>Ga0307510_10002405_pt1 | contig 21217 bp, 10 predicted proteins | sample 12_EM_MG_FD_207224 | JGI IMG/M metagenome (GOLD analysis project Ga0307510, IMG submission 207224) | Populus trichocarpa ectomycorrhiza microbial communities from riparian zone in the Pacific Northwest, United States - 12_EM | ecosystem: Host-associated > Plants > Roots > Unclassified | place... | reverse complement strand
GGATGGATCTCTCGTAAAACAGAGAGAGGAGAGGAAGGGAGAGAAGGGGGGAGGGAATGTTGATGGTGGGGTGAATTACAAGTGTAAGAAGTGGATTGGTTAACGGTTTTTTTTTTCTTTTACGAAATCTAAATGGTATTTTTAAGAAAACATAAATGTAATAAAAATTCTACAATTGATTGGAAAATGATTTTTTTTTTTTTATTCTTTTAAATTAAGTAGTGATTTTATAAGTTTAATAGATAATTGTGCCAAGAAAATAAAATTAGAAAATGTTTTTTTTTTGATTTTATATAAGGAGCTGGACGAGTTTGAACTTGGAAAATTAAAAAATAAAATAACTTTTTTATTACTGAATTAATTTTTAAAATTTAAAAAATACCATAAGTATATTTATGTATAAATATTAATAAACTATGTGTCTATTATTAGGCCCTGTTTATTTTTGCGTTTCAAAAATGCTTTTGAAAACATTTAAATTTTTTTATTTTTTTTTGTTTTAAATTAATATTTTTTTAGTGTTTCAAATCATTTTGATGCCTGGTATTAAAAATTATTTTTAAAAAATAAAAAAATATCATTTTAATACATTTCTAAGTAAAAAACACTTTAAAAAGCAATCACAACCACACTCTTAAAATAATAATATAATTTTTTTTTCATAATATACATGAACTATATTCCTTTTTAGTTTTAAGATTTTCAATTTTTTTTAAGAATATTTTTTCTTAGTTTGAATATTTTCAATTGTTTTAAGAAATATGGCTTAAAATTTACTGTTTATATACCTTAAACAGTAATTTACTGTTTAAAATTGAAAAGGCTACAGTGGAGGGGCAAGCATGGAGGCCTAGGCAGTAGGCTCTCTGTCTCAGGGAAAGAAATATTGCTAGCAGTAGGATTTAAATTCGAGACCTGCATCAACTCCACATTTACCTTAACCGACTGAGGACATGTAACCGAACTGCTACAAAAAAAACCTTCAAAAATATATCAAAGTAATTTACTGTTTAAGCGGAAAAGCTAAATTTTTTTTGAGGGTTTACCATACAGGTTGCCGTGCTGCCTCACAGGCAGGCCAAACTTTTGAAAATGATATTTAGAGGTGATAATATAAGATAGTTAAATTAACTAAAATATAACTTGAGATCGAAAACACTTGAAAAAAAATTGTAAATTTCAAGGCATGATAATTTAATATCAAAGATGAAAATAAATAAATAAATAAATATATATATATATATATATATATATATATTATTGAATAAAAAAACTCGAGTCAACCTGGAATAACTTGATGAATTCACAATCCGTAATATGAAATCGAGATAAAAAAGAATTTTAAAAGAAGAACCTAGTAAGAAAAAATAAAGTTCAATATAAAAAAAAACTTCTAGCCAACTCGGGTTTACTTTACCAACCCGCTCTTGGAATAACCAAACAAAAAAAAAAGTTTAAAAATGACAAAGCTCAAGGGAAAATAATTAATGCAAAATTATAAAATTATAAAAAAATTGAGGAAATTTTTTTTGAGTCAACTCGAATTTACTTAACTAACCCGCCACCCTCGACATGAGATTTAGATGAAAATATCAATGGATGAAATTGAAAGATAAATTAATTCAATAAAGAATTTAAAACCAAATACATCACAATAAAAAGATCGAGAACCAAATCTAATATAAAAATTGTGTAAAGTGATGGAATTAAAAAAAAACTCAATAAATGATTAAAAAACCAAATACATTGCAATTAAAAGAATAAAAACCAAATCTAATAAAAAAATCAAGTGTCAATGAATAAAATTGAAAAATAAAATTAATCCAATAAATGATTCAAGACCAAATACATTACAATCAAAAGAATAAAGATCTAATTTAATACAATAAATAAACAGTCAGACTTTTTTGTTTTTTTACAACGGCCAACATGTTTTTCTAGGAAGGGTTAAAGGAAAGAGGGAGGGAGGGAAAACTTGTTATCGGAGCTTTGCTAAGTTCCAGATACAAGCACATGCCTCGCTACCGTGAAGGAGGAGGTGAGGTGCATCGTGCATAATTTGAAAGGGGACGTTTGATGCTATATGGGTGACATGCGCCACCCGAAGAGTTCGAACGACGTCTACTTACTGGCGCATTCCTAGCATACACCAACCAATTTTGAATTAAAATAATAGTTTATATGTATTGAAAGACCCAATTACCCTTAACCCCACATGATAATTATAAAAAAAACATAGTAAAATATCTAAAGTGCCCTTGCATCCATAGTTAAGGAAGATTATTCTCGAGGGACATTTAAGTAATTGAGTTGTATAAAAAAAAAAGATGAAAAGCCCACGAAACTAAGGAATAATTTTTTCTTCTAATGGTCATTTAGTAATTATGTTGTAGACAAAAATGTAAAAATACCAATTCACACTCTTCTTTAATGCAATTATTAATAATTCCCAGTAAAAAAACCTTCCTACCCTAAACCCAAGTCTGGCCTCCAAAGGTAAAATCAAGACCTTCACGATGCGATAGTATAGAGTGTAATAAAAAAAAAAATATGTCGGAAGCACATGGTCAAGAAAACATGCAACTAAACGGGTTGGGTCGCCGACCCATATGAAATTCCAATAACCTTCCAAAGACGCAGGCGCTTACGCAATTAACGACTCGTGTCGTGCAAGAACCCCACCGCCTCGCTGACTCAAACTTTCTATTATAAAAAACGAGAGCGAAACAAAGAAATCGAACCAGATAAATCGTAGAAAACTCAAAACAGGAAGGAAAATGCCAGGACTATCTTGTAACGCTTGTAATAAAGAATTCAATGATGATGCTGAACAAAAACTCCATTACAAGTCTGAATGGCACCGTTATAATCTTAAACGCAAGGTGTGTTCTTTTTGTTGTTTTCTTTGCTTGGGTTTTTGTTAATGTTTTTGTTGTTTTCTTTGCTTGGTTTAGAGGCTAGTTGGAGATTATTGCATCACTGTTTTTTTTTTTTTTTTGAGGAGACAATGTTTTTAAAGTTGGAGAATTTGAGGTTTTCTGTAATGACAATTGCTGTGTTGTGTTTTTTCAGTTAATTGTAATTGAGTGAATGATTTGGTTTTGTGTTCATTGTTACTATTGACAATGATGATGACTTTTAGCTCTACAGTGGCATGATTTTGTGGGTTAATTGAGATTAAACTAGCCAAGTTTTGATATTAAGAAATACTTTGGAAGTGTAGAAAGTGGGCTTTGTTTAGGAATAACAATACATGAAAGCCGCTATAAATTGCTTTGGCAAAAGAATCAACATTTATTGCGCAATTGGATATCAAATTACGGATTTTAGCTATTGTTCTTTGGTGATATCAGTAAGAGGATTAATGATATGGTTTGGTTTTAAAAATTCATTACGGGTTCTTAATGTTTTACTATTTTTTGGAATTTTGTTGAAATTTAGGTTGTTGGTGTTCTACAAGTGCTCAGCATATCAATATGAGCCAAAATTGTGTTGTTTAGCCTCAATAATTCACGACAAGTTCTTAACTTTTTAATATTTCTGGGTCTGTTGTTAAAATTCAGGTTGCTGGTGTTCCGGGAGTGACTGAAGCATTGTTTGTGGCTAGACAGTCTGCAATTGCTAAAGAGAAAGAGAAGAATGAAATCCCTATGCTTTATAGTTGTGTTCTATGCAACAAGGGATATCAAAGTTCCAAAGCTCGTGATCAGCACCTTAAATCAAGGAGCCATATACTGCGAGCTTCTCAAGGAACAAACCAAGAAGAGGAGAATACTGTGATTAAACAGCTTCCTCGTCGTGAGGTGAATAAGCGTGCTGTGCAATGGGAGGCAGATGCTGGAGAAAGTGAAGAGAGTGAGGATGAGTGGGAAGAAGTTGGTTCAGATGAAGAGCTGGTTGCTGGGGCCACCAAGTCTTTGACTGGTTTGAATGTAAATGAGATGGCCTCTCTTGTTGATATAGTTGAGGATGAAGAAGATGATGAGTTGTTGGATCCATCCTGTTGCTTCATGTGCGATCAAGAGCATGATAACATAGAAAGTTGCATGGCTCACATGCATAAGCAGCATGGGTTCTTTATTCCTGATGTCGAGTATTTGAAGGATTCAAAGGGTCTTCTTACTTATCTTGGCCTCAAGGTACTGGATTACGTACCATGTTCTCTATTTGTGTAGTATTTTTATATTATTTTATACTTGAAGTCTGTATCTACTTACTTTTACGTTCTTTTTACCTCTCCAGGTGAAGAGGGATTTCATGTGTATGTACTGCAATGACAAGCGTCAATCTTTCAACAGCTTGGAAGCTGTTAGGAAGCATATGGAAGCTAAAAGTCACTGCAAAGTACATTACGGTGATGGCGATGAGGATGAGGAAGCTGAATTAGAAGACTTCTATGACTATAGTAGCAGGTTTGTAAAATGCTCATTATTGAATGCCAGCTAATTTCTTATGAAATCTTTTCTTTTATGATACTACAATCACAGGAGAGTGATCTCGTTCAATACTTGACTTCTAGCTATTTCTTTTAATTTGCCATCTTTAATTCTGTTCCATATTGTTTATCCGTTCAATTCGCCCCTTTGATTTTGTTTCCCTGGTTGCAGCTACGTGGATGAGGATGGTAAACAACTTGTTGCATTGGGTGACACTGCCAACATCGCAGCACTTGGTAGTGGTGATTCAGAGCTGATTATAACCACAAGATCTGCTAATAAAGTATCATCCAAAACTCTTGGTTCTCGAGAATATTTGCGCTACTACCGCCAGAAGCCACGTCCATCGCCTGCAAATGATATGGCCATAACTGCTGCACTTGCCTCCAGGTATTCTTTCAATCCATGTTTTTCAGAAAATATGATTGAGATAATAAGAGAAGACAGTTTGGAATGAAATGAAATTGCTCTCTTCCCCTTTTACCCAAGTAATTCTAGGAATCAAATAAATTGAGAAGCGGAGGTATTTTGTCTAACTTTTGATCCAATTTTCAGATACCGGAGCATGGGGCTGGCTACTGTGCAGTCAAGAGAGCAAATGTTGAGGATGAAAGTCATGAAGCAAGTGAATCGATCAGCTGAGGCCATGCGCACCAAGATTAGCATGAAGAATAACGTTATTTGGGACTTGCCCAAGAACGTCCTGTATTAGTTCATGGCATGTCCTCATCTTCTTCTTGTTGTAGCAAATGTTGGGAATTTGCTACCCTCTGGTTTAAGTGTTAGCTATGTGGATAGTTCTCCAGTTCACAATATAAGCTGCATTTGACATGAAAGCTGGAGGAATTGAGCATCGTTTTAGAGCTTGCAAAGTAAGGATGGCAATGATCATTTATGGATTGAGATTTTATTATATTTATATGAGGTAAGGAATTAGATATCTTGTCATATGTATTGGGTTTTAGATATCCATTATTTACTTATTATTTAATATAAAATATAAAAATAATACATATATTTCAGGTGTATATAACTAGATCAGGTTTAACAATAATCTATTAGTTTTTTTTTTTTTTGGTTGAAACAATAATCTATTAGTTGAATCATCATTGAAAAAGGTTAAATATCCAAATCCATCTGAATCGAGTTAAATTCTGATATGTGGCAAAAACCCCTGTAAAAAAGATCTACACGAGTTGAAATTATTGACTTTTGACTGATTTTAGAATTATTGACTTTTGGAGATTTTAAAATTATTGACTTTTTTATTATTTTTTATAAAAATATATTAAAATAATATTTTTTATTTTTTTAATTTATTGTTAATATAGCATATTAAAACAATTTTAAAACATAAAAAAATAATTAATTTAAAACTAAAATAAAAAATTCAGTTTTTTTGAAAAATACAGCATGACTGGAATGACAAACACACCCAGATCTGACAGCATCTCTTACTGCGGAATATGCTATGGCAGAATTGGTGCGGTCCTTTTCATGAATTATAAACAGAATAATACTACATGGATTGTAGACGCCATTTTTTTGGAGACTAATTAAGCAATACATAAAAATGGCACTAAGCTCTTCAGCTCTCCATTTTACGGTAAAAATGGTTCTCAGCACGCCATCAGCAGGGACACCAATGTGATCCCGCTCGAGTGGATAGTAGATGCTGCCTATCCTACCCTAAACATTGCAATCTGTACATTGGAATTACAGAGTCCATAGATTTATGGACACATTTATTTAACCAAAGGACAGACCTAGTGGTCAAGAAGGTCTGATCCTTTAACTTTCTAAGTTCAAACATTGAGCCAAGCCAGAACCCGAGATATTTCAAGTACCAGAGAACCCTAAGCTGATGTGAAGAGAGCACTGTTAAGATCGCTTGTAGATGATCAGTGGCGTGCCCGTTTCAGTAGCATTTCAAACTGCTTTTTGTATGAAAAAACATAAAAAAATGATGCTTTTTGATACAAACAGCAATGCCAAACGTGCTTTAGTTTAGTTGACGCATAAACTCACCATCAAACCAACAAAATAAAAAAATCCATGTAACCAGCACACAATTCCATGCATATGACTAATAACATAAATGCATTTGAGATGCACAGATAACTAATGGACCTCTAATAAATACAGCCAAGATAAACTGCCAGAAAATATGCTTCGTATTTATGTTGGTCAGAAGTTGAGACGATCAAAGAGTTTGTAAGGTAGCAATATCAGAAAATAATATACAGTTAAGACACCCAAAGTCCTATTAAAGCAAATTAATAATCAATCTCAAATTAAAAAGAAAAAATGGAGTCACCATACCTGGAAATGGCAAATACAAAAATTCATGTCCATCGAGCAAATCTAATTACATATACAACAAGATGAGCTTCGGATGAAACCAAAATTATCTGCAGAATCACTAGCATTTTGCTTTCGATCCTTTGCTTCACTTGTACTAAGGCCACTGCTAACCACAATACAAGAGAACTAGTAAGCATATTACTAAATATACCAGTGAGATGAGACGGAGGATATAACACTATAAATATAATTGTGCACTATTAAATTGGAAAAGCTGAACCTTTCTACAGCAAAATAAACCTACTTGATTGTCAAAGCTTGATCCATGAGCAAGTCCATACCTAACTGTCAAAGAAGCGGGAGTGGTGTCTTCGAGATCTGTGAGATATAGGAACAGCAAGCATAAATTATAGGAAGGATGTAAAGTTAACAGAGCCAGCAATTTCTAACAGGCCAATTTATATAAGCTAGTTTTACATGCATGGCATCTAACACAGATACACCTCAAACCTATTATAACCTTGTTCAAAATCTTCTGGTGCACACAGGGAAGTACTGCACACAGTAAGAGAACTACCCATGACAGCAGAAACCAGTTCTATCATATTAACAAAAGGTGGATTAACGTATCAAAAATGGTTGAAGAGTGCATTTATTCTGCTCTCAAATTATTTGTACTCAGTGACCGTCAGATGTGCATGCAGATCAGTAAATGCACATCCTGAAAAATCAAAGGTAACCAGAATTTCCACTTATCTGTTGCTTGTGCATTTGTATGTCAGTCCCTGTATGGTAACAATTATGCGAAAATTTTCGGTGCCCAATGCCCACCAAGAAAATAGTGCAGATAATTATAAAGAAAAAACTTTAACTCCAAGTTCAATCAAACATAAAAAAGGTGCCAAAATGTAAGAGAAAAGGTAGCTTTATTGACCTGCGATGACCAGAACTACCCCTAGAGGGGATGCTTGAACTTGCAAACTCATCATCAGTCTCATCTACTCTGTATTCTGCAAAGTCGACAGATGCCACAGAGCCCTCATCAGAATTCGAAGTATCATAACTTGAGCGGCGACTTCCTCTCCTTGTATCAACTACTCTTGCCCTTCTTCTATTTCTCGAGTTTCTGAAGTTATCAAAAACCTTATACAAGATACAAGAAGTCCACCAGTTGCCCTTGACCCTAGGGAAGTCCTCAAACTCATCTCCAGTATCATCATCCCCATACTCAATCACATAGTCTCCTAGAACAACTCCACGTGGCACTTCTGAATGTATGGTGCTCAAAACATCTATTATCTCAGATGACTGCTGAAAATTTTCCCAATCAAGCTGCCGAGCAGGGTCAATTTTTGAAGGGCGAGCATGTGGGTGTTCTACTTGAGCATGTTCATGTAGTTCAAAATATGTTCCTGTGAATGTACATTGTTCTTCTGCACAACAACGCTTTTTCTCATCCAAATCTAAACGAGCCCTATCAACAACAACCCACCCGGTAACTTCACCTCTACACAACGGACAAGCTAGTTTGCAATTGTTATCTGCTACTGTTGGCTGAGTATTTGTCAAAGGAGTTGAATCAGATGTTGAAAGGGATGGCATACCACTGGCATTTTTAAAACGATCCAGACAATTTGAATGCAAGTGGTCAGTATCACACACAAATGGTCGGCACCCTTTATGATAAGATGAGCATTGGAGGAGAACACAATTGTGAGGGAAATCCAAGCATATTGGACAAATCACATCTTCCCAATTTGTATTCAACTGAATATCTTCGATGTTGATACAATTGGCACGGTGACCTCTTTGAAAATAAGGCTTAAACGCCATGATCAACACCTCCAAACAACAATCTACAAGGACATTAAGAAAACTCAGAAACATAGACAGCAAACAAACTGAAAAAAGGCGAATATAGCAACTACCAAGTATAGTGCTAGCTAAGCTCCAACAGAAAAAAACAGATGGAAAAACCCTAATCTAGGACAGCATGAAAATGCAGAAAGCTGCGCATTGAAGAATAAATAGTCGATGGAGTTAAGTGGAGACATATCAAGGAAAACCTGAAAGTCACAAGTTGCTTTGATCCTTTGATGACAATATTATTGTATGCAAATTAGGCAAATGAGTTGTCACCTCCATCACTTACCCTTCCATTTCCAGCAACAAATTCCCACTTCAGCCTTATATTTTCTAAATATTTTATAAGTACCAATTGAACCAAGTCAACTTAATTCCATCCTGCAGTATACCCTTTAGACAAGAAACTAAAATTCAAGAAACCACACGGGTGAATACACCTCTATTGTTATCATTACAACAAATTGATCTATCTATCACACATGAGAAACTATCGGAATCTTCATTCGCTGTAAATGTCTCAAAACTCTCAGGAAAATTCCATTGAATCAAACAATTAATACTTAGTAGCAAGAGCATGTACTAGAATCTAACTTAAATAACCATCAAAGCTGATCAATCAATCAAACAATCCTTACAATTCCACTAACAATCAAAACCCCCAAAACCAATCAGATCATTCACCCTAATTTTGCTCAACAAAAAATGAATATTAACAAATAGAGAAGCAAATTAATCAATTCAAAATCAAGGGTCAACAGAAAAACAATAACAAAAAAACATTCAACTAATATTCATCAAAATCATCAATAATAAAGCAAAAAAAAACCACAAAATCCAGAACCATGCGGCCCCCCCCCCCCCCCTAAAAATATAAAAAAAACCCAGCTGCTCAACCAAAACTTAAAACCACTAAAACCCAAAAAAAGAAAAAGACAGGAAAATAAGTGATCAAAAAGAAAAAGAAAATTTGAAGTATTCAGACCTTAAAGACAGAAACTTTGGGACTGAAATGAAAAACCCAGATGCGAGAAAGACCAAAGAGATTAGAGAAGTCAGTTTTCGAAGCACGTAGGTCCTCTCCTCTCTTCTTTCTTCACTTGTGTCTGCCTCTCTCTGTGAATGAAGGGGAAAGCCCTTTTTTTTATTTTATTTTTTCAATTCATGTACTTGCCTTTTTTATTTTTTAATTTCCAGTCTTTCTGTTTTTAAACTAAAAAGAAATTGCTTATAAGGTCAAGAACATCCATTGACGTAATTACCCTTTTCCATGCATTGACCTTACTCTTGCATAAATAATGCATTATCTTTTTTATTCTTTGATCTTAGAAGCAAAATCATTCGTAAACACATTCTTAATTGCCATGTGATTTCCTTAATTACAAGTTATTATTTAATATTTTTCAATGAGATAGAGGTAATTGTGGGAAAGCAATGAGACTGAATTGTTTATCTAAAATTAGATCAATAACAAAATCAAGAGTACTTAAACATCGTTTTTTTTCTTTTAATTCTGTTTGCAAAATCATAAAATAAATGATAACTTGTTTTTTTTTTGTTTGAAGAAAATAAAAAGATTATAATTAATTATTAAAAGTTTTTAGATTAATCTTAGTCAACTTATATTAATTCATTCAATCTATAATTATAACTTTGACCAGATTTAATAACAACTTAAATAAAAAAAAAATAAACAGAGAAGGTGATTAATTTTAATCTATATTGATTATAATATAATTATAAAACCCGCTAGAAAACCCAAGACAACATCTTAAGTTACTAGTAAGGAAGATCAATCTATTTTTTTTATATAAAAAATTAAAATAATATTGCTTTGACAAAAAAACAAAAATCAACTAATTAAAGTTCCGAGCTTGAACAGATAAACAGATCAACCTAAATTTTAACTGGAACAACTTTTTTTTTTTTTCCCTTCAACTCTGATCGGCTATGTAACAACTATGGATGAAAGATGCAAAGCAAAGAATAAAAAAAATAAAATTACATGACAACATCGGGGGCTGCCGATTTTACTGATGTGTAAATTGATGCAACCCATGCAAAATGGTTCATCAAAACTCAGAGAAAGGATATGCCCCTCCTCTCTGTTGTTAACAACATAAATTTGGCAAATTGTAGCGATGGAACCCGTTTACATCTCAAATGCTGAGGCATCTACCTCTCATGTTAACTATTCCTGATCCTCTATTATCCGGGTTATGATTCCGAGGGCAATGGTTTTCCCTGATGTTCTCAGAAACACTCTTCCAAGAGCTCTGCAATTTGTGAACTCTTCCATGCAAACCGGTCCGTCCAAAAGCACCTGAAGTGAGAGAGAGGGCAAAGAAATGTGAGATCGAGTTCACTGCTGTTTCAGTGTAAATGTCGATGGAAGAAATGATCATTCGTTTTAATTCACCTCAATCACTGCACTCTGCTTTGAGGTAAGACGGCGAGGCGCCTTCTTTGTCACCTTGCCTGTCTTTGAATCAAGTACTGATATTATTTTAACAACTCTTGCAGCCTCCTTTGCGTGGTGTCCGTGGAATTCCAACTGCAAACCGATCAGATTCCAACTGCAAACTAATAGAGCACGCAATGGAACAAAATGAAAATTGTAGAGGGGAGCTTACTTGAGAACCAATCACAAGTGGAATTTCCAAATCTAACAGGAGCACCTTCAGCTCAAAATGTCGTGCTACTGCAACAGGAAAGTCAGGATGACACAGAACACCTCCAGTCATCACATTACTTCCATCAATGCCTTGGAGACTGACAGTCACATTATCTCCTGCTCTAGCGACATCACAAGCCTTAGAGTCTCTTTCTAGGGAGCGAACTGTCCCCACATCTCCTGATGGCATAACTAAAACCTACATTCCACGAATTACATACATGGTTATAGTAAGAGCACAGAGTGATATTGGCTGCAACAAAATATACATTTCCTTACCTCAACCGGATAGGTATTATCAGCAAGCACAAATTCAACCAACGGTATAAATTTAAAGCACAACCAATATATGCACTTTATAATTTACTTTCAATAACCCAAAAACTCTATTATCACACCAGTGCACTACTCTTGTCCAGGAGCAGTTGAGCAGACAAAGAATCACTGGCAAGTTACAGCAGCACTCAAAAACACATGGGTAAGAACAGTCAACGTGCAAAGTTGGTCAAATTCTGGGTCATTAATTACCTGAAGGCAGCCTATGATTGGCACATGAATGTCTCAAGAAATTCGTCCCTTATTATGCAAAGCTGAACATATACAAACACACGTGTGCACACACTACTGAAGAATTCTATCTTAGTAGAAGCATGACCACTCTCAACTCTCAAGGAGAAAATTTGTAGCATATCTACAAATGTCTTCAACCTTAATCAAGTCCTTCCAGGGAAATGGAGAGGGGTCAGAAACATTCAAGTGAAGACCACCACGACATTTTGCTTCTATAAATGAATATTTATTAGTGCATTAATGAAGCCTAAGATCCATGCAAGGAAAATTCACCAGCTCATGCTAAGAAGCACTGATAAGATGCGTTTCATTGGGAAAATGCAAATCATCCATCCAATGGATTTCTCAATGATGAGCCATATCACTTGTTTTTCAGAAAGCCTAAAGTTAGTTTTACAATAGCAAGTGGCAACCTTAATGCAATACCTTCACTCCACTTCGAAGAGCACCAGCCTCCAATTTACCACAGGCTGACACCTGCCCTTGTGAAGATGATATCACTACGTCACATATGGGCATGAGAAGAGGTTTTGAGAAATCTCTTGTTGGTGGCTGAAGAGAATCAATTGCATCCAACAGATAAGGTCCACGGTACCTGCAATTCAGTTACTTTGCTTGATTTTCAACTCCCTAGAGATAATTATAAGATTCCATTGAGACCTCTTTTATAGCTCCTTGTAAATAAACTGAAAGTGAACTCACCATGATGACAAACGAATATCAGAAGGAGCTGCAACTAAATTTTGATTTTCCACTGCACTCAATGGAATCCATGACACCAAGGAATCCTTGAATCCACAAGAACGAAGGAATGTTCCAAGTTGTGTTCTGATCAAATCAAATCGATCCTTGGAGTACTCCACTGAGTCCATTTTGTTGACTGCGACTATAATCTGCTCAACACCAAAACTTCTAATAAGAAGTGCATGTTCCCTAGTTTGCCCTTTGTTGTCCATCCCAGCTTCAAAACCCCCAGTGGAGGCATCTATTACAAGGATGGCAGCATCAGCTTGTGTTGACCCAGATATCATGTTTGGGATAAAGTCTTTATGGCCTGGGGAATCAATCACAACAACATGATATTTTTTGGAATCAAAATAAGCAACAGCGACTGTCATAGTTATTCCCCTTTCCCTCTCCTCAGGACTCTCATCCAATGCCCAAGCATAAGCAAATGACCCCTTGCCCTGTTTGAATTATAAAAAAACCAAAATCAAGTATTGTTATTGTTGTTGTTTTCTTAAACAGCAAATGCATGCAAACAAGCAAAACCTAATTGACATCACCTGTAACTTGGCCTCCTTTTCATATTTGAGCATTTCCTTTTGGGTTATTCGTCCCAAAAGATGTAGTAGTCTACCTGAGAGTGTTGATTTCCCAGAATCAACATGGCCAACCTATAATCGTTTATAGATGAAGTTTATGAATAAAAAAATTATTAACATATCCTTATTGAAGATATTAGCATCCAATTCCTAGAGTATATGACTAAAATTCAAGGTCCCACTTACAATTGCAAGATTCAGTTGTGTCAATGCATTTTCTAATTTGCGGGGGAGCATCCATTTATCTGGTTGATACTGTGCAGATGACTTGTGCCTCTTAGCACTAGCCTTGTACGACTTTCCAGATTTATCAGACAGGGACATTTCATTCAAATTGCCTGTAAGACCAAGAGACTCGCCCCTGTTTGTTGAAGAACTGCTATAATCAACACTTTTATCTTTGCCTTTTGGCGTTGATGAAGTGCTATCTGAAGTTTCATTGCTTGATTGAGTGCCAACTATACCATTCTTCTTTTGATTGCCCTCATCCACTCCAGGCCTGCCTTTTGAAATAGAAGCAGAAGAACCATCAGAAATTTGTTGTCCTTGTTTGCTTTTTGGCATCGCTGCAGATGATTTATCTGAACTTTCAACAATCTCAGTAACGCCAGCAGTTACGTTCGGATATCTGGAGTTGAAAAGTTTGGCTGCAAGAAAAGGCAGTACAGAAACAAGATGAAGCAAAATAATATTCAAAAAGGAACTGAGAGAACTCTTGAAATTAAGCTATTTTAACTACATTGTTGTTTCAGCTAACAATGGATAATATGATTTGTATAAATATATAACACAGACATGCATTTAAGAAAAATATAGCTTGTTTGTGCATGCAAACCAACATAAGTGAATACAATGTCACTAAGTTGTACACTGTGAGCAATAAAAAGGCAGGTAGCATATTGTATCATTTCATGTTGTAGCAGGACATTGTTCCATTATATAATAAACTCAACGCCTTAATTTTGCAACTTGCGGCACAATATTTTTTATTCAGACTCAACCTCCACTTGATTAAGTTTATATGGCAGACTATACCATCCTGATAGGAGCGGATTAAAATAGACAGTTGAGCTATAATAGTGTAAGTTATTTCCTGTGGAGCACAGCCTTACGGGGTAGGATACTTCGAATGAATACCAGTACTCAACTGCTGTACTCCAAACTAGATTCCTGGAAGGGAGAATTTGGAGACGCTTATACCAATGTACGAATCAATGGCCACTATACAAACAAGCTGATACTTTTCTCAATCCTCCTAAGGTTAACTGTTATAAAAATCAAGTAAATAAAGTTTTTGGCACCGTACACAAAGTGACCTCTCAAATTTGAAACTATAAAAGGATACCTTTAGAACCAATTTTGGAGAGATGTAATCCATCAGAAACCAAATCATCTGGAGATGGAATATTAAACTTAAAAGGAGCTGTATAAGTAATATATGAAATGTTAGTACGCACATAGAAGCCACAGATCTAACGACAGTTTTGAGAAGCAAGATTGCAAAATGACTCCAAAAAACAGCCGTCAGCTGGAGAATATATACACCAGCTTCATCCGAAGGATTCTCAAGTTAAAGAAAACGAGTCTTTAATATCTACTGTTTTTCATCAATTCATCCTGTTCTAGAACATGCTCAGACCTACATCAATACAGGAACTATATCATCAGAGTTTCCTGGGAAACTCCCACACTTGTGGAAGTTATTGCCCTCTTCTGTCACAAAATCACCATTCCACTGTTGACCTACTACAGCCATCTGTGGAGTCCAATGTGGCAGTGATACAGAAAAGAGACTTGTTCATCATGGATGCTCCAGACTCTTTGCACATACTACCCGCTGCATCATAGAAATCTATTCTATAAAGGGAGAACCAACTTGAAATGAAACCTCAATAACAACAACAAAGATACAAGCTGTCTGCATTATCATATCAAACCAAAGCAGCGCCACCGCCAAAATCATGCCTCCTATGTTAGTGTCTTACATCATCCAGGAAGTAAACGAAGACAAAACACAATGAGCTAAAAAAATAACACTACATAATTCACAACCAAGTTGTTGAAGAAGCAAAACATAATATGAAAAGAACAAAATATTTTCCTAACTACAAAGAAGAAAAACGATCAAGCATACATACAGTTGCTAAGTTGTTCAAATTGAAAACAGAAACTTCTCCATACCTCCTCCTCCAGCTCTCTTGATACTGCCAGGGACAGGATTCCGAATAACCTCGCAAATATCACAAGCAGTCATGCTCTCATCATTATCATAATTGCAAATTGCGCAACGCCATAGTCTAACCTTATCATTGTACTTGGCCGTTTCGTGTATAGGCTCAGCTGCTTCCACTGGTACGCAATTAATAAGTAATTACCACATCAAATAAAGCAAATTTGTAGCATTATATGTATATAAGAAGTAATTATTTCTACTAACCATCATCTTCTGCATCATAATCATCGTCGTAATCATCATAATCTCCATCGTCACAATCTACTCCGTAATTCACCTTACGAGGCATTTTAAGAAATTTAATTAAAATTACCTTGAAGTGGTTTTAACGGTAAGGGTAGTAATTTTAACTCAGTATTCCAAGCGAGCTTTGATTTCGATCTAAAGAAGAAAAGTAATGAGGTCACCTAAGACTTTGGGATGAAGGGAATTGCAGTGGTAGATTTTTTAGGGTCACTGGACTGTCACTATTGTTAAATCGCAGTGGTAAAGCAAGCAGGGCCCACACTGTTAAGAAGGAATTAATTTTACATTTAAATTAATTTTATTTTCAAACTATTTTATTTTTTCAATTATAATTTATGTTAGGATTATTTAATTAAAAACATTAAATTTTTTTATAACATTTTTTAAAAAATATATAATTTATTAAAAATATAAAAAAATTCTTACTTAAAAATTTAAAAGTAAAACTGATATAAGAAAATTATTTAATAAAAAATTATAATTTCTTTTAAAATATCAAAACTAGCAATAATATTTATTTTTGCGTTGTTATAGTTTTTTCAAAATGTTAAAAATAAAAAAAATATAATTTTAAATAAAAAATACTTTATAAATAATCACTTCTATAATATCAAAACTACTTAAAATAAACATTCATTTTGTATTTTTAATTTTTTTTAATTCTTTAATTTTTTTAAAATAATTTTAATTTTTCTAATAAAATAAGTACCATAAACATTTTATGATATATATAATATGATGGAAAATTAAAAAATCCTTAGTGAATATCCAAGTTCTATTTAATGAAAAAAATAAATCCAAATTCAATACAAAAACCCCATTGAATTCTTTTTTTTCCCCTAGCAAATCAAAGGAAGAAAGAACTAACATAAATTATTTTCCATGTATTACTACTTTCGAAAATTGAAGAAAAGTTTGAGTTCTTCTCACACATAAATTATAAAGATACAGACATTTCTTTTACTTGCAAGGCAGGGTTGCTGCTCATCTTGGCTATATTTTCCTATGCAAGAACAATGAGGTTTTCGAGTGGTTACCACCGGAAAACACCATCGTTAAACGGAACCTGACACAGTAAAGCAGATCCTTCACGAGGAATTGTATTCTGAGAAATTATATAGTTGATGCAACTTGGACATGGCCAAATATTCAAGAACACAAGGAGACAATCTTCTGCAACACACCAGTGAACCTAGGAATTAACAAATAAAATCAAACCCACTATATATGCAAGAACAATGAAGTTTTCGAGCGGTTACCACCGGAAAACACCATCGTTAAACGGAACCTAACACAGAGAAGCAGATCCTTCACGAGGGATTGTATTCTGAGAAATATATAGTTGATGCAACTTGGACATAGCCAAATATTCAAGAATACAATGAGACAATCATTTGCAACACACCAGTGAACCTAGGAATTGACAAATAAAATCAAGCCCACTATATAAATTGTTTCACCTGCATCTGCCCCACAAACCCACAATGACAATGTTGTCAACTAAGTGACCCAGACCTTGCTGACAGCAAAATTGGCATTGCAAATTAAACCATGCAAATAAAAACCAAACGAATAAGTTTTAGTTTAAGCAATGTGCTTAAATATTCAAGAAATTGAACTAGAGAAAAACATGGAACATGGATTGTGGGGCATACAATTTACCTGTAACAGTTCTGAAATTAAAACCAGAAAGTTCGTTCCCAAATGAATTCTGCCAAGTAGCTTCCAAAGCTGGAATGATAGGAGCAACATCAGTGCCAGTAGCTAGGAATCCAAGTCTGGTGAAGTCATTTGCCATCTTAGAACAGTCCTCGTTCACAGCATGTACAACAGCATCGATCAATATCTGCTTAATTCGCTGAAATATTGAGCACAAATTATCAGGCAAGGTAGCAAAATGAAGACACACTGTGCAGATCAAATTAACCATATTACAGTTTTGCACTCTATCTACTAGACTAATCTGTATAAATATGCTTTGTGAAGCATCCCCTTCCCAGCCAATTCAATAGAATATATCTTGAGATAAAAAAGATGAAGATAACTGAGATAAAGAAGACATATCCCATGTTCTTTCTATTTTGAAAAAAAAAAATTTATTACAAAATTATTTCTCAAACATATTTATCTCTGTACATTATTTCTTTCACCGTTAAAAAAATCAGTACACATATAAAACGTAATCTGTCAAAAACAAGTATTTCTGGGGCAAATTCTATCGATTTGGTTGGCATGGACATGGATATCACTCAGCTGACAGGCCGGCAGACGACATAGACCAAGATACCTTCTTGTCTATCTCTAAGAGCATGCAACAAGACTGTTATGCAAAACAGAAGAGAGTTTTGAAAGATAAGAACCAAGGTGTAATCAAGCTCCTCCAGAAGCTTCTCACCAAATCCATCTACCATCAACTCAGAAGCATCCCAATTTCTGTAAACTGATTCCATTTAGGAATGAGGCAAGAGTTCTGAAGAGAAAGAGATCCCGATATATAGATAATTATAGGCTCTATTTCAGGTCTTTGCACCTGAAAATAAACGACTTTTCATTGTTTGCAATAGATACACAAGTGAAATATGCTAGTAGATGAACCACACACAACCTTAATCGCAGCATCCTCCCCAGCTGCCCTCAAGGTAGCTCGGTAAACTTATCCCAAACTCGCAGCTGCTATTGTCTGAGACCAGATTTTACTGAATACAGCTTCAAGTGATTGCCTCAACTCCTCTTCTATAACATTGAAAGTAACCTATCAAAACATTCACGCCGCGTTCAATGTCAAGTTGTCCATGGCGCTTCTCATGCTGCTGCTGCTTGATTTGCTGCTTTGTTAGTTGTTTACGTTGCTGTTTGTCGATGATACGGGGGCGTTAGTGGTTGTGTCGACGACAGTGGAAGAAGAAGCAGCAGCGCGAAGCGGAGATGATCGGGAGTTGCTTACTTGGAGTGAGATTGGAGAGCAGGAGATGGGATTTTGAGTTGAAAGAGAGAACGTAGATTTTGAGATAGATTTTTCGGAAACCTCAAATTGGTCCCTAGTATGTTATTTTCATTCCAAAACAAAAATATTTCATCAATAATGTGATACTAATTAATTAAACGAAACTATCATCTATCCATGTTTATTAAGTTTTTTGTCAAGTATATGCCCTTCTAACATTGCCTTTCTTTAATATGAAAATTAAATGAGACAAATTAATGGACATTGATACGGGGATCCAATTCGAGAAGTGTTTGAAATATCAAGGGTTAAAATCATAACATATTTTGTCTGAGATGAAATTAAGAGATATGAAATATTAGAGGCTAATTTTAGCCAATAAATTAGAGTGAAACGTAAGTAGATTTGTTGAGAGATGCAGTTTAAAGTATTTTTTATCTTAGAAATGCATTAAAATTGCAGGTATTGATCTTAGAGCAGATGAAGTATGCACTATAATTGAAGTTTCTGACATGATTTGCACGCATATTTTGTGTTTGCTGTTGGCTGACTGTGCGAATTTGTTTCAACTGGAGCTGCACGGTGGCACTTCAACTCAGCCTCAGATGGTAGAATCATCAATGAACACTCCTCTGTGGAGTGGATCAAATGGATATCAGACATCCACGTCAAACCTCGTATGGGTCTGCTTCAAGTAAAATTTTATTCAATGTCCTTATTGCTATATGCGTTTGTCATAACATTATAGTTTCTTTTCCCCAAATGTAAAGCAATTTAATGTTGACGGGCCTAAGGATTTTGATCAAGTGGTCCTTGACTGTCTACAACAGTCTTCAAGCACGTGAGTTGGAACAACTAAAATCTTCACTCCATGCAGCTTCTTTCTCCTCGAAATTTCATGTTGTCTATTGTTGCCTTGACTTTTTAATCTGCTACTTATATCGAACTTGTGTTTAATTAATAGTCTAGTGATTTTCTTTTCATCTTGTCCAGCCATCCTTAACCATTTTGTTGGTGCCATCTTTATGAATTTTGAGAACTGGTTCTTTACCGCAGTGGACAGGAAAAGGAGATGCAGATGGATGAACTTTGCCAACAGCTGAAACTTACCATGTAGAAGATCAAGTAATCGCTCTGTATCTCCTCTTCCTCACCCTACAGTATCAAGTAAAGCAATTCCTTTTCCTGACATTTTTTTTTATGTCCGCCAGGGAATCTATTAGATCACTTGAAGATGAAGGTCTGATATACTCTACAATTGATGAGTTTCACTACAAAGCAACCTGATGAAGTTCATGGTATTGGGAATGCTACCCAGGCTAGAATTAGTTTGGCAGCTCATTTTCTGATGAATGCTATTGCTGATTCTTCTGTTCCTTCTATCTGAATCTTAACAACATCAAAGCGCAAGAACCTTATTGTGCGTTGCTAAATTATACATAGAATCTCGTGGCATGTTGATGTGTTGTTAACAAAATTCCAAATGATATGTTATTATTGTTTTTTCCAAATCAATAATTTCCTCACAACAGTTATTATTGTTTTTTTCTTTATTCAGTGTCATCTTAACTGAACTTTTTGAGACCATTGGTTCTTGTTTGCCGGGGACAAGGAAAAGGGATGAACATTCCCAGCTGAAACTTCTCGTGGAGACGATAGCATAATTCCTTCATTTATGCACTCCATTGTCTGTTCCGAGAAGTCCATTGGATCAATTGAAGACAAAAACTGACAGTTCTGTATTGATGAACCTCAGAATAATGCAGCATGTTGATGTCTATGGATGTGCAGAAACGTCACCTGGGCCATAATGGCTCACGCAACTCATTGTATGATGGTGTCTATGATGTTCAGGAATTTCACTGGGCTAGAATAGTTTCTGCGAAGTCTGAATAAGTTATAATCCAGATAATGTTTCATTTCTGCTTGGGGAGAGAAGGAACAAGGTGAAAGCACTGGGGGGCCGGCATTTGATGAGGCTTGTCAATTGTCATAGACTGTAAATCTGGTTAATATTTCCCAGAATAAAACTGCAATATTTTACTTCAACATGCAATATAAATTGTAATGGCAAAACAAACAAACAATAAAAACACTTGAATTTTATATCATTGAAAAAAATCACAATTCAAGTTTTCTCAACAAATGGAAGCAAGAAACAACTTTATTCTCACAACAATTTTTTTTTAATTAATTTATTGACATTCAGTCGTAACATTCTATTCAATTCTCTTCAATAATCCCTTCCAAAACTATTCCCTCTGTAGTACCTCAGCTGCAAAGAAACCTGCCTTTCCATCAACAGCTGCCGTCGAAAATTAGTAATAAAAATCTCAGCCCTCTTGTCAACATCATCATCTGATGATGACCCATCATGACTTCTTACCCTTTCAAGAGCTCGAACCGGCTTGCTTTGATGATCTGATTCAACATCTTCAATTACCCCATGTAAGCCAATTCGATCATTAAAGCTCAACCTTCTTATCGTTCCAGAGGAAGAAGAAGAAGAAGCATTCCAAAGAATTGATGAAGCCAATCTCCATTTTCTGAAGTTAAGTAGAAACTTTATTTTCTTGACAGTCCTCTTCAAAGGGCCTAGAACTGACGACCTCTGCTTCCCCA
>Ga0307510_10002404_pt1 | contig 21218 bp, 21 predicted proteins | sample 12_EM_MG_FD_207224 | JGI IMG/M metagenome (GOLD analysis project Ga0307510, IMG submission 207224) | Populus trichocarpa ectomycorrhiza microbial communities from riparian zone in the Pacific Northwest, United States - 12_EM | ecosystem: Host-associated > Plants > Roots > Unclassified | place... | reverse complement strand
CTTGATAAAAATGCATTTTTAAGTACTAATCATATTGATGTGGTGGTGGCTGGGAAGCCCAGTGGCGATGCTGTTTTTCTTCTTCTTCCCCATGCAGAGGCGCCATCCTCTAGTTTTTTCCTTTTCTCGTCTGCTTCTGTTCTACTCTTTGTCACTGTCTTTGTTTCATCCCCATTGTCCCTATGTCTTCTCTCCTTCTGGTCTGTTTTACTTTGGTTTCTCTCCTCTCCCTCTTCTCTGTTCTCCCCAGTTTTCCTTTACTTCTTTCTCTTCCTTTTTCTTCGATTTCTCCCCTCTTCAGCCTATGTTCCCCCCTGTATTCTCCTCTATTACTCCTCTGTTTTTTCTTTTTTTTACTACTCCCCACTTTCTCTCATGTTCTCTTCATTACCCACGGTCTCTCTCTAAAATTTTCTCCACCCCTTCTTTTCTCCCCCTCTCTCAATCCTTCCTCTGGCTTTTATAGCCAGAGGATGCAGGCGTTTCTGGCAATAACAAAGTAACGGCCGGTGTGCATCATGGCGATGAGGGATGTCAGCTGTGAGACATGCCCCCTAATTGAAGCAGCTCCACTGCCAGTGCCTTCATTGCCTTTATTGCCGAAACCATTGCGGATGAAGAAGGCAATCAACAGTTGTCAAGGAAACGACGCTGTTTTCAAATTGAAAAATGAATATTTCTAATTTGGTCCTTGGATATTTTTGCAATTTTGTAATCAAGCCCCCAAGTAAATTGTAATTGGATTCCTTGATTTTAGCGTTATTTACAAGATAGTCCTTGGTTATGGATTCATGCGAGTTAACCCTCAATTGATCAATAAACTTCTAATTTCTTCAATTTAGCCCTTGATTTGGTCAAATTCAACTCCTTTATTTACGCGCCTTTTCCAGTTTAGTCCGTGGTTTCAGATTTTTTTTAATCAAGTCCCTAATTGGCCATTAAACTTCAATAATTATGCAATTGAGCCCTTGATTTGACCAAATTAACTCTTCAAAATTATAATTTGACCCAGAACTTTAATTTGTTCCACTAAAACCCTAAATTGACTTAAAACTCAATTTTTCTTTCAATCAAACCCTTCATAAACTCAATTAAACCCTTAATAAAATTTAATTGAGTCCATAAACATCTGATTTTGGACTTTTCTTCCTTAAATTGAATTTTCATTGTCAACAGGGCTTTCATCAGTAAAAAATGTACTGTCAAATTTCAATTCTTGTATTTTTAAACCTCTTCAACCAATTTCTAGCCATTTTATGGGTGCTCCAGCATCCTTTTCTCGCTCCTATTATTTTTTGGATTTCTTCTGAATATTTTTTGATATATATATTTTGTATTTTTTTCATTTTTTTATGGGAACCCAAAAATGGATAACAACATATGCCCCCTCTTTACAATACTTACAGAGCAAAAACTTCGCTTCTAAACAAAACTGAACTTCCAATCTTGACCTTCTTAAAACTCGGTTGATCTAAAATTCTATCTTTATAGCAATCCTTTCAATCAGGAACTAACAATCAAAACTTGATTATCTTGAGAATCCTGTTGCTACCCAATTTTTGATCCATGTTTTGATAAATTTTCAAAATAAAATAAAATAAAATAAAAAATAAGAGTTTACATGTGACGATAACATAGAGCATCAGGGCCAATATTAAGGAAGCAATATGCTAAGGAGATAATTACTGAATCAGATATAATTATTGCAATATAAAATATCATAGATATATGATTTGATTCGTGCTGATTATGGAAAATAATCACTGCAATATAAAATACCATATATATAGAATTTGTTAGTGCTGGTTATAGAAGATAATCTTTGCAATAATTATTGCAATATTATTGCACTAGAGGGGGAAGAAAATTCACAAGAGGGGACAGAGAGACAAATAAAAATGAGGGGAAACAAAAAAAAACCCCTAACCCTATCCTCTCCAGCAAAGAAGTCGTAGCCCCCTGCTCATCTTTTTTTTTAAAAAAAAAACAAAGCAGCCCCTCCCTTTAAAGAAACCAGGGATCTCTCTCTAGCCAGACATTGTCCCCTCTCCCTCTCATCAACAGCCCACTATTTTCCTCCTCAGCCAACCGATCTTCCCTCTCTCACCTGAATAGCCCCGCCCACTGCAATTCCTCATCTCCCGCACTCTTCCCGCTCACTGGCTATTTCCTCAGCAACAACAACACCAAAAATTAACATGACAGCGTTGCAAGCTTCAGCAACTTCAGCCTCTGCACTGTAACCTGCAGCAACAACGCTGTGACCAACTCATCAAAGCAACTTTCTCTCCCCATCATGATCTCCTGTTGCAACCGTGAATGAGGCGACAACACCGTGAGCAGCAATAAGCAAGAGCAACACAGTAGCCTGATCCTTCCTCCTAAATCGGCAAACAGCAGCAGTAACATGACAACAGGATATTCTTGACCCCCATCTTCAGCAAGCACTAGCACCAGGGGAACCCGAAGGCAGGGAGAAGGCGAGGACACAAGAAGAAGGCCGAACGAACACGCGCAGACAATGGAGAGCTAAAAAACCAGACCGCTAGCAGACCAGGTACATAAGTCGTTTCTCTCTTTTCTCAGTTTTGCATTTGCACTTAATAGATTTGGCACTGTGCGAAGGTAAATTAATTACCTTCGCACTGTGCAGTGCATGTGTGAATTACTCACGTATGCAACCTGCAACAGCGCCCAACCGGGTCATTGATTTGGACCAGTGACCCGGCTAGGCCTGCTGGGTTCAGCCTAGCCACATGGGCCGAGCTGGACCCAGCCCTAAAAAAATGAGTAATATCGTTGGTTTTCTTGTGTATTTAGTTTATGGTTTGTATTTTTTTTATATTGTGAAAATACAAATCTGGTATTAAAATACCCAGTTTTTCCCCGAAATGTTGCTATATATATGTCTGAAAAACAAAAAAAAAATATTTTCTTGTGTGTTGCATACGGCCAGTACCCTAACATATTTTGAATTTCCTTTTTTTATATAAAAAAATATTTGAACTTTCAAAAATGTGTTTTCGCATGGATTTCTTAAACACAACAAAAATTATTTTCTTGCATTTCTGGATTTTACAACATGTTTGTAAAACTCCAAAGGGTATTGGCCAATATTCCAAAAAAATATAAAATCTTATTTTTTGGGGTATTCATCTATTATTCACCGCTAATGTTTGGATAAAGAAATCCCAAAGGGATGAATATCCAAAATATTATTGGAAATGACTTTTTATTATTCACCGTTAATATTTGGATAAAGATACCCTAAATGGTAAATATCCAAAATAATTTTCTAGGAATAATAAATCATCACACATCCTTGAAAGAAGCCTTGATTATAATCAAGGACATTTCAATTTTTTGTTTACTCCATGGTTTACGAGTCGTGAGAGTATGAAACACTAAGGTAAAAATAGGCTTTTAAAGCGCCATGAATTTCCTTAGATTTCTAAATTTTTGTCCCTCCTCCTTGCAATTTACGAGTCGCAAACTCTTGAAATACTAAGGGAAAAATGAGCTTTTAAAGCACATGGAATCTCTTTGGATTTCTATCTTAATAAATTTAGTTTGAATCAAACATAGATTTCAAGATATCTTTATTGGTACTTTGTAGACACATTTAAAGGTGTGATCCACATTGACCAAGGGTTCTTTCTTTTAGACTTTGAACCCAAGTCCATTCATCATAGAAAACTTATCTTAGGAAAACTAATGAAAAGAACACCAACACCATAGCGATTATAAGGCAAACCAAACACCAAGCAGCTTACCTTAGGTAGGGCGTACTAGGGGTGCTAATACCTTCCCTTTACGCAACCAGTCCCTTGCTTTAGAATCTCTGAAAGACCAATTAGAGTTCATAGTGACCATAATACTAGGTGGCGACTCCCTTATTCACAAAACAAAAACCCCGAAATCAATCGTGGGTCACCGCGAGGGTGTGACAAACCCGATCTTAGCGCTCCTCTAAATTCTGTCTTTTTTTTTAACCTGAAATCTCCTCTGGCAATTTTCTTTTGACCAAAGCTAAAATCCTCTGTGTGGTTGGGCTAACCTGAGATCCCATTCGGCGATCCCCTTTAACCAGAACCAAAATCTGTGTGGTTAGGCTAACGATCCCTTTTAACCAGAACCAAAATCTGTGTGGTTGGGCTAACTAAGATCCCTTCTAGCAATCCCCTTTAACCAGAGCCAAAATTCTCTGTGTGGTTGGGCTAACCTGAGATCCCATCTAGCAATCCCCTTTAACCAAAACCAAAATCTATGTGGTTGGACTACCCTGAGATCCCATCTGGCGATCCCTTATAACTAGAACCAAAATCTGTGTGGTTGGGCTAACCTAAGATCCCATCTGGTGATCGTGTGATTGGGCTAACCTAAGATCCCATCTGGCGATCCCCTTTAACCAGAACCAAAATCTCTAAGGTTGCTTGAGATCCCATATGGTGATCCCCTTTAATAAGAACCAAAATCTATGTGTATTCTTCCTCATGACAGGGTTTAAACTAAAGACTTTTCTTGTTATCAAGGTTGATCTTTTCTTTTTCCTGTTCCAGGTTCAAAACTGTGATTTCTTTGCTATCATACACTCAATGATTCTTTCTTTGTCCATAATTTTGCTGGACTTCATTGAGGATCTATCTTGTAACAAATCAAAAAATGTTTGATGCAATGTTTTGAGGTTAGATGACATACATGCATCCTTACCTGGTTTGAAATATAGGTCCCCTCTCTTTGACGCTCTTTTGTTTGCTATTCGAAACCTTCCTTGTTTTTCTGTGCCGGCTCATTTGTGTGCTAGCCATCCATTCAATTGTAAATGCAGTGCCTATCGTAGGCTATCTTTGATGACTACTACTCTCATTGTTTATAAAGCTTGACTCTGCCCCTAAGTGTGGTGTCGTTTGATTTATCATTAAGGAGCTTAATCATTCATCTCCTGGATTCTATCAAGAATTGTTCTTTGATTGGTTGTGGGCGTCTTGCCCCCACTCATCAAGATGTTGTTTAGTGTTAGCCTCATCTTAGATTGCTGATAGCCACGGACTTGCCCCTAGTTGAAACAATGCTCTTCAAGCATATGTTATCATTAGCCTTCTTAGAATCATCGAGTTGTTCAGCATATCTCATAACTTGCAATAAAAGACTCATGGTTATATGCTTGGTGTTCTTCTCAATGGATTCCTCTCATCTTATCGAATCAGATTGTGAAAAGAAATGCATTGGCATTATCAATGGTGTTCATTTTATCCCCCATATCCATGCGGTGAAGTGCGCATTTGAGCTTCAAAACAGATGGTCCCACAGTCAGTCTTGGTGGGGGAATCCTTCCAACATCTATTCAAATGCAATTATACAATAACATCGTTCAAAAGTCATAGCGATTAGTACTTAAAAGTGCATTCTCATTAAGGCTTTATATCATCATATTACACCTAAAGTATCATTAAATTCCTTAACTTAAACATGTTTTATAGTAACAAGTCTTATAATAAAAGATAGCTTTAGTTTATGGTAAATGCTCATTTTAAATGCAGGTTTATCCCACAACTCAAAGGATTGATTGATGTGATTAACTATTGAAAATGAAGAGACAAAGAGAGGACTAAGCTTAGAGAAGAGATGTGGTTCAATTGAAACTAGAACACCATTTGATTATTGGATCATAATTCGATTTGTAGACCATGGATTTAGGTCTGGTTTATCTTGATGGAAAGCTAAGACATAGGCCTAAAACTTTCATAGAGAGTCTAAGATTTAAAGCTTTTATTTTCAAGTTCAAATCTTAGCATCAAAAGAGACATTTGAATCTGTCTTTCAGCTTAGACACTGTTCAGTGTTCAGCCCATATCTCGAGTTCTAGAAGTTCAAATGAATTCTGTTTTTTAGTTGTTGAAAATATGAGATAATTTTCCACAACTTTCATGATATTATGTGCTCAAATTCTGATGTTAGCAATGATGTTTTGGCCACCCAATAATGTCAATAACCAGCCACTAAGTCAATGGTTGGCCACCAACCAAATAGTTAGTCATCTAATCAATAGTTCTGAATTTTAGCCTATAAAAGGAGGCATTTGCCATGTATTTAAGCATCTTGGTTTTCAGATCAAGATCATATTCTTGCTTTCTTTCTTTGTATTTTTATATTGTTTAAGTTTTGCTTTCATTAATCTCTTGTTTATGCTTTTCATCATAACTATGTTCTTATGTAGTTTATTTATGTTTCTCTTCTTCACAATATTTAGCTAAGTTTATTATGTCAAGGTGAAAAGGTTTCACTAATGATGTTAGAATAGGTATAATATAAACTCAACATGGACTTCAATGTTTGTATCCAAGAAAGTTTGTTATTAACATAACATGTCTTATCTTTTTATCTTACTAATTTTTAATACCTTGTTTGTTAAATGATTAATCTAGATTTGTGTTGTATGATAAATGTTTGATCCTTCATAGTCTTCGGCCGACATTATTATTATGAGAGGAACTTGATTTGTTGTTAACATAAGCTAACATCATGAATACCTGACAATATTTAAAAGTATTGGTGTTACTTAAATAAGAAAATTAATATGATCATGTTAATACTTTATAATGAGCCATTAATGATAAATCATCCGATTGGAACCTCCTTTGTGTGTGGTTTCTAGTTGAGTAATAAAAAGGAGTTTATACTATGCTTATTTTAATCTTTTCATCATTATCACATCTCAAAGTTCTCTTCAACATCAATATCATTTTATTATTTGTAATTTATATAGTTCACCTCCCTGTGGTTCGACCCCGGTCTTGTCAGGTTATTTATTACTTTGACACTCCTGCACTTGGGATAAGAGATCAATCTTTTGATCGTGTCATGCAGCGTTACTCATCAATTACTGCTCAAATTTACTAGATCATGGATTGTCTTTGCCCCCAATTGATCTGAATATGTTCATTCATTGATTCACCATTTGATCATCTTTCTTTACCCCCAGCTGCTGCTCATCAATTGCTGCTGAAATTCACTAGATCTTGGCTGTCTATGTCCTTAGTTGATCTGAATATGTTCGTTCATTAATTCATCATTTGATCATCTGTCTTTGCCCCTAGCTGATTTGAATACTGTTTGTCTTCCTTTTCAGGGTCCATTGCATTGCCCCCAAGTGTCAACTTTTCAAGGAGCATCAAAAAGTGTTGATGTTATTTTTGTCAAGGATTTTGCAAATTTGATTGACGTTCTTCTTGTTTGACAATCTTTCTTATTCGGAAAACAAATCTCATATTTCAAAGGCCATGTCTATTCAAGTCTAATTACTGAAATGAAATCAGAGATTTTTTTTTTGAAAATCAAGTTTGTTTGGTCAAAAACCCAACACACGTCATTCAATATAGTCCTTTGATTGTCGTGTCTTTTGAAAACAGAAATGGACTCGTTGTAAGATTAAAAAAGCTTTTTTTGGTTCTTTGTGTCTATTTTAATCTTTGATCTTGGGTGTGTTATTGCTTAATTTTGTAAGTGCACGAATCGTAACAAGTAATAAAGTGTGAGTAGAGTATCGTCCCATGAGGATTTGTAAAAATTACTACTAATTACCAAAGTCTTTTAAATTATGATCTATTTGAGGAATCGAATGAGATAGTTTATGAAACAAAAATTAATGATTAAAAACAAACAACCAATTGATTAAATATTAATGAATTCAATTCTACTGGTTCTAGGATTTCTGACTTACCGTAACTATTCCTATGTGAACTTTCTCAATTGAATTAATTACTCCTAGCATTGATAATCAGGTTTTTCTAATTTAAACATTAATCTCTCTCGAGTATCAATGAATTATTTTGACAAGTAAACTTCATCTACTCTACAAAAGTTCTAAAATTGTTGAAATTTATTAAGTACCGTAAAACCTTTAATGATTACAAAAGTTCCTAGGATATCTCTATCCTATAGATTTCTTAAGGTATTTCAAACAATAGCTAAAACAATTATCACTTCTCAGTCTCAAATTGAATTCCAAATCATGCAGATGTTGGCCAAACATACACAAGCATTAAACATAGAATGAAATTTTCAACAACTTAATGTAATAATTCAATGAAAGAAATTGTTCACATATTCATAGTAAGGTTACATAAAAAATCCTAGAATAAAAGTCTAATCCTAGAATTAAAGAGAAACAAGCTTGATACGATGAACATCACTCAAAAGCAGAGAAAGACACTAGAATAGATAGGTGTCCTCCAATCTTCTTTGATTTTCATCCCCTGTTTTCTCTACTTTTTGTGTCCTGTTTTGTATCTATTTTCGCCTTTGTTTTGTGTTGCCTCCTCTCATTTTTTTGGTGTATTGTGTGGCTTCTCTATGTCTCGGCTGAACCCATCTTTTTATCTTTTATATTCTGGCCTTTTTACCCCCCAGCTGGCAAGAAGAAAATTTCCTTCTCTGCTTCATATTCCTTTCCTCTCTGAATATTGCGGGCTACATTTGAGGCAGAAAACGTGCGAATTCAAAGATATCTATTTTAGATAAATTGTAGAAAATCGAATCTTCTTTCTAACAACACCAATCTTGGAATTTTTAGACCTCTGAGACTTGAGATATGGGCTATAACCCGAGACAACATTTGGAGTGCAGGAAATTCGGGTCTGATTTAGTCCCTGTTTTTCAACTTGCTCTTTGTGCTTCGAAACAACAAAACTGAGTTCTCTGCCCTTCATATGTTTTGTAGACCTTCATCTCATATATTTAAAAATGGTGACGAACACCTAGAAATGAGTTGTATAGCTTCCTTTACAACCCAAAATCAATCAATGTTCAGTTTTACTATCGGATTCTGCCTACTCATTAATCTAGTGTATGAAAACACATTAATTTTCCACAAGGTCAATAGTTCTAAAAGGGATCCAAAATTCTATTTAACTTGTGCAACACATCCAAAATATTTCAAAATCAAGCATGAATAGTGGAAAATATACATGCTAAAACTTCTTTTATCATGTGTCATTTGATGGTCTATAAATAAGGTGAGCTTTTGTGAATTTCAAGAAAAACAATTTACCCCAGTCAAAACTTGAGGCTTTATCATGAAAGATTGTTTCTTTTTCTTAGCACCAATTTTATCAGCATGCATAATAATTAGTAGTTTGATTCATGAAGTCACGACCCTTATGGAATAACTCTTCAAGTTTTGAGATTGTCATTTATCGGTTCAGATTGCTTACTTGATTAAAAAGGGCTTTTTAAAGCACGTAATACAAGCTATGGTTCATGACTATGAAAGAAAGGAATTTCACAAGCTCAAAAGGTGTTTGAGGGTTTCAAGAACCTAAAATCAACATCAATTATTCATCAATCTCTTTTCCTCTCGTTGTCTTTGTAGAGAAAGTAACATATAACCTTATTAATCTCAAACAGAATTCTCTTAACAGAAGTCATAATGCAAATCCAACTTCTTGTTTTTTTTTTTATTATGAATAACCAATCTAATCTTTGTGAAGACACTAGAGACTTTATCCTAAACATACCAAAAGACATGAAGCTCGATTTTTTTGGTGTTGACTTTTGGCAATTGCTGTATCTTTCTTCAATTGAAACCTCCTTTTACCCCTCTTAGAATTGATAGGCATTCTCATTCCTTTCCACTCCTTTTTTTTTTCACATAGCCTTCTTCAAAGTTTTCTTACATGCCCCCAGTCTATGGTTTCTTTCTTCTTCTAGCCCTTTCTCAATCGTTGGGCTTTTGTTATAAGCCCTTCTTTTATCCATTGATTCTATCAGTGTCTTTAAAATATCTCTTATTTGCCCCCAGTGTGGGGTGTAATCCTGGTTAGGTTTCTTTTGAAAATAATATTCTATCAGGCTCAAAATGGATTGTAAGTGATATATTTCCAGTATTGTGAAAGGATAAAACAAAGATGGCCTTTTCTCATTTCCAGCAAGGTCGGTTAGAATTGATAAATTTTGACCTCGTCCAGTATAATGATATGGACTTTGTAAGAATCATGATTCACGAGTCCATAACTACTTAATACACTACGTGTCACTATGCATACTGCTAAAACTTAGCTGTGTGGTTCAATTTTGTGTGTGAGCTCAAAATTTGCTCGGTCATGTCTTGTTGTTTATCTTAGCATTTTAACAAATATCGAGTCATTTCTGCAATCAAAACACTTTTAATCTTTCAAGATTGATTAACTTTAATCGCATGTTGGAGTTTAATCAAAGTATTTTGTCAAAGTAAAATGCTAAACATCTCTTGATTTCAGAAGAACAAATAGACAAAGAAAAGACATGTTTCGTTAAAGGATGTGATGTGATCCCAAAACAAAATGCATAACATCAACATCATCATTGGATTAGCTTTTCTGGAAATATCTGTGTTTTGCCAAGCATTTTTTATCACTTGTCATTCTGAAGATGTTCAGGTGACAATATGGCTGATGACATTATCTCTAACAAACTCAACTTGCTTCTTGATCATCCACCTCCAAACTCGATTTTTGAAATTCTTGCATTTGTTCCACTAAAATGGCCCAGGACCCCACCATAATATTCATATCTCTTGATTTGATGAAGTCGAGGCAATAAGTCTCGAGCCTAATAGATGCTGGTAGACAAACATGAGTGGCAGAGGAATGCCAACCTTTAACAAAGATATTTGAGCAGTTGATGCTACAACGGGACCTGACCATACCACATAACTAAGGTTTCCCACCTTTAGAGTCATCTCTCATCATTGTTCTGGAATTCATGTCAGAACCTTCAATCTTCCCCTCTTCATAGCTTGTTCAATTCTTTTAGCAATCCTTACAACTTCATGGAAATGTTGAGCTGAGCTTCCTATTAAATGCTCATAATAAGGGGATTGAAAGGTGTTGGCAAACAACATCACCATTTTTGTATCCATTAGTGGAGGTTAAACATATGTTGCCTTATCTCGCCATCTTTGCACATATGCCCTCACAGACTCACGATTTTCCTTTTTTATAGCCATTAAAATAGTTCTGTCATGAGCAGTTTCCAGATTAAATTTATAATGCTTTAAGAAGGCGTCTACCAGGTCTTTCCATGTCTTGATCTTGGTATTGTCTAGGCTCATGTACCAGCTCAAAGCGGATCTAGTGAGACTATCTTGGAAAAAGTATATCAACATCTTATCGTTATAGATCATTTCAGCTATCTTATTATAGTATGACCAGAGATGGGTATATGGGCATTCTAGTCCGGTATACTTGATGAAGTCCGGTACTCTAAACTCCTTCGACACCACAATATTTGGAACCAAACAAACTTCAGCTGGTATCATAGGGTGAATTAGATTATTTCCTTCAACTGCTCTCAATCTTTCTTCTAGGGCAACCCATTTATCATGGTCCGTGGGATTGGTAAACCTATTATCAGAAGGTCCTTTCATTGTTGGATTCACGGTGATTTGAGTTTGACTTGGATAGACAGCGGTGAAAAGGACAAAATGATTCCCAGTTATTAAGTCTGCCCCTAAGTTCTAAGATGTGTGAGGGACGTGGATTGATGGTGTTTTCATAGGAGGTTGTGCAGAAATCCCTTTTCCATTCTTGGAGCTCAACACTTGTTCAAGTAGATTTGTAAGTCTAGTTACTTCACCTTTGATGCTCTCAATTTTATTTTGATAATGGGCCTCCAACTGAGCTCTTTCTTCATTTTCCATCTTTCAAGTGTAGCAAATCTTGGGTGGGGGACCTACATTTCAACCTGGCAATATGTATGATAAATGTATAAGTATCTTTCTATATAATGAGCTCACATTTCCAGGGTTGACACATGGTCGTAACCCTTGCATGATGATACAAGAATTTTGATTCTCGCTCTACAACAGAAATTTCCTAAGTAACAGCCATTGTGTCAACCACAAGTCTTGAGTTCAAAATGCTTCAAGAAGGGCTTACTTTGATGCAAAACAAAGGTAACACAGCACAACCTAAGGGCAGGTTCTATTCATTAAGTGATACAAAGGGTATGTTGACTATTTAGTCTTAAAAAGGGTCTCATATATGCTTAGTGATGATCTTCGTAAAGACAGTATAGGGGCATTGCAAGAAATGATTAAAGCACATATGTCCACCATTACCAAGCAGACACTCGGATATGAGTTGGGTGTTTCACGCATTTGAGCCTTGACCAATAGTCATAGGGCAAATCGCTAATCCCCCACCTAACTTAAAAGCTTGTGTGTGCTTTCCAAAATTAAAGTATGTGATGCATGAGGCAGTTCTATACAATGCATGAAAATATATGTAAGGAAATTAAAGCGTGTAAGAAAATAAATAAAATAAGCTTATTACAGAAAACACACAAACCAAACAAAACACAATTATCAGACAAAAACAAAGCTTAGTCCATAAGGTCCCCAATGGAGTTGCCATTCTGTTGCACGTGTGCGGCGTCATGGTGAAAATATCCACTCTTTAATTGTATCTATTAGGCAAATATGGGGAGACAAGGAATTCTTGTCTTTTATTAGTGGAAAGTAGGAATGGGAGCCGCTACCTAGTATTTTGGTTACTATGAACTCTAACTGGTCTTAGAGATCGGGTATGGGGACTGGTTGCGTAAAGGGAAGGTATTAACACCCCAAATTCGCCCTACCTAAGGTAAGGTGCATTGTTTTATTATCTGATAAAATCTAAGGTCTTGTCGTGTTTTCTAGTTGTTGGTTCGTCTATGGTTTAAGAAAAGTCCTTCTTGGTACAGAGATCCTTATCTTATCGAGTAAAACCTAATCGTTCTAACGTCAACAAAAGAATTTAATATTCGGAATACGTCTTACGTATAAGGTCATAACCTCAGATACTAAAATAAAACAAAATATATTTTTTTTAATTTTTAAAATATTGGCCTAGTTCTCGTGACTTTAATAAACTGGTTATTAAAGCTAAAATGCATGCTAATACATATTTTTGAAATTTTCTTTATTGTATGAAAATACAATATGATTTTTTTTATTTTTTTTTGAGAGACTTGGTCGTATGCATAAAAAACACATTTTTTCATTTTTTCAATGTTTTGATGAAAACCGAGTATCTTAATACCGGATTTGTATCTTCACGGTATAAAAATACAAACCAATATTAAGCAAAATTTAGTAGAGAAATACGTGGAAAAATCACAAATTGTCAAGGAAACGACGCTGTTTTCAAATTCAAAAATTAATATTTTCGATTTGGTCCTTGGATGTTTTTGCAATTTTGTAATCAAGCCCCTAGGTAAATTGTAATTGGATTCCTTGATTTTAGCGCTATTTACAAGACAACCTTGGTTCTAGATTCATGCGATTTGACCCTCAATTGATCAATAAACTTCTAATTTCTTCAATTTAGCCCTTGATTTGGTCAATTTCAGCCCCTCTATTTACTCGCCTTTTCCAGTTTAGTTCTTGGTTTCAGATTTTTTTAATCGAATCCCTAATTGGCCATTAAACTTCAATAATTATGAAATTGAGCCTCTGATTTGACCAAATCAACTCGTCAAAATTATAATTTGACCCTAGAACTTTAATTTCTTCCACTAAAAGCCTAAATTTACTTAAAACTCAGTTTTTCTTTCAATCAAACCCTCTATAAACTCAATTAAACCCTTGATAAAATTCAATTGAGTCCATAAACATCTGATTTTGAACTTTTCTTTCTCAAATTGAATTTTCCTTGTCAACGAGCTTTCATTAGTTAAAAATATACTGTCAAATTTCAATTCTTGTATTTTTGAACCTCCTCAACCAATTTCTAGCCATTTTATGGGTGTTCCAACATCGTTTTCTCACTCCTATTATTTTTTGGATTTCTTCCGAATATTTTTTGATACATATTTTTTGTATTTTTTCATTTTTTTTGTGGGAACCCAAAAATGGGTAACAACAAACATCATCATCATCATCATCATCATCATCTTCATCGACATTTGCTTGCCTGCCAAAGCTCAAAACAACATTCAACTCCTCTACATCAACATCACCAAGACTATTATCGAAAAAACAAAAATTTGAATTTTCTTCCAAGTCAATCGAAGGAGCAACTGGATATGGTTAAACCAACTCACTAACTTGAAAGACTTCATCTCGCACACTTGTGTCATCGTTCTCATCCTAAACAACCTCGACACGACCTTTGGGTTTCATTTTTAAAATGGATAACCAATAACTCTTGATTGATCCTTTTTAAAGGAAGGGGTGTATGTGTAATAAACTTGTTGACATTGCTTTGCGAAAAAAAAGACATCGTTTACGTTGCGGAGTCTAGCTTTTAAGTTGATTTCGACCAGACCATAGTGAGGATCAACTCTGATATCTCTGTCAGTGGTGTCATACCAATAGCATTTGATTAAAAACACTCTATTCTATCGCTATGATATTGCAGTTCGACGACCTCTTCTAATCTACCATAATAGTCAACTTCTAACTCACTATAAGTCGATCCCTTAACACAAACACCATTGTTGTATGTCTTTCTTCCATGCCCGTATTCTTCAGTATGGAACACATATCCATTGACAAAATACTCATTGTAGCACTTAACTTTTCTTTCAGGGCCTAGGCTTAGTGAAGACAATAACATAGAATCACTCTTTCTCATTTGATAAACTTTGTATATAATGTACAACAATGAATAGTAAATGAGAATTTTGTAATGACATACAATACTATCTTTGCAAGAGATAATGAGTTTGTGATAGTACTTACATGTGTTCTGAACCATGTGGCAAATTGTTCATGTTGTAATTGAAAGATTTGGGATTCGATCAGCTATGAGTTATTGGTCAATAAATATTGTCGATGTTGCCTGCAAGGTTGTTCCAAATTATATGAGTTTATGATATTACAATATATAAATAGTATATTCTTAACAAAGTTTAATTAGTAGTACATATACTTCTTGAATAAAAGGTCTCAGCTCATCACAGTTAAATAGAACATAATTGTATATTTGTCTAAACTCTATTTCCGACAAATATCTTCCTCTTACTACATTTTTAGGTGTGGGCCGTCCAGGATTGGAGAATATTGACAAGTTCCCACTGGAAGGCACTTCACCGCCATCATCATGCCGTGGAACGCGATTGATTCTCGTTCTCAAATGAGGTTCGAAATAATACAAGATAAATGTTGAGATCTCCTCAATTCTTGTTTTGTTGGAAATCTGAGACAATTCTCCAGAACTTTCATGAAGACTATATGTTCAAATTCTGATGTTAGCAATGATGTTTTCTGCAGACAAGAAGATAAGGATTGTTACCAAGTCAAGAGGCGGCCACCCACTCAACAATTAGTCATCAAATTAATAGTTCTGAATTTTGGCCTATAAAAAGAGGTATTTGCCATGTATTTAGGCATCTTGGTTTTCAGATCAAGATCATGTTCTTGCTCTCTCTCTTTATATTTTTGTAATACTTAAGTTTTGTTTTCATTAATCTCTTGTTTATGCCTTTCATTTCCTTTAATATACTTATATAATCATGTTCTCCTCTTGTTTATATATGTTTCTCTTATTCATAATGTTCAGCTAAGTTTATTATATTAAGGTGAAAAGGGTACACTAATTGTGTAAGAATAAGTAATGCTTTTCTACATAGACACACTATTAGAAGCAAAAGTAGTCATCATATCCTTAATTTCTTTCCACTCACTACTATTAGACAAACCATTGGAAGCATTATTATTCAAGGGAAGGTTCGGTTGTCTAGGTATGAAATTCGGCTGAGAAGCAAAACCAAGAGGGTTATTTTGTGGCCGATACTGATGAGGGTTGTTTGGGTTACCATAGCGAAAATTTAGATGATCTCTTCATCCAAGATTACAGGATTGAGAAAAAGGATCATACTTTCATCGGGGGTGCAAATTAAAATTACTACCTCCTACAACATCAACTTGTGCTACTTGTTCTTCATGCATGTGAGGACAAAATTCAGCAGTATGATCATTCATGCTACAAATAAAACGAGCTTGAGAAATAGCATCACCATACATCAAGGATCTAATAAGGGAAGTATGTTCTTTTTGGCTAGAAGAAAGAGCTTGAATTTGAGATTCCAAGTTAGAACTACTTACCTTGTTCACATGCTTGGTGTAGGCGTTGACTCTTGTACCAAATTGTTTTGAGTTTTCTGCTATATTGGTGATCAAATAGGAAGCATCTTCCAGAGTTTTAGCAACTAACACACCACCACTTGCTACATTAATTATACTCTTATCTTGTGGCATCAATCCTTCATATAAGTATTAAATAAGCACTTGATTGGGTATCTAATGTGAACATTGATTACACAGTTTCTCAAATCGGTCCTAGTATTTGGAAAGAGTTTCGCTATATAATTGCCGAATACCATATATTTCCTTCCTTATGTTTACAGCTTGGGAAGCAGGAAAGTACTTTTCAAGGAACTTTCTTTTCAAGTCATTCCATGTGCGGATATATCTGGAGGTCATGGAAAATAACCACTCTTCCACCACCCCTTTCAAAGTGAAAGGAAAGGCTTTCAATTTCATTTATTCCTCCTCCACTTCTTCTGGCTTCATTCCATTACACACCATATGGAATTTCTTTAAGTGCAAGTGGGGATCTTCTCCTGCGAGGCCATTAAAAGAAGGTAATAGGTGAATAAAACAAGATTTAAGTTCAAAATTAACATTATTGCCATGATTACACAAGGGCTGGTTATCAAGATTAAGAGCGACAAGCTCTTTAAGCTTTATTGGTTTTGAACAACCATCTCGAATGGACTTCCGATTGATGAAGTTGATGACGACGATGGTGAAAAGTTTGGATTGGTATAGATTCCATCCGATGAGGATGATTCTCCTTCTTCAAACACGGGTTGACAAAGAGGATTGAAAGAACAAGTTTTCTCCTCCAATTCATGTTTTTGATGTGGATCGAGGAGGGATGATCGAATGGGTGATTGATCAAGATGAGTGGAAAGTAGCAAGAACTCTTCGATCTCTTATTGCGTAGAGATTCAAACATATACCTATAAAACAAACTAATGACAAAGTCAAAAAGCAAAAAACAATCTAGAAAAGAGTTAGTTTTGTTTAATTCAAAAGTTCGATTGGTTTTAATCAATTAAAGTTTTAGTTCCTCGGCAACAACGCCAAGTTTTGATGAGGTGTCGTTAGGCCTATCAAATTAATTCCCCCCAAAACACTAATTAGGTAGTATAGTGAAGTAGGGTGTCAATCTCAAGAGGAACTAGTGAAAGATATAATTAAACCCAAACCAAACAATAGAACTAATTAAACTAAACAGAAGACACGATAAAATAAAAACAAAACAAACTAAGACTCTTATCTAAACTAGACACGCAAAACAAACAGAAAGACTTAAAAAGAAAACAAATTAAGGATTGGGGGGTGGTTTATATTCGGCAAATAAGACAAAGAAAACAACTAAAATTAAAACTAAAACTAAGCTATAATATTTGGCAAAAATAGCAAGAAATAAATAAATAAAAAGCAATTCCCAATAGTAAAGCAATATTTCCTTCCTAATATTGGTTGCATGAGAAGCTAGAAAATACTTCTCAAGAAATATTCTTTTTATTCATTCCGGTTCCTAATTGAACCAAAAGGCATGGAAAACAACCACTCTTCAGTCACCCCTTTTAAAGTAAAAGAAAAGGCTTTCAACTTAACATGGTCTTCCTCAGCTCCTTGTGGTTTCATTCCTATGCAAATCATATGGGATTTTTGAGATGAGAATGAAAATCTTCTCCTGCAAGGCCATTAAAAGTAGGGAGTAAGTGGATGAAACCTGATTTAAGTTCAAAATTAATATCGTTAACATTTATGCATAAAGGTTAGTTTTCAAGAGTAGGAGCGGTTAGCTCCTTAAGAGTTGTTTGCGGTTCAAGAGCCATCTCAAAAGGATTTTGGATTAATGAGGTCGACGACGATGAAGAAGAAGTGTTTAGGTTAGTGTAGATTTTGTCCGGCGAAGACTGTTCTCCTTGCTCGAACATGGGTTGAAAAAGTGGAATGAAGGAGTAAGTTTTCTCCTCCAATTCACGCGAATGGAAAGGATCAAAGATGGGTGATTGAATCGGTGTTTGGTCTAGACGAGCAGAAAGGCATGAATAAAATTCTTCAATCTCCCTCTTGTATTGATTGAAGAAGATGAAAACATATAAACAAGATCAAATTCATGACTTTAATCAAGCTTAGATGTTTCGGCAATAAGCATAAATCACAAACACAAAATCATCACACATACATGCATAAATTGATTAAGAGGAAGGTTACTTGCCTTCACAATTGAAAATAAAATTTACTCTCTTCTATTCCTATTGAGTTCGGCAACTACAAGAAAATAAAATCCTAATTCTAATTGTTTTAAAGTAGAGAAAGATGAAAAGAAGGAAAAACAGATCACGTGAGAAAATTTCAGCTCCTCTCGGATTGGAAAATTTGCAATTCTCAGGGGCATTTTTGTTATTTGAGTTTTCTCATTCTGTGACACTTGGACGGTTCAAAATTTACCACGAGCTAGATCTTCGAGTGAACTTTATTCATAGCCTTGGATCACAAAGATCTAACGGTTACATCTTGCACAATGTGCTAAAAAAGGTCAAAAGGTCATCCCGGAAATTCTGCTCTGCAATCTATTCGTACTGTGACTTTTGGAATTGTTTTCCAGCCAATACACACATGAGAAAATTCTGAAAATACTCATGAAAGTACTCCAATGAGTCAAGAATTGTTCTGCAAAATTTCATAATTTTTCTTTACACCAATCTCAAGATAAAAATTCCAGAAAGTCCAAAAGATCAAATCTGTCAAAAACCCAAAAACAATATTAATTCAAGTCCTCTTACTTCCTTTTTGTATTTTGTCTCTAAAGCTCTAATAAATAGAAAACATGATAAATTGGCTATAGTTAAACATAAAATGCACACAAGAGACTAAGGATCAAGGACTAAAAATATAAAAAAATATGACACTACAAGATTTCACAGTTTTACCGACGAACATATTTCGTTGGTGTGTGATTAGAAGTTCGTCGGTGATTTATTTACTGGCGTCTTCACCGACGGATTACGTTCGCCGGCTTTCCTTTCATCGGTGATTCCTCATTTCGTCGCTATATCGGTCGGAAAAACAAAAAAACCATTTGCCAATGGTTTTATAGATGGAATTTGTGCGCCAAAAAAAAATTCCGGCTTGAAATATACCGACGGATTTTTATTCCGTCAGTGATATCGTGATTGACCGACGGATACGTACCATCGGTAAATTTGTCGATGAATGTTTGAGATACCGATCGAATATATCCGTCTATAAATTCGTCGGTAAGTGTGGCAGCTACTGTCAAATGTCGACGGATTCAGTCCGTCGGTAAAGTGGTCGGTGAGTGTTTGAAATACCGACCAAATATATCCGTCTGGAAATGCGTCGGTGAATGCTACTGTCAAATACCGACGGATTCATTCCGTTGGTAAAACCCTTTGTAATAGTTTTTTTAAAATTTGTTTTTAAAAAATTATTTAGAATATATAATATAAAATTATATAAATTAATAGTAATAAAAACCAATTATGCAAATAAAATTTATATTAAACATCAAAAACAAAAAAATCAAAGTTAAATAATATTCATTACAAACTGAATGTGTTTCAAAAAAAATATTAAATGAAATTTTAAAGGTAAATAATGTTTATTACAAATTAATATAAAGGTGGAGCTGGAGGAGGAGGATGAGGCTGGTGGTTATACGGCCAAAAAGGATTAGGCGCACATGTTCCACTCTGTGTTGCCATGTTCATGACCACTTCGCGAAGCTGTTTATAAGCCGCTTTTTGTTGTGCAGACTCCGCTCTTTGTTGTGCGTACTCCGCTGATAGGTGGTCGTATTTTTCGGTGAGCTGAGCCGTGCGTTGCTTCAAGGCCACAAACTCCTTAAATTGGGAGCTCGATATTGATTAGGAGCTCCTAATGGTTGAAACACTACGGGTCGTCCGCAAGTTGTCGGCCGTAGTGTTGGAGAGCCCGTAAACCCGATTTTTATCGGGTCCACTTGACGATCCAACCTCCATCCACAAATCCGGATCGAATTCCGGATGGGTCAAAATATCGTCCTCGTATCTCTCCCTCAACCGATTATTATAGGTCTCTTGAAAATAAAAAAAGTAATCATCATATTCAATTCAATAAACATAATAACTTACAAAATAAAATGGTTGAACAAACATACCACGAAATGTTGAGCACGATTATCAACGAACTGTTGCGCCCCCTTTTGGCGGTCTTGACTCTGCACGTGCGTCTCCACAAACAGCTCCATCGGGCTCAACTCACATCCAAGAGATGTAGCCTATAATGAAAAATGATTTATTAACAACAACTTAATTTAACGATATATTTCATTTAAATTAATCTTACCATCCATTTCGCATGTGCAGCAAACGAAACGGAGCCGCCAGTGTGCGTTGTCACCGAGCCATGAATTGGCCGATTCCGGTTGCCAGCACCAGACTGTGAGTGTCATGTGAACTGCTCAGACATCACGTGCTCAAGATAGTGCGGCCATATATCTTCTGGGATGTATATCGGTTTGAAATCCCTCCAAACTGCAACATCGTTCCAGCCTTGGAAACCCCTATCTCTCGCGGTTTTTTTTACCCTTTTTTGAGCTTCATACCAGAAATCACGCAACCTACTTCACGCAACCAAAAATTACATTTCAAAACATAAAATTTTGTCTAAAAAAAATCTTGTATTGTTTTCAATATTACCTAGTTGCCACGTGATTTTCCCATACCCTCCTCGCAACAGTGTTATGCTCACCGTCCCAGCTGAATTTGTTCTGTGTATAAATAATTAATTTTAAATAAAAAAATAATTTATTTACAATTATATTAATAATTTATTAGAAATAAGCTGAAAATTTTAAATTAACACCAACCTCAAACCTGTCAAACTATGCATTGATTTGAGGCATCAATTCAGGATGCTTGGATATTTGACTCCATTGAAACAATGGAATCTCCATCGACGATTTAAACGCCGATGATATTACTCGGGCGGCTTCAATGTTTGTGATACTGAAAATAAATGAAATAAACTCAATAGTGATTACTTCATAAATTATGTTGTAATGTTTTTTTTAAAAAAACTAAAACCTTAACAAACTTACATTGAAAGGTCATCCTTCCACTGTGCCTCATACTCGCGGGTAAATTGATTCCGCTGCGAAGGCACGCTGCCT
>Ga0307510_10002403_pt1 | contig 21219 bp, 26 predicted proteins | sample 12_EM_MG_FD_207224 | JGI IMG/M metagenome (GOLD analysis project Ga0307510, IMG submission 207224) | Populus trichocarpa ectomycorrhiza microbial communities from riparian zone in the Pacific Northwest, United States - 12_EM | ecosystem: Host-associated > Plants > Roots > Unclassified | place... | reverse complement strand
GCAAACAGGCACATCCTAAATTTGGTAGTAAATTCCCACACGAACGCGGCCATCTCGGGAACCCCAGCCCCGGAGGCTCGTTTCCCTTATTCTCTTACTATATATGATGATGATGATGATGATGATTTCATTTGTAATCTCTATTTGGGGGGTGCCAAATAGAGATATCATTTTCGCACCTCAGATTTTTTTTTGCACAGTCTGAACACACTGTTATTACAACCAAATAGACATTTCATTTTCAGGTGGCCCGTCACAATCACAACCAAGTGAGAGAACACATGACCTGGCATGCGCACGTGAGGGGGAAATGTGCAGTGTTGGTGTATCACACAAGAGTCACACAGGTCACACGCGCCATCACAGTCACGCAATTTGGATGAAATCGAGGGTCAGAGGTGCATTTATTTGGCTGGCGCTATTTGGAATCGAAATACAATTTCACGCGCCCGTTTTTGTTCCCGAACAGCACAAAATTTCAAACTCAAATTCTATTTCGACGAAAAATCACTTTGGCTGGTATTTCCAAATGCAAGTTGGTTCCCGAACAGGCCCTGAGTAAAGTTTAAGTTTTAATTCCACAAAAATATTATATGAACTTTTTTTTCAGAGTTTTCTAAACAAAAAAACCCTTAGAATTATTTTAACAATTCATTAAAGTTTTCTATAGCTATTTTTCAGTTGACTAGACTGATTTGCATGCAGTGTTTGCAACAATATCATTTATGAAAAAATAGAAAATGCACACACAAGTTGATTAGTAGATTAGTAGATTTAGGTCATTTGTGTCAAGTATACTTTTTCATAAATTTAGTATTTGAGGAGTTATTCAATAAGTTGAATCACCCAATAGAGGACCATGTTGTCACGTGATGTTGGATAATCCGTGTGAGGCACTAGGTAACAACGTGAGGAGACACCATCACCAAGCTGCCATACAATGCACAACGCACGCGAAAGCCATGATCCAGAATGTGGGAATATCTTTTACAGACTTGCAGCATGGGATCCTCGTGTCTTCACTCATAAATTGAGTTTGATTGCTCGCCCTCTGATATCACCCCATGGGTTGCTTCAGCAGCACTGCTAATGTCCCAGAGAGCGCACCACCGAGACCCGTCACGGCGGCAGCATCGACCCCACCAGCCCCGCTTTTCCCGGAGGGCTCATCAGCCACGTTGTCCCCACCTCGCAGTCAAACACCGCTTCCTTACGAGTCTACAGAAATATCGACACGCGAAAAACGGGTGACCGCATACTCTCCCGGACCCATTCGAAAGGTATTTTCCTCACCAGATGGGCCACAACTCTGGCAATCTCCTGATAGGTTGCTGCCGCGACCCCCACAAATCCATACATCCCGGTCTGTACAAACGCCTCACCTAGATACCCGTCCCATACCCACGAGCTCAGGTGAGAACGATAGTTTACGGGGCCATGACACATAATGACTGCGTTCCAAGGACACCAAGATTCGGGGGGACAGGCATTAATTCCGTCGGTGCGGCAAATACTTTCTCATAATCACAAGTATGCGGCTCGATTCTGGCACGTAAACTACGTCCATCTCATATCTCCGTAGATTTAGGATTCTCGTCGTGGGGAAGGTATGTCCGTGCGATGCTCAGCACAATTCGTGTCAAGTCAATGCTACTCTTGATCCACAGAAAGGCTCGGGCAAATCCTCACTCATCAATACTGTTTTCAAAGTGAACATACAGGTGTGCAGTCCGTCCTACTTCGTATTCCTAACTTGTCAACCTAACTACATTCCGAAAACCAGGCAGCATCGGGAAGACCAAACATTAATCACGAGATTCAACCAGAAGATAATCGTTATCTTATCGTTCACGAGAGCCCTGGATTTGGACCCGGCGATGGCCAGAACTTGCAGGCCATCCGAGATTTCATCTCATATTGGACTGATCCCAGTCGTTCAACTTCTGAGAGACTACATGCCGTCTGGTAGAGAATCGAAAATTTCCTTGAGTCGTCCCTGTTTTGCTAAAGCGTTTGATCTAGGATTTGTATTCCAACATCCGACGCCATCAGCGGAAGCCTGGGAGAAGGAGTTGACGAGATTCTGGGCATGAGACGAAGTATGTGCGTTTGAATTCAAGGCACACACACATTCAACTAATGCGAGGCTCAGCCCCGGTGATTGTCGCGTTTACTAAGTTCGATCAAGCTGTCGCAATTGAAGGTGGACGCTCGGCGAGAAGCAGCGCACGTGCAAGGGTCGAACAGTCGTGCCGTTCCCTGTTTCGTAGGGAACCTAGGGATGTTCCAGCAGAGATTGTCTCAGGTACTTGCTCCCTTTCCCATGGAGTTGTCCCATGATGACGTGATCTTATCGTAGTAAACCCACAATTTAGTGATCTAGTTGACAACCTAGTTGTGACTTCGGATAGACTCATCGCAAGTTTGCGTACTACCCCGACTCGTTCGCGATCGGGTGCACAAGGGACGAAGTCACGAATTGCCCCCGTTCCTCTCTCGTGGTCCATGGCATTGAGGGTGCATCAGGACATTTTCATCCAAGCTTCCATGGAGTATGCTGGTTTACTCTCGAATCTCATCTCGTTTACGTCTTTGGTTTCCAGGGTTGGACGAAGCCGCGAGTATAACTGCCTCGTGGACTGAAGTTAGTTTTGACAGAATCATTTTCCTTAGGATACTGGCGTGAACTGTGGTCTAGTCAGGACTTCGCTGGAATACCCCTTAAAGACTGCGTAGGTGTCATTCACACCGATATCGTCGAAATATGGAACCTGAAGGACATGAACAGTGTTCGTTTTCCCCGTCTTTCAACTGGCTTAGTTTACTCACAGAGACTAGCGTCTTTCGGACACCAAATTCAGGGAAACGATGTATGGCGTTGTCAAGGACTTGGCTGGGTCTGTTGATAGCGTGCCGTCCAGGTGCGTTGTTGTTCATAAGATAGAGAAATGGCACTCAGGAAAATCGAATCCCGGATAGTCCTGACTTTACGGAATACATATACGGGGACAGGTGAGTGAGGATGGAAGTTTCGTTGACCTGGCTCAATTTCCCCCGCATGTCAGTCAGGAGGATATTCGATGTGTGATGGGCTACGTGGTAGACCTCACCGTCATCCTGGATGACATTTAGAATAGCTCCTGGCAATGTCTCAGCCAATGACATTCAGTCGGCTATGGATAGGCACGTCGGGTCTGGCCGCAGGGATAGGATTCATCGAGATATCAGCAGTTTTGTTACAGAGACCTTCACGATCATGTCCACTGTGCCACAGAGAGACCTGGTCTTGGAGAAGATTATTGATTTGATCCGACAATACTGTGTCCCCCCTTCTGTCGGAGGTTAGAGTTGATGATCGTGTCACCGAGCTTGCGAGTGTATTGAGTTATTTTGTAAAAACAAAAAAAGCTTAGCACAAATTGGGTGCGTGTGTTGGGGCGAGAATGGAGAGCATCATATATCATTATCGTGCGCGTATCAGTTTGTATTATATAATATTATGTTGTTTGGACATCTGTTTTCATTCGCCCCTACTCTACACGTTTCACTTCAAGTGGTTGTGTTGGGTACTAGAGGCGCTACTTCTGATCAAGTTCATGTTCATTGTGAGTGATGTCCTATCGAGTGCAGAGCCTCCCGAATAGATTGGCAATTAGGCACCATTTCCTCTATACCAACGACTGTAGTACCGAGTCGCTCCGAGCCGTGGTCGTACTGAAAACACGCTCCCAACTTAGTAAATCCAGTCTTAGGTTAGCTCCATTCCTTACCAACTTCCTTACGCGGCCTTACGTCTCAGTCGTCTCCCATGAGCACCACCGTCAAGCTCACATTGCCCGAGTCAATGGCACGTGGAGACACCTTTTTTTTTTTTTTTTTGAAAGCGATGTATTTCTTAATAAGTAGCTACTATAACTAACCTATCAAGACGAAATACATACCGCATGGCGGGAGACGAGCGTCAGCCCCATGTGGCGCGCTGAAGCCGGACCATTGGGACCGGAGGTGAGGAGAAAATGCCTTTATACACATCCCATGTGGGGATAGTGTGGGACTCAGGTTACGGCTTATCACCGGTACTACTACCCACTAAAACCTCATGCATATTCATCCAGTTGTTCGGGAGGTTGCTTTCTTTGCTCAGGACTTTCTCCCAGGTGTTCGACACAAGTCTGGTGAACCCTTTGTTTTGTTTGATTTTTGATGCTGCGACTCTGTCATCAGTGAGTCTCGAGTTTATCACGTGAAGCCACCTTGATTTATTTCATGTAGGTTGGGGTGGTGGTTTGGTTCTCGGGCGCCGGGGGTGTGAAGGTTCGGCAAGAGGGTTTGTGATGGCCTGATATTTCACTGGAAGAATGGATGTGATTTCCTGAGGGAGCAGCAGGTTGGTGACTGTTGGTGTTCCTGAGACGTGGCCAGTGTTTAGTGCATTATGCTAGGTGTCCTGAGGCTATTTCCAGTTCTAGAGACTATGGTCTGCTACGGGGGGTAGCTCAGGTTCATTGTGGGTACATAGCCCTCTAGGAGCGTGCCCCGGAGTGTCAGGTTCCATCTAGTGAGAGGGGGCATCTTTTCCGGTCGCCGGAGTGGCTCGCTGGGTTTTCCGGCTGGTCTGTGGATAGTTGCGCGTCCTGTGGGGGTATCACACTAATGAGGGACTCTAGTCTCAAGGTTGTTTTATTCTCATGCAGGTGGGGGGGACGGTGTGTCCTTTGTGATCCCTTGCCACGCCAAAGTTGGTCGTGGGAAAACCGTTCATGGTGGTGGTAACGGTTCAAGGAGCCCCCACGTGGAGACTCATGCCAGCGCACGCACGCGACGGGCGGCCCGGGCTGTTGAGGTGAGCCCCGTTGACTTTCTCCACGTTTTCCGAGTTGTATTCAACCCCGTAGCTTGTATCCCTTGTCATCACCACAGGATAACCCCGCACGCTCTCTCTCGACTCATATACCATACCTACTGTCTCCGCATGTCCAATAGACTGGGGCTGCATCTCCACGTGGGATTTTCTTGGCGCATGTGTTGATACCGTGTTGAAAGGTGCGGAACCCGCCAGTTTACCTGCATGTTTAAACGATTGCCACTATCTGCTGGGTATTAATTGGAATCACATTCTACTCAGGCAGAAGTAACGCATGTTTGATACCCGAGTAAGCGAACCTTTCGCCATCATCTTGTTTGGTTTCCGCTCCCACACGCAAACCGCCCTATCTAGTTCCGGACTTATTACTTGGACGTTCGTTACTACCTTGGCGAGTCTTCCCCGAATTTCAGCATACACACAGTTCGTATGGTTTCTATCTCATGAACACGTTCCCTACATCCTGTGGAAGAAATATCACTTACCGCGCCTTGCTTTTACTCATGAACCAGTGCCCTCAGTGTTGTGCATCATTTCGCGTACGCCAAGGCTAAGATAAGATACCTTTTCCCACCAATAGTCGCACCTTTCCCTGCTTGCCCTACAATGGCAAATATTCTCTATAGGATCTCCCACGTGCAGACACTCTGTTCTATCACACAATCTCACTTTACCCCGCTTTATTGCCATTATTACTCAAATAATTCAAGTTCTCGCAATGCCAAATCAAATCTGCCCAACATCAACCACGGTTATAACTTTCCGGCTACCCGTTTCCGCGCAGGAGTTCATTTCTTCACAGGTTTTCACCCCTATACCACCTCGTTTGATGTCCTTCCGTTTCAATTCTATCATTCTCTGCGCTCACCATAGTCAATTGTCGGTGTAGCACATTGAGGTCAGAAAGCTTCCGAAAATCTAACCCCCTGGCCTCGAATGGCAGCTTGGCTTTCAGAACACCCACTCACCCCAACCAGATGGGGGCGGCTGTGCACACAACCTTCGATCGGCGCCTGGCATCACCAGGTGACCAGAGTGTCTCTAGTTCACATGGATGGACAACTTCGCGACAAACTGCAAGGACTAGGTGTCTAATAGGTAAGATGTGGAAAGGGGAGTGAGATCGCGATACATCCTGGTCATAGCAATCGACTCTATAGTTGTTGAGGGAGCCAAGGGCACTTGTGTTGTAGAGATGCATCAGACATGAGCATCGTTGGCTGCACGTGGGACAGCAAAGCCTACCAGATGGAGCGCATCTGAAATTGGCAGTAGTACCAGCATGCTTGGTTGTTAGATTGGAGGGAAAGCGAAGTACCATTCAGATTCGAGCAAATGAACACCTACGACATAAAACATGTGGGACATACCATCGGCATGAGTCCAGCAACTGCAGCAACAGTTGCAAGTAGGAGCCAAATGACACACTCTCGAATGGAAATCACATTAGCGGAAGGAAAGCACCACCGTTCGAGAAAACGGCCACCACCCCACCTGTCTTCAAAGAGGGTATCCCAGAAAAAGCATGCCTCCATTTTCGTGGCATAGGCGCATCGAGCGACTGAGTATTATAAAGAATAGGACGAGATCTATAGCACGCATGGCGGTTATACTGGCTTTATGACTCTCGGTGTTGGGTGGGCTGCAGGAAATCAGTGCTGTCACCCATTTAGTGTGGACCTAGGAATGGATAAACCCATAAGACCTAAAATCGTTAAAGTTTGATTCTTCACCCGCGCGACACCTGGTGTCAAGCCACGTTTGTCAAGGTTCAGTTCGTTTGTAAGAGGGTGGAAAGTGCCCTATTAATATAAGGAATGCAACGTTGGATACCCATACTCCAATTACAAGTTCCACAATTGGCTTATTCAAGTTCAGGCGATGCTAGACGTGCCTCATGAGTGCTCCTGGAAGATAGCTGTGGTGTGGAGGCGAAGAAAACTCACGTGCAGATTACGATCAATAGCATGGAGAGGGCAAGAACGATGTTAGGTTAGGAAATAGCTGGAGATATATGAGATAAAAGCGCAAATGTATCCTGTACTACAGGCTGAAGTGCATAGTAAGAGTATTTACTTACAAAATTGTACTTGGCCATGGCCTGGGGTGATAGCCGGAAACTACGTGAATACAGGGAAGTGGGCACAAGGTGTAGGGCACACCTGACAGTTAATTAGGGTGGCAATATTGTTGGCGATCTGGTTCATGACCATGGGGATGGGCATGGCAAGACGCGTGGTGGAATAAATCTGGTCAAGGGAACAAATGAGTCCCAGGTTTATGGAATGTGGTAAAACCCCTCAAGGAAACCAGAAATTACAGACCCATATCGACCATCGTAGGGCCGACGCCATCGAATGGCATTCCACTAGTAATCAAGGCAAATGACGAACCCCCATCTGAATGCAGATGGTTAGTGATTCATCTTAAAGACGCTGACGAGTGCCGACCCACATGTAGTAAAAACCAGTCGTGATCGCCCCGACATCCTTGGGAAGTGCTGTCAAGGGATGGGCCTAGTGAGTTTTTTATTTTGTTGACTACAGAACCAGGCCAGGAAGCATATGCACCGAAATCTCGCGCGAGTTGAGCGGGATCATGGAAATTGACCCATATTGACCATCCGAAAGCTACCAGGTGAGCAATTAATGAAGAGTGACGCTTGGGTTGAGGGAAGAAGACTGGTGCCTGGTGCCATCGTGCGCTGGCCGCATATGAATACTTCAAGAGAGGGCGCTACAGTAGTATATTTATAGTGCGCGGTAAATTAGTTTTTGGGCGTGGTACATTGGCAAGACCAAGAGTACAACAGCGTAGTGCGGGGCAAGCTTCGGACTTCAAATGACTCCGACCCGAGCATATTGGTATGAAATTACAGTCAATTGTTAAAATGATCGGTCGTGTTGCAGGTTTTTTGGGCCTAGATTAGACAACGCAGGTGAAGTGGATTTCCGAGCTACGTCGTTGGAGCTACAGTCCGGGTGCCACCGGTGTGCGTTAGTTGTGTTTCGTTTCCGATTGTTAGTAAGACCCTCCCAGGCTTGGAATCAGCCACTCGGCTTCCATTCAAACGCACCTGAGGTCCCCGATCGCCTGGCCCACGAGGGTTGACCAACTGTGCAGTGGAGTACCCACACCCACACTTGTCCCAAGCTCAATTACATATCTCCCTTGAGTCATGGTCCAACTCATGTGACTATAGCCCACTTCAAGTTGGTGGATCAGTCGGAAGTTGTGACACATGGTCTAATCACCACCACAGGTGCTGGTCGCACTACTTAGCACTGTATAAAGAACCTTAAACCGCCGATGTCCCATCGGAGGCTACTGAATGGGGAAGCGTAGTCGCACCTATGAATCCTTTAACAATGCTCCTTATTGTAGGAGACTTATTAACAAGTCCGCTAAACCTTCATGTCACAGTGTCACTCCCGAGGATCTTGACTTAAGTGAGTTGCTTGTTGGCATTGCTTGTCTACCGTGAGTCCAAACCGATTCCCCATACGAGGGCTGTGATTTCAATATAGTAGGGGTACACAAGTAGCATGTACAGCGGCAGCGGCACGTTACCACGTGATCTTGCAGCGCTTCCACCATTTCTACTCAGAACTTTCTCTCGCAACTGCCCTCGGACAATACCTTTCTATTCTGATACTCGTGACGTCCATCGTAAGGGTCCGCAGTCAGTCAGCTCCATGCAGAAGCGCGGCAACGGGCGAGATATCACGATTGATGGAGCGGGGACGATAGTAGGACTGCTGTGGCGACGTCGGTGATTGACCGGATGGGCCGATAGGGACATGATGGCGGCGTGGTGAAGGATATGTAACGTACCGGGTTGAGCGGGGTAGGTGTCATAGTGGACAAGAGTCCCTCCCATTGACAGGCTGACAGCAACCTCTCATGTCGTAGACAAGGGCCGCAAGAATCGCTTTTCGGTACTTTTTGTGCAGCTGTCTTTCAATAATCCTCGATCTGGTTATATTCATATATCCTTGTGCTGGCCCGAATGACTTCCTTGTTTGTATTCAGGTTTATAAAAGTAAATCAGTACGTCCGCCCTGACATGACAATGTACCCTTCCAACGTCGTCAACGCTACGGATTGTTGTACCGGTACCGCAACAGGAGTACGGGGGAAGGGCGAGGGGGATGAAACGGGTGTGTACGTACTGTACTGACGAGCAACAAAAAAGTCGTGTTTTTCTGGAGTCGGATGCTGTGTGTTGGGTGTGGCCTTTTCTCGGACGCAGGTGAACCACGAATCAACGTTGGGTGTAGGGCATTTTCTCTGATACAAATATTGCCACGATGGAAAAATGAGAGGGATAGCCTAAAACACGGACAGTGAACGTCAATATAAGTTCGCTGCTGTGCGGGAGAAATTTGTTGTGAAAGTCTGTAGGAAGAAGTGTATGGAAGTACACCATGAAAGTACTGCAGAGTAACTGAGAGTGTTATCAGGCGTCCCAAACAGAGCATGATTATATAATTACAATTACATAAATTATTTGCTGAGAGCTGCTCGATCGCAGCAACGTAACGTCGCCCGTGGCAAATCATCACACTACTCGTATTCGTATTCAACGCGCGATGCATGCCAAAACAACGAGTCTTGATGCGGGCACCTCTTTCACCTAATTTCGGCGCGGAACCCTCGTGTGTTCTCTCATATATCGACCTCAACCGTTCGAACTCTGATATCATCCCATGGGTTGTTGCAATAGCACGTCCAACTTGGTTACCCCTTCTCCAGATGCAGCGGCAGCGGCAGAGAGTACGCCAGGGACACTCGCGACGCCAAACACACATGTCGCGGAGCGGCCTTTAGCCACGTTGCCCCAACTCCAACAGGATAGCCGAGCACCGCCTACTCAGGGGCCTACCCCGGAGCCGACACAGCAGGGACCAATGACCTCATATCCTCCGAACCGCCTGCAAAAGTCGAGATCGTCACCTATGCAATTTTCCGAAGGGCCTACGTCGCTAACATACCCGATCCAGAGGACGCTGTCGGAACGAGCGTCTTTCACGACTCCACGTAAGAATGATGGTTGGCGGGGCTATGAACCTCAATGACCGTTTTGTAAGGGCACCAAATAGTGGTGGTTCGGCCACTAACTTCAAGGGTGCAAGAGGTGCTCTCTAATCACAGGCACGTATCCTGATTCTGGCCTATAAATTACATTCATCCCATGCCTCCGTAGGTTTAGGATTCTAGTAGTCGGAAAGGTACGTCCATGCAACACTCAGCCGAGTCAAAGTCAAATTAATCTAATCTATAATCATAGAAAGGCTCGGGCAAATCTTCGCTCATCGACACCGTCTTCAAAGTGAAAACATTAGTGCGCATTCAGTCATCCTTCGGTTCCCGATCTTGTTTGTCAACATGGCATTGCCTTGGATATAAGGTTGCGCGAGAAAATGTGGTGGGGAAACCCGATATCAACCACGAGATTCTCCCCGAGAACAACCGCTACCTTACTGTTCACGAGTACTCTGGATTTGAACCTGGCGATGCCCAGGGCTTGCAAGCTATCCAGGATTTCATCTCACACCGGACTAGTCCCAATTGTTCAGCAGCTGAAAAATTACACGCTGTCTGGTAGAGAGCCGTTGTCGAATCTGCCTCGATCTCTGTCCGGCTGATGCGTTCAATTTAGGATATGTGTTCCCACATCCGACGTCATCAGTGGGAGTGTTGGAGAAGGAGTTGAGGAGATTTTGAACATGAGAAGAGGTAAGCGCATTCAAATCCAAAGTCTATATACTCAATTCATGCGAGACTCAGTACCCGTTGTTGTCGCGTTTACCAAATTTGACGTGATTATCCTAATTGAAGGTAGAGATTCTCAAGATCATGAACGTGCAAGAGTCAAAGCATATGCACGATTTGAGGAGTCGTGCCGGTCCCTGTTTGGTAGAAGTTCCAAGGATATACCAGCAGAGATCGTTCAAGGTAACTTGCTCTCTTTTGTGGGATGGCTCTTGACGGGTCCCTTCATTTGCAGTAAATTCACAATTAGGTGATCTCATAGACCGCCTAGTTAGGACGACAGACCGACTTATCATGAGCCCGCCGACTGCTTCCATTCGACCGAGTGAACAAAGGACAATGTCACGAATTTCACCCATCCCTCTTGTATGGTCTGCAGCATTGAGAACGTCCCCGGATATTAGTATTGAGGCTTCCATCGAGTACGTTGGTCGTCTCTTAAATCTCATCTCATTATGTATTTGGTTCTCAGAGTTGGGCGGAGCCGTAAGTGTGTCCATCTCACTCGGTCAAGCAATTCTGACGAAATATTTTTCTTTAGGGTACTGGCGTAGCTTTCGGTCTGGCCACTACTTCGATGGCCAAGCCCTGAAGGACTGCCTGGACATCGTCCACATCGATATCGTCGAAATATGGAATCTGAATGATAGGGACCAAGTGAGCGTCCCTCATTTTTCTTCTGCTCTTCGCTGCTCATGGTGATCAGTATCTATCGAGCGAAGAATTTAAGAAAAAGATATCTCACGTCGTCAAAGACTTGGCTGGACCGACGGGCGCACTCATAAGGTGTGTATGTGTTGTACGTGGATCAAAAGAGTGACCAATTTGATAGGCCGGACTTAAGCGGGTCCGGCGGCAGGTTTGCGGATTGGGTTGACGAGGTATATCGAGCGAGGTGAGTGAACACGAAGTTGGGTCATTGAACTAACTCAACATTCCTCGCATGTCAGTCAGGAGAATGTCCAATGCTTGATGGGCTACATCTTAGACCTCACCGTGATCCTGGGTGATGTGTTTAGGACTACCGCTGACAATGTGTCAGTCGAGGATGCTCAGTTGGCCATGGATCGGCACGTCAACTCTAGCCTCAGGGACGATATTCACCAGGGTATCCGCCATTTTGTTACAGGGAGTTTTGCTACCGGGCCGCGGGGTGACCATATCTTGGCGGGGATCGTGGAGTTGATCCGGCGATATTGTGTCTCCCCTCCGGCCCATGGAAATGGTTGATACTAAATAGTACTGGGCTTGTGGACGTATTTAGTTTGTACGGGTGACTGCACATTATGTATTACACATTATATATCATTCAATGTACCACGTCACAATTAACGCCCAGAAACGTTTCAAAGAGGGATCACAAACTAATCGCAGACGAACCAACAAAGTGGAAGGTCAAAAGACATGATCTCAGGAAGAGGAAGCCTAAGAGATTCGGGTAGGAAAGGAAAGGTACGGTCAAGTTTCAGATGATTTACGATGATATCCTGTTCAGTGCTTTTTTTTTTCATAAGAGAACTCTACAGTACTACTATACTATTGTAGTAGTCGAAGCGAGGACGCTGTCAGGCCCGGGGGTGACAGGAAACAGTAGCGGCGGCCAGCGATCATCCGGGCTAACTTAGATGAACTTGAAGGAGACCGTGGCAGACTCAGGCTACTACACCATACCCGCATCGTAGCAGGCAACCCGGAGAGTTGTGATACGATGGTACAGTAACCCTGCCAGTGCCATCGCAACATGGTACGCTACTTTCCAGTTAACACTGCCCATGATTTACTACCCCGGGTCGCATCTCGGCTGCAACGCCAACAGGCTGATATTCCCCCACCTTATCCGGAAATATGGGTCCGCACGGCAAGAACGAGTGGTCAGTTAACGCCCCACAGATTCTACGGGATGAAGACGAACCGTTGGTGTCACGCAATCCGAGGCGAGGGAACATGAGTGGGTGTAGATATCCCTCCATCATGAATCAGACTCATGATGAACACCATGATAGGGCTGAGAACCGTACCGTATACGGCATACGGCCGTATACTTTACGGTGCCAATACGGTTACGGGGTACCCGTAACCGTAACCGTAAAGCGGCCTGAAAAATCGTATACGGTACGGTATGGGTGTAAATACAGCCGTATTACGGGTCGTACGGGATGGTACGGGTGAGGTTCCGATAAATCGGGAAGTGGGTGAGAGGGGGAAATAGAATAACGAACGTCTAAGGTGATCCCGCTGGCGACGGGCTGCGCGGCACCGTATTCGATGAAAAAGGGTGGCGTCCGAAAGCTGAAAATATATCTTCGTAAGCTGTGCGGCGTCGAGCGCAAAGGCGACCGGGGCGAGGAACAATGGAACGATACTTGGTGGCGAAGTCCAAAAAAGTTGTTGTGATGTGTGCGATGTTGAGTGCGTGGATGACGAGGGTGAGAGACGATGCAGTGTCGGCAGTGTATGGCAGACGTCGCATCCGCGCGTGAGTTCAAGGAAGATGGGTAAAATGAGATGGCTAAGAAGCCAGGCCGCGTTCCCAAGAGTCCGAGAGCGCGCCGTGGGGTAGATCGAAGGTCGGACGGCGAGTTGCGATTGTGCGTCCGCTAGCGGTGGTATTGGAGCGAGAAGGAAGGGGGGGAATGGGCTCGATTGCCCGGCACACACACAAGAAGGAGGGAACTGTGGGGCCACTATTGCCTGCTATTCAGCGAGGCGGGCGCGCGGGTTTTATACGATTTAACTGAGGCGATTACAAGACAAGTATGCTACAATGGATGAGTAGGAAACAAGTGAAAATTGAAAGTATAAGAGGTCGGTCTTGCCTGCGACAGGTCCACGCGGCGATGTTCGATATCAAAGGCGTCAAACGGCGGGCGCGAGGTCGAATAAAAAAATGCTAATGTAAAGGGAAAAAGAGCGAGTGATCTGATAAGAAAAACAAGCGATAAACGTACGAGGGAGTGTGGCAACCTATAGACGATGCTCCTCATCCGACGTGGCTGTGGTGCTTTGGCTACTTCACCATCCTTGAGGCGACGCGCAACTGCTGCGCTGGCGTTTCTGGGCGATCTGAGTCTTGTCGGTGGCGAGATCCGAGGCAAGATGTGTCGAGGAATGGAAATGACAAGGGAGTGGGTGTCGATTGCAAGGCGATGGCGGCTGAGGGCCAGGCGAAGGGACGAGGCGTGAGTGCGAAGGTGTTGTTTGACTTGTCGAGTGGCATTGGCTGATGATCGTGCGACTCGATCACAATATTGACAACTGACAACGGTGGGCAGCGACCTGAAGCGAGGCAGGGTGAGGAGGTCTAGGACAAGTGGGGATACACGACAACACTTCTTACCAATCATATGGCCGTATCTTTACGGTCTGATACGGGGGTACCCGGCCCGTAAACCGTACCGTCAAATTGTCACTTCAAGGCCAATACGGTACGGGTCCACCGTATTACGGCGGCCCGTAAACCCGTAAATACGGTTACGGGTGCTCAGCCCTACATGATACGGCTCTGCCACACTGCCGCGGTCATTCTATCAATCCTCCCGCCCGTGTCATCAAGACACCTTTACACCACATTCCTCCGAGTCCAGAGCTGGTGACTCATATTCTGCTGGATCTCTCCCTATAGGAAAAAACATCGTGCGGACGCACCTGTCGCGGTCCACCGGTCACTGATGCAGTGATCCCGTGACTCCAACAACTTGAACATGGATCCAGGCGCTCAGGTCCCTCCATCCCAGCCACGGACCGGTCATCCCGCGACAAGGCAGAGAATGCAGTTATCATCAACTTACAACCGTGTCTTACTCGTCATTAATTGCATAGCGAGTTATATACAATCGATTATTCCATGTATACCCCACTGCTGTGACCTGCAGAGTGGTTGGCCCTATATCCCTGAACGTCACCACGAAACGATTACCTAGATCAACATAATCTTTCACAGCTAGGCAAGAGAAGATAGATTTTAAAAATAGGATTGCTGGTGCGCCTAGTAAATATGGTGATTTATGTCCATATCGTGTGCCATATGCCTTTCCATACTCCATGGGCATGTAAGATTTTCTACAGTAAGTTAATTGACATGCGTGCGCGCTCGATACCATTCGCTCTGATTGACCATCGACCGCAGCAAATTCGGTTTCTGATAGGGTCACCCCTACTAGTCTTCCCGCTTCCCTCCAATTCGCAGGAAATAACTCACCGTTCTGATCCTGATCGCACGGCGTCAGCGCCATCTACATAAATATATCATAGGCCACTCGCAGGACCTGTCAAATAGCTTACGCGGAGCATGACACCCCTGTCCTTGACTAGGTACCTGTCCTCCGTGGTATGTCGGGGTCCGCCAGCAGCGGGATGTGCAGACCAGATCCGAGCCAGCCCGCAGTGAGGGGTTGATATACATGGGCATGGTGCAAGAACTCCAAGTCAGTTGTGTTTGGGCGTGACTGGGTTGACATAGTGATGCAGTTCCCGTACTGCCATGCGAGTTTGTGTGGACATGTACCATGTGCTGTAGTACTGACGCGCACAAAGTCCATAAGCGTGGTCTTGAACGCGAGGACCCCGGTTGGACAAACAAGGTCAAATTCGTCAGGGAGACGGAGGGTCAGACGGAGCATGGGTAGGTAATTTGGGATGAGATAGACTCACAAACGCTAGAACATTCAAATCTCCCTAAGTTCGGCGGTCAGAAACAGAAGACCACCCCGCCCGCGCCAGTGGGTGCAACGACTAAGTTCGGGAGCGCGAGGTGGGCGAACTGCTGGCGGACTGTGAGAACTTGTCGAAGAACGCAGGGGAGTGTGCTCGCGAACAGACGCGGCAGCGCGGCGACGAGCAGATCCGCATAGAAAGTGGCGAGCACTCACGCCAAGCGCGGCGCAGGATGAGTTGGGAGCGGGAACCGGATGTGACACGCGCTGAAGGGCTTGTAGGTTGCGCCGCGGGCAGGAATGACGATGTTGTAGAACGCTGGGGCAACGGTTTCTGTGATGGAGCTCAAGACAGCAGTTTCTCTGAGCGTATGTGTGCACCGTGTTTTAGTGAGATGTAGAGATGGAGGAGGATTACGCCGAGTCGGGGCAGAAGACGATGAGCGTTGGCGGTACGCGGGGAATTTACGGAATCACTGTGGTGGGCCCTAGGGAGAAAGGGGTGAGTCGAGGCTTAGTGCCTCGTGCCTCCATTAGCAAAGAAAATATGTGCGTGGCACTCCACCATAGCGTTTCTCGGGAAAGCGATGACGGTGGCTTACTGGGAGAGCGGGATCATGGCACCTTGTTGTGGGTGTTGGAAGAGGAGGACGCGATGGATTGGCCGAGAAGGGCGGAGAGAAAGGAGCTTCTCAGCTTGAGTCGTCTTCAGTCCGAGTCGCCAAGTCGCGGGTTCACACGTTCACCCTTTTCCTCCTGCCTCCTACAATGCTAAAAAATTTCACTAATGGGGTCAACTCGGACGGAGAAGAAGTTGAGATCAGGAAAGTGGCATTCTAAGTAGGCGCCCTGGGTACTGTATTATGTGAAGGATCGGTGCCTGGGGGCTCCTTGTTCCGCTACCACCACCATGGTCGGTTTTTCCTCACCCCAGGCAAGGATGGGACTCTTGTCCCTCGAGTAACTTCGGCAACGCTCACCTGTTAAAACCTAGCCCTACCAGGCCTACCTATATTACCCTCCATTTGTATACTTCACCCATTGTCATCACACCTCCGTAGTCTACGTCCATTGTCACCCTTTCCACCAAATGATCATCCGGCTCACTAAGAGTCCTTGCACCCCTGTCGAGTGACCACCCTACAGTAAATGCATGCTCAAACGATGTGTCGTCCAAAGCCCATCAACGAGACATCCGCCCTACCCTTTGATAACGAAACCTCCTGTCCCCGCAACACAGGATACAACCACACAAGTTGCGCTGCCTTGAAAGGCCCCATCTTTTATGCCAACTGGTCTACGCTCCTACTCTGCATCCTCCCTAATTAGATTCCTGTCATGCCACCCAGCCACCAACACGGGCACATCGCTTAAAAATTCCAAACTCCACCCTATGGTCCACATCTCTGAACTCCCTACACTGCAACCTCATGCCCCACTAACTACCAAACTGTCCACCCTCTGGTAATCAACAACGGACTCACACAGGACAATATCATTGCATCCAAGGTAAGACGAAACAAACCCTTCACAGACCTAGTAAAAGCCACCTGGAAACCCACATTAACTGCGAATGGGAGACACCCTAACATCTGATAACTTACCAGTGAGGTTTTTAGTGGGTAGGAGAGAGTTGCAACCTCTGCCCGGAAGAGGCGACGACCCTGAGCCCCACACTGCCCCCCACCAGGGGCGTGCATAAATTGGCATTTTCACCCTCACACCTGGGCTCCGGCCTGGCTACAGCGTGGCAAGTAGGGCTGATGGTAAATCTCTTGCTACTTGACACTTATTCTAAGTAGTTAGTCTAGAAATTAACTACGAGGAATAAAAGCGCTTTCCAAAAAAAAAAAAAAGAGGGATCGGTGCCTCTCTTCACCCATAACTAAACCACATCCTCTGTCATGCCTCAGGGCCTCGTTTCTCATTTTACTGCAATCTGTCCCCCACTGGAAGGCCGCGGTTTCGCCGAAAGCCAGATGAGAACCAGAACGACGGGAGGTATGTTCTTCATGTTTTGTCAGATATTGCCAGTGAGTAAAGTCAGCCTACGGAACACAGACTCCGTTGCATGTCCGTCTCTCTCCGAAGAGCACAAATTGATATTCGTACGTTCCAGCTACGCAGGTACGCACCTTCTACTACCGTACGTTTATCGACCTGTGAGTAAACCTGTCCTATAGTCAGTCCACTTAGGATATCCGTCCACAAGCTCGACGATGATTCGCTTTTCAACGTATTTTATTTCTGTCGATTGAGCGTTATCGGGCAAGAAGAAAATGGCAATATCCTGTAGGAGAATTGGGGTCGCGAATGCTGGTGGAACAAGCTTATCCACGTCTGTAGAAGATGGCGATACCTCACACTTAGGCGCCTGGATATCTGCCTCGTTTGTACACGTCGGACGCCTGTCGCGGACATGCTGGCACATTCGCCTATCTTTCCTCCCATTATTGATTACGATTATAATAATCATGATCTCATGGTAGGAGATGAAGTGGAAATCATGCTTGGACCGTGACCGCCTGCGTAGTGTCTGTTTTAGCATGCCTATTCCAAGTTTGCAGAAGCTGGTCGCAGCTTTGGGCGACGAATTTCCGATGCGTCAATACCTACGCATCGAACCTCTGACCGGGCGCAATACTCACTTGATTCTTTCGACGACGTTTAAAGTAGCGCATCTTTGCCACCTCGTCCTGAATCACTTTGCTTCTCCAATCAGATCGACGTTACTTCAAGTTGCTACTGCGGTCGGCCTTGTCACACTCAGTCTTTGGTGGATCTATCCATCCACATATCCTCCCGTAAACTATATGCTTCAAACACATTCCCTCCTCCATCGGCTGGAGACACTCGAGATTGGCTTCCATTCCCCCGTTTCTAAGCGCGCGTTATCCAGAGGCAACTGTTGCATATGCCGATTGTCACTCATGTCACACTTCCAGACCTCCACTGATTTGCGTTCCGAGCTATCAGCGCTTACTTGGAAACAATTCTTCCTCAAATGACCACCCTGGTCCTCAAGACCCTCAATGTCTATTTCTTCAGGCAACTCGGATTTTCTGTCCCATGTTTCCTAAAGTTTATTATGACTACAGAAAATCTCACGTTTAGTAATGTCAGGTCCTTATTCCATCATGACGCGGTTGCCGTATCCCCATAGCCCAGTCTCGAGGACAGGTCGGTCAAGTTCAACATTGAAGTCGCCTGCCAGCGCCTCAACTGGCAGTTATCTTCCGTGGTACAAATATTCACTCCGCGGTGGGTAGATCTCACTCTTGATTATAGGGAGCATACTTTATCAGAGTGGTCGATGCCATGTTGAAGGTTATGAAACGTACCGGGTTGAGCAGAACACATGTCATGCTACACAAGAGCTTCTCCCATTGACAGGCCGACGGCAACCTCATATCGTGGAATCGCCACGGGAAAAAGGGCTACGAGAATCACTTTTCGGTGCATTTTATGGAGCTGTCAGTAATTCTGGATCTGGCTATAATGGCAGCTAGGATGACAGAGCCTTCCAATTCCACGAGCCGTTGTACTGCAACAGGAGTAGGGGGTTGAGGGGGGGAGGGCGAAACAGGTATGTACGTCCTATCGAGGAATAAAAATGGGTTGTGTTCGACGCGGGTGAACTAGTTAGGGGACAGACGATCACTGCACAATCACCACAAATTACATAAATCATCACGCCTTTGATGCCCCACTTGCAGTGCGGAATCCTCGTGTGTCGTTCTCTCATATATCAAGTTCGATTTCTCGAATGTTCTGATGCCATCCCCATGGGTTGCTGCAACAGCACTGCCAATGACCTTTCTTCAGATACGCCTGTGGCAGAGAGCGTGCCAGTTGCATCTGCGACACCACGCGAACCTGTCGCTGAGGACTCTTCAACCACGTTGTCCCAACGACGCAGCCGAACGCGACTTCCGCGCCTGCTGACACATGGTAGAGAAATGACCCAATCCGCGGAGGTCCTCAGAAGGGTCGTGTCTGAGTCCTCGCTACAGCCATCGTCGGCATCACCCAAGGTCAAAAGGACCAATTCAGTACAGGCTAGTCCGTCTGCCAGTAGGCACCAGGCACTCACTTCAACTGTGCAACAAGTGCTCTCAAATACCTCTAAACCTCTCAAGTATGTAGCCTGATTTTGGGCCATAAACCACACCCGTCTCACATCTCCGTAGGTTTAGGATTCTCGTCGTGGGGAAGGTACGGCCACGCAAAGCTCAGCCAAGTCCAAGTCGAATTGATCCCTCTCTTAATCACAGAAAGGCTCGGGCAAATCTTCACTCCTCAATACTGTCTTCAAAGTGGACATATCGGTACGCAACTAGTCGCAATCGTTTTGTGAATATGACTGACCTGGAAATAAGGCTGCGCCAGGAACCGCGCCAGGAAGAGCTGACATCAACTATGAGATTCATCCAGAAAACAATCATTATCTTATTGTCCACGAGTACCCTGGATTTGAACCTGGCGATGTCCAGGGTTTGCAGGTTATCCGGGAATTTATTTCATACCGGACTGACCCGAGCCGTTCAGCTGATGAAAAATTACACGCCGTTTGGTAGAGTATCGATATTGAAATTGTCACAATTTCGGTCTTGCTGACGCATTTACTCAATCTAGGATATGTGTTCCCACATCCGACGCCATCAGTGGGAGTATTGGAGAAGGTGTTTGGGAGATCCTGAGCATGAGAAGAGGTAAGCATCTTCAGTTACAAGGTCGTTATTCTCAACTGATACAATATTCAGTGCCAGTCGTTGTCGCATTTACGAAATTTGATGTGGTCATCTTAATTGAAGGTAGAAATTCTCAGGACCATGAAACAGCGAGAGCCAAAGCATACGCACGTTACAAGCAGTCGTGCCGTTCCCTGTTTCGCAAGGATCCTGGGGATGTACCAGCGGAAATCGTTCAAGGTAGCTTCGTCTCCTTTCTGTGGACTTGCTTTGATGAGTTCATTTGTTTGCAGTGAATTCACAATTGGGTGACCTCATAAACGATCTAGTTGTGAGGACAGATAGACTGATCACTGGCATGGGTCCGCCGTCAAGTGGTCAAAGGTCGAAGACACGAATTTACCCCGTCCATCTTGCATGGTCTGCGGCATTGAGGACATGCAGGGCTATTATCATCGATGGTTCTATCGAGTACGTTGCTTGTTCCAGAATCTCAACTCCTTTATATATTTGGTTCCCAGAGTCGGGCAAAGCCGTAAATATGTCCACCTCGACGAGCCATAAGTCAATTCTGACTGAATCAAAACCCTTTAGGATACTGGTGTGACCTTCGGTCTGGTCGCAACTTCGTTGGTCGATCCCTGAAGAACTGCATGGATGTCGTTCACGTCGATATCGTCGAAATATGGAACCTGAAGGATGGCGCCGGTGTGAGCTTCCTTCGGTTCCCTTGCCGTTTTTAGCCACTCACGGAGACTAGTGTTTATCGAGCATGCAATTCAAAGAAAAGATGTATCACATCGTCGATGACTTGGCTGGACCGGCTCGCGCCGTGCCGATGAGGTGTGTGTTATGGAAACGAAATGGGTAGGACGCGAACCTGATGAACCCGAATGAAGTGGATCTAGGAGCAAGTTCCCGGAATGGGTTGATGATGTATATGATCGATGGAGGTGAGCAAACATGAACACAGCGTCTGACCGGACATTCAGCTGACCCAACCCACCCGCGCGTCAGTCCAGAGAATGTCCAATGCCTGATGGGCTACATCGTAGACCTGAACGTGATCCTCAACGATATTTGTAGGACAACTGGTGGCATTGTGTCAGTTGATTATGCTCAGCAGGCTATGGATAGGCATGTCCGTTCGGGTCGCAGGGACGAGATTCACCAGGATATCAGCAGCTTTGTTACAGAGACATTCGCGAACAAAACTTCGGTCCTGCAGGGAGACGTG
>Ga0307510_10002402_pt1 | contig 21230 bp, 18 predicted proteins | sample 12_EM_MG_FD_207224 | JGI IMG/M metagenome (GOLD analysis project Ga0307510, IMG submission 207224) | Populus trichocarpa ectomycorrhiza microbial communities from riparian zone in the Pacific Northwest, United States - 12_EM | ecosystem: Host-associated > Plants > Roots > Unclassified | place... | reverse complement strand
TGTGGGGAAGGACTGGTCAGGGTTGAGTGGCCTACAGTCACGTGAGCGTAAAAACTTTGTTGCCATGTGACCTTTGTGGAATTATGTATAGAGAACACACGCAGCGCATTCTTAAAACACACCTGTGGATTCACAATCATTTTAACAAAGCTGGCCCCCTAGCTCCTTTGGCGCAGCGGTGGCCGGAATTAGTGCCCCTTTTATTTTGTCATCCGATCGGTCCGGATTAATCATCAGCCTAACCGGGAATCCAGGTAGAACTCGTATCGTACGGAGAGGGATTTCGGAGAAAATAAGCCCGACCTTGAATCTAGTGGTAACAATGTCTATGGAGGCACAGCGCCTCAAGGAATACGCAATGACATAAACTTCTTGCTGTGAAGGAGCTGTCTTCCCAATTTCTCAGTGCTAAACTCGAACTTCCTGCTGAATTCCTGTGATGTTGCTCGGCATACCAGGCCTATCGGGCACGCACACAGCCTATCCCGTTATCGTTCGGACAAAGAAGTTCTGATATGCGCTCTGGATTGATATGTCCGCCGGGAGCAAGTTCTTTGACGCCGCTCGGTATGTTCGCTATAGGCGCAGCTTATATCGATATCGCGCAGACAAAACTTCCGGATAGCCGGGGCATGCATGGAAGAGGATGGACCTGTGTCGCGATCGATGGAAAGGTGGGAGAAATTGCCTGAAAGGCTTCATCATTTTGACCGATGTATACTTCTGTCACCGTCGCTAGTTAGTTAGAGATCGAGCATCGCGGAGTTGCGAGCGCTAGAGTAGTTAGAATAGAGGCGTTTTCCCCCTCTCTAAGTTCTGTGCATTGGCGATCAAAATCTTTCGTGTTGTTTTGATCTTGGCGTTTCCTTTCATACTCGAGTAGCTGTCATCCGCCGTTTCACCGTTTAGCAATAGCCATTTTCAACACCCCCAACTCCCACTTCTGCGCAGGGCGCCGTCACTCTATTGTATCCATGATAAAATCACAGACGATATCTCCTTTTTTTCTTTTTTCTTTTGACCAATGGGTCTAAGGAAGACGGGCAGGAAACATGTCTGTTTCTTTATGTAGGTATCAGGACAATTGAAGTTAATTCAATACCGTATATTATCCTGAGATGACCTAAGCGATGCCCCCGGTGGAAGGGGTGTCTGAAGATAAGATGGGGTACTGTCTATTGTGAATCACCGGCGCTTTGATTGATAGCCCAATCTCGACACCCCAAGAACCACGACTACATATCTGGAATTCATTACTTCTCGCATAAAGGACAAACACGAATGATCTGGGAAATGGAGAACGAAGTAGGAGCTGGGTGCGGATTGAAGAGGTGTGTAAGAAGAGAAGGGAAGGGAAGAAGAAGCGGTAGGAATGGAGGAGAGATGAAGTGGAGGAAATAGAGAGAATGGACAGGAAGTGGTCAGGGGAGGTTGGACAGAGGGAGAAAGGATACAGCGAATGTTATCGTGGGGAAAGACAGTTTTGGAAAGGAAGAAGTTAGAATGTAAAAGTTTTCTGAGTTATGTATTTAAGGACATTAGTTTTCCTCCTGAGTGCGATGATAGAAAAAAGATCAAGACGTAATCCTCCATAATCTCTCCCCCTTCCACGCAGATACTCTTTAGTTTTTTCTTTACTGTCGAACACCTGGATGGACTCGCAGTTGAGAGTGTTGACACGGGTGTTCTAAACAGATCGACCGGATCGACGGCAACGACAACCAAACAAAACGCCAAGAGTTCACAAAACACGATCGCCCCGCGCCTGCCCACAACTTCGGAGTACCAAGTTCTCTTTTCCACCTATCGCTCACTCTCTCACAACTAACTTTAACGGTAATGACAAGTGTATATATAAACCACACCGAAGTCGCCCTCCTATCCTTCCATGGATCTCCACACATATCCAGTCTCCCCCGCGCTACTCCCCCTTTCCCCTTTCCATAAGTTACTCTCATGCTAAGACAGGAAAGACAAAGACTCCCATGGTTCGCGGACTCCGGGCACCCAACTCTTTCACGCTCCCTCCCGGCCCTTCCGCTTTCCTTCCGGCAGACCCATCGGCCCAAAACCTAAGCGCATTTCTGAAGCCTCAGCGCATTCCCGGAAGCTGTGCGAATGAGAACAGTAACTCGAGCCTGCCGAGCAGCATCTCACAACTTCCAACATTAACCGGGATCAAATTTTACGGTGCGAGATGCCCCCCGGGTATTCTATATACCCCACGGCTGCAATTCGAGTTACGGTACCAGCAGTGCGCGACACACAGTGAAATAGTGTTACCCGGAAGCCACCCCAGGTTAGGGTCCGCTCCCCAAATGGACACCGCACGAACGGCAGCACAACATAGAATACCGGTATAAGGGCAGATGTTTCCTTTTTCGCGGGAGCAGACAATGATATATTTAGCCGGTTAATCTTGAATTACTATTCCACAACTTCCTACCGAGTCCTGTACATCCACCTTCTCTTTGAGGGCCCTGCAGTTGTGCCTAGCTCCCTACTGCGGGCGCGGGTATCGTGGGTATGATATGGTAACAAGCTATGTTTAGAGCGAGCCCTGACAGAGTTTCCCGGTATTAAGGTCTCCCATAAATTGAGCTGACGATACCAAGACAAAATTTTCCCTGTGGTTTTCCCGGTGGTGAAACTTGCAGAGCCCCGGGGAGGGGCGAGTAAGGGGCGGGTAGATTTGGCAGGGAGAGTACTATGTGTTGTGATGCTCAAAGCGAGATCGGGGAGAGGAAGATTGTGATGCCTTTGTTATGGGTAGGGACGGGGGTCTATCTCACAAGCCACTGGACAGGTGAGTGGCCATGGATAGTAGGGTATTATAAGAAGCACCATAAACTCTTCCTCGTTGATGCCTACAGTGTACCTACTCTCATGTGTACACCATCTGGGTCATATGTAATTTATGTCTATTTCAATAAAGCATCCATCCACCCCCCTTATAATACAATATGGTTGTCGTCAGAGTTGAGCAATAACATAGGTAAATACCAAGTCCATCATTGACAAAAATAGAATAACTTGGCCCAATAAGTGTGAGAAACAAGAGGAAACTCAAGGGGCATATGAAAAGTGAAGTGACTATAGGAACGTATGAACAAGGAGCGGGTATAACCCGAATTAGTTAATATCATAAAAAAGTTCAAGCAATAAGGAAACAAGAAATAGGGAAGGGTTGAGGGGTGATTTGGGGAAACCGAGGAGACAACAAGACCCCAGAAAAATGATCCAAAGGTTTGACCGCTGCGGGAACTTGTGTGGAGGGCTCTCACCGACGGGCATGAGATTACGTTTTTCTAGGTCTATTGTCCTACTAGGAGGGTAGGTTAGGCAGGTGCTAAGGCGGCGCCGGGTTTCATCCTTGGATGTTAAAACCTCCGGGTGCTTTTGGAAGGGGGCTCAGATAGCGCGGACGGGTGGGGGAGATGAGCTCTGTTGGTCGCAGGCGTGCTGCATATTTGCGAATCAAATCCGTCGGCGGTCTTTTTTCCGCAGCAGCTTCACAATCCTCCTATACCAATTCTTGAGAACCCGCAAGAGCGGTGCTTGGCTCCGCTTATGCGTTTTGACAGGATTAAGGTCATCTCGTTCTAGTATCTCCGAGATCCCCTCCTCCCCATTCCTAGGAGGAAAGAAGATCCGTTTTTGGCTATATTCGGTGTCAGCTGTTTCGGGATTGATGTCATTCGGTTCCGGCAGCGTCTTCGCGATGGCCCCACGCCGATCCCCGGTAGACAACCAGAGTGGTGTTTCGCTCCACTCATCTGCTGTTTCAGAGTTGATGCTGTCCGGTGTTGGCAGCACGCCGACGGCCCGCTCATGCTTGTTGTTGGCAGCCGGCGAGAGCGAAGTCTGGTCCCGTTCATTCGCTTGGTCGGGGTCGATGTCGCTCCGTTCCAGCAGCATCCTTACGGTCTCCTCATGCCCATTCTTGGCGGCGGACCAGAGTGGCGTTCGATTCCATTTATTCGGTTGGTTGGGGTTGATGTCATTCCGCCCTAGCAGGGTCCTTACGATCCCCTCAGACCCATTACTAGCAGCCTGGAAGAGCGGGGTTTCGCCGAATCGATCCGCTTTTTCGGGATTGACGTCGTCCCGTGCTAGCAGAATCCGCACGACCCCCTCATGCCCACTCCTAGCAGCAGACCAGAGCGGTGTTTGATTCCAGTTATTCGCTTTGTCCGGACTAAGGCCATTCCGTCCCAGCAGCATCCTTACGATCGTCTCATGTCCATTACTGGCAGCCCGGAAGAGTGGGGTCCCACCGAACTGATCCACTTGGTCGGGATTGACGTCGTCCCGTGCTAGCAGCGTCCGCACGACTCCCTCATGCCCATTTTCGGCAGCGAACCAGAGCGGTGTTCGATTCCACTTATCCGCCTTGTCGGGGTTGATGTCATTCCGTTCTAGCAGTGTTTTCACAATCTCCTCCTGCCCATACTTGGCAGCCCCCCATAGAACCTCCTGGCCATATTCGGTATCAGCCGATCCGGGATTGATGCCATTCCGTTGTAGCAACATCCTTGCGACCCCCTCGTGCCCATTGCGGGAAGCCTGGAAGAGCGGGGTTTCGCCGAACTGATCCATTTGGTCGGGATTGACATTGTCCCGTTCTAGTAGCGTCCGCACGACCCCCTCATGGCCATTCCCGGCAGCAAACCAGAGCGGTGTTCGATTCAATTTATTCGCTTTGTCGGGGTTGATGTCATTCCGTTCTAGCAGTGTTTTCACGACCCCCTCCTGCCCACTCCTGGCAGCTCCCCTGAGAACTTCCTGAGCATGTTCGGTGTCAGGTGTTTCGGGATCGATGCCATCCCGTTCCAGCAACATCTCCACGACCCCCGCATGCCCATTGCTAGCAGCCTGGAAGAGCGGGGATTCGTCAAAATAATCCACTTGGTCAGAATTGACGTCGTCCCGTGCTAGCAGCGTCCGTACGACCCCCTCATGCCCATTCTTGGCAGCAGACCAGAGTGGTGTTCGATCCAATTTATTCGCTTTGTCAGGGCTGATGTCATTCCGTCCCAGCAACATCATTACGATCCCCTCATACCCGTTGTTGGCAGCCTGGAAGAGCGGGGATTCGTCGAAATGATCCACTTGGTCAGGATTGACGTCGTCCCGTTCTAGCAGCCTCCGCGCGATTCCCTCGTGCCCATTGCCGGCAGCCCACCAGAGCGGTGTTCGATTGCGCTTATCCCCTTTGTCGGGGTTTACGTCGCTCTGTTCCAGAAGTACCTTCACGGCTTCCTCATTCCCCCTCCTCGCAGCCCAGGCGATTGCTGTGTTGCCATGGAAGTCAGTTGCCTGCGCATCCCATTTATTCGTCTCCAATAAAGCAACCATTATCTCTACGCATCCGAAGTATGCGGCGCCGTGAAGCCCTGTAAATCCTCTAGGGGTGTCCTCTGGATCAAGAGACCGCTCCGATAACCTCGCCCCATTCAATAATAGTAACTTCGAAGATATGTGTTCATCGTATTTGTCGAGCAGTTTCAATGCAAGAGTTTTCACATCTTCAGTGGTTTCCCGTCTAGCGTGTGTTCCCCAGTAACAAGCAGCGTATTCAACAAATGGGGCGGTTGGTGGGGCTGAGCGAAGGGCAGGTGAAAAACTCCATACATTCCGGAAATTAAGGTAGGTCAAACAAACCTCGGCGATTGCAGAGTGGGGCTTGGGGAGCAAGTTGGGGTTATGGGATAGGTATTCTTGCAGCGTATAGTGGATAAGCCGAACGGTAGACGAGGACTTCTCCACCGTGACAAGCCCCAGAGAGGATGCTAGTAGTGTTTCTATCGTAGGAATATTCCGAATATTCAAGTCGATAGATCCTTTTTCTACCCCGAGCGCGTGGCATAACTCATCGATATGTAGTTGCCGCTCCGCATGCGATACCCACATTAGAACTTCCATACCGAGTTTCGATCTACCTTCGGGTTGCTCCCTCATTCTTGATAAGGTTACCGCATAAGCCTCTCCCAGACTCTCCCCATTGGTCATCTTATCAAGCTTCATTCTTCTCTTATGCAGGGTGATCTCGCCCAAGATCGCGTCCATATTTAGAGAAACGAGAAGGAAACTAGGCACCACCGTTAGAGAATCACCCTCCGGACCTACACCGAGAATTTCTTTGATATTCTTACTTACATTTCAGAGTCCTTCTCCGGAATAATTCGCATAATATCCGCCCGCAATTCTTCATCCATTGCGTCGGGGTTAGTGTCACGGTCCAGCCTCATCCCCAGATAACTCTTAATATCTCCGGCGCTAGGACTGAGATGTATCCGAACCCCTTGGCTAAACCATTTCAAGATTTCTTTCTCGGTATGGGGCCTCCCGGTAAGGAATACTCGTATGTTTGGAGAAACTGCAACAATTTCTCGCAGAGACTCTAGGAGGTCCCGTCGGTGCTTCGGAGTGCACTCGTCTAAGGCATCGATGCATATAAATAACCGCGGTAGCGATGCGATAGTCGTCTTCAAAATGTCCACCATACGGGGAAGGGGTAGACCTCGACCGCCAAACTCTGTTTTGGCCTTCTGAAAAGCCTTCCGTACTTGCCCTGGTATTCCACATCGGCGAGATAGTTGCTTGAGCATCGAGCCCAAAATATTTGCGCTAGACTGTTCCTGCTGCGTGAGGAAATCGCAATACAGTCCCACCACGGCAATATCTTTTCCCTCAGCTTCATCACATAGACTATCAATAACTAGGGAACTACCGGCACAATTTGCTGATTGTCAGCGACACCCGTATTGTCTTCCTTAGGACGAGAGCACTCCCTACCTAACATAAGTTTTCCCTACACCCGGATTCCCGGAACAAAACAACACTCGCTCAACACAATCATCTTCCGCATCACGCCATTTCCTGAACTCGCTGGTTTCCAGTACCCAGTTTCCCACGCCATCGAGTCGGTCGGTTCGCACGCCCTGGTGCCGTATCTGTGGTTCAAGTGGTGATAGCCACTGTAGGATTTGATGCTCCTCGTCATCTATTTCTCTAAGGATGTTGAAAACCTTGTGGGACGAATTATTATTGAACGAGCTGAAGTTGCCGGTGTTCTGCTGCTGCTGGAACGGCATCTGCGCTATAACGTTAGCCTCTTTCCCGAATTTCCCTTTTTTTGTGAGAGTTAGAGAGATAGTGTGCGCTGAGAATGGGGCTTCTCTCTGAACTAGGCGGGATATCTGTGATCTCAAGAAAGAGGGGTGGTATTTATTGCATCAGGTTTTGGCGTTGCACAAGTATGCCCTGATCCAGTCATTATCGGTAGTGCTCACAAGGCTCTCGATAAAGGCAACATCTCTGACTAATTTCGCCTCAGGAGCAGCCTTGGATCGCAGTGCAAAAATGGCGCTCAACTGAAACAAAATATTACGGTGGAGAATTCCCATTTTCTGTACTCCACACGGAGCTCGTAATTTACATTATTGTAAAGTAAGGCATCCGTTACCACTTTTTGGCCTAATATACGAACCGCATTCTCCAAGCGCAACTGTGAATACACAGGCCGTTTAACCAAGGTAGGGTCCTGACTCCTTGTACCCTTCCAAAGTGCGGTAGTACTGGCCGAAATCAGGGTCCGTTTTTTGGTTCTTCACCCCACCAACCCAAATCAACCACCAGCCTAACCAAGAACCCAGACAACGCCGGCACCGAGAGGGATTTCGGAGAAAATGAGCAGAGACCTTGAACCAAGTGGGAACAGTGCTTATTGCGAACATCCGTACCGGTATCACAACCGAAGAGGAAAGAGGGATGTGCTTGTAAACTAGGTAGTAAGTAATGCTCGTATATGAGACAAGATGACGGCCTTGAATCCATAGCGTAGTCAGGATTGACTGCACAATATCTCCAATTTTTACTACGGTGTCTTGTTTCTTTTTGAATAGAAGGACCAAACAAGGTGGGCAGGAGAAATTTGCCTGTCTTCTTGTGCAGGAATCCTATCCATGGAGGTTAATTCAATATATTACCCTGAGACAACCCAACCGATGTCCACGATGGAAGGGCGTTTGAGCCGGTGATGATCTACCCGTAGATAATGGTTTGTAGTGGGACATTGACAAATTCGCGATCCCTACTCTTAAAGTATGACCCTCTTAGCTTGGTTAGAATCAAGGGTCCTATATTTGTTTAAGAGCTCACAACCCTAACCCTTAACCTTCTCAGAGTAACCGGTAGGCTGCCAGAATAAAGCTAACATATTGCTCTAGGATCCCTTTATTTTTAGTCCGATAGCGTAAAGAAAGTTCCCGGCCAAGGCTAATTCGTCAATAGATCTTGTTTGGAAATCATCCTTGGATCTTTGAATGAAAAAAAGTTTGATTGGTATGATATTAAATATTTGAAGACCTTAATCTACAGGACGGTTGATTTGTAATGCCTGCTTAAATCGCAACTTAACCGAAGACCAATGTGTAGGAAAACTCCCTTACGTCTTAGCATATTCTTCCAGTAGCGCTTTGGAAATAGTAATAATAATTAGGTGTCCGGAGGGCATAGGTGACATTGTCAAGGTGGACGCATAGTCTAGCAAGGAGGTATTTCTCTGAACCCACTTTTTTCTAGCCCCCCAGGGCCAATGATCCAGCAACCCACCCGAGGTCACGGAATTCCCCCTGAGTAATTTACAGCATGGTAGGCTCGAGCGGGGGATACTGTGGACCGCCGACGAGAATCTTTTTGGTCTGGCACATCACCCCAAGCCAGGGGAGGTTTCCTTTAAATTTCTTCAATATCCCACTCGCCCCCAATAGCCCCATCTCATATCCCATTTGAAACAATTTGTAGTGAAACTCACTGCGTCAATAGACTTGTGGCATTGAAGGAATGCAATTCTTATAGCTTGTAACTTAAATTTAGGTTTCAAGCTTCCATTAAAGAACTATGGGATAGAAATCATCTCCGGTATCTATGCTCAATTTCCCCTGGGACGGGGACAGATGGGCATTTCCGAAATCTAAATATTTCATGTGCACACAAACTAATTATTTGAGTAGGTCCATACCCTAACTCTGTTTTGCCACTGCACCTTTGGTTTTGGGGTTGTAGGAATTTATAATATTCTCCCGCGAGGCTTGGTGCCCGAGCATGAGCGGTGGAAGAGATGAATAGGAACTTCGGACCCCTAACGTTCCTTGTTGTGATGTTGTTGACATACAGATTTTTCGGAGGGCTTATAAGCCCTCGGAAAACCGTTGTTACGAGCGAAGGGATACGGCATGTTGGGGTATGATATCGGGTTATTTGAGAATTCCTTGAAGTTGGGGCTTTCCTGGTAAATGTGTATAGTGTGGTACATAAGTGTTCGGATTGTGGACTTGGCTGATAACTCTTGTGCGTAGCTCCCTACGACTCAAGCAGGTATCTTGGATAACAGTAAGTTAGGTTTTAACAGGAGCCTTACTATAGTTTCCCGGAATTAAGGCCTCTCTGCAATTGAGCTGCTAATACAGAGAGAGCACCTTCCGCATCTTTTCCCCAGTGGTGAAACTAAGTAAACCCCAAAAGAGGGTAAGCGGAACTTGGGTGGATTTGGTAGGGGGATACAATGTGTCGAATGTGATGCCCAAAGTGGGGTCGGAGAACAGGAGGCTATGACGCCTTTAGCATATGAGAGGAGAGGCGCTTATCTCACAATACAGTAAACGGGCGGGTGGCCATGGGCGAGGTGGGAAAAGAAAAAGGGAAAGTCAGGAAGGAGGAGAAAAAATAACGCAAACTCTTTCAATCACGCACTATCAATTCTTTTCCGTAGTGCACCAGCTCTCATATGTATAGTATCTGGGTCTAACGTAATTGTGTCCATCTATGAAGCTTTCATCCACCACTCTTATAATAGGAAGTCGATCATTGACAAGCATGAGATAGGTTTACCAAATGAGTATGGAAGGAAAAGGAAAACAGAAAAGGCATGCGCAGAGAGAGAAACGGTCATAGGAACAGATGGGCAGGGCACAGATATAAACAAATTGGTTAAAAAGAGGGTTGAACAATAAGGTCACAAGAAATGAGAAGGGGGTTAGGGCGATTTAGAGAAACCAAAGAGACAACGGGATTACAGGGAAAGGATGCAAAGGGTTGACAGCAGCAGGAACTAGTCAAGCCAAGTGTGGAGAACAGTTAGTGGCGGGTGTGGGATTTTGGTTTTGCCGGCCTGTTGCCCTGCTGGGAGGGCACGTGAGGTAGATGTTGCGGCAGCGCGAGGTTTGTTCTTGGGATATTAAACACTGCGGCTTTTGGAAGAGGGCTTAGATAGTCCGGACGGGTCGAGGGGGTAAGCTCTGTGGGTTGAAGGCTTGCTGCGCATTTGGGAATCAAATCCGTCGACTATCTTTTTTCCGTAACCGTTTCGCAATTCCCTAATACCAATTATCGAGGGCCCGAGGAGCGGTATTTGGCTCCGCTTATTCGTTTTGAGGGAGTTGACACCACCCCGTTGTAGCAGCATCTTCACGATCCTTTCTTCATTTTTAGCAGGCGACAAGATCCGTTGTTGGTTATATTTGGTCCTAGCTGTTTCGAGATTGAAGTCGTTCGGTTCCGGCAGTGTCTTGGCGATGCCCGCACCCTAACTCTCGGTAGACAAATAGAGTGATATTTTGCTCCACTCATCTATTTCATTTTTTCAGAATTAATGCCATCAAGTGGTGGCAGCATGCTCATGGCCCCCTCATGCCTGCTGTCGACAGCTCATGAGGGCGGAGCTGTGGCCCCGTTTGTTCGCTTGGTCAGGATTGGCATCGCTCCAGTCCAGCAGCATCCTTACAACCCCCTGATGCCATTGCTGGCAGCCTAGACGAGCGGAGTTTTGCCAAACTAATCCACTTGGTCGCGGTTGATGTCGTCCTGTGCCAGCAGCGTCCGCACGACCCCCTCATGCCCATTCTTGGCAGCAGACCAGAGTGGTGTTCGATCCAATTTATTCGCTCTGTTAGGGTTGATGTCATTCCGTTCGAGGAGAATCCTTACGATCCCCTCATGCCCATTACTGGCTGACCGGAAGAGCGGAGTTTCTCCAGATTTGTCCACATGGTCGGGATTGATGTCGCCCCGTACCAGCAGCGTCCGCACGGCCCCCTCATGCCCATTGCTGGCAGCATACCAGAGCGGTGTTTGATCCAATTTATTCGCTCTGTCAGAGTTGACGCCACTCCGTTCGAGGAGAATCCTTACGATCCCCTCATGCCCACTCCTGGCAGACCAGAGGAGCGGGGTTTCTCCAAACTTGTCCACATGGTCGGGATTGATGTCGTCCCGTGCTAGCAGCATCCGCACGACCCCCTCATGCCCTTTTCTAGTCGCCTGGAAGAGCGGAGTCCTGCCGAAATAATCCACATGGTCAGGGTTAACGTCACGCTGTGCTAGTAGCCTCCGTACGACCCCCTCATGTCCACCCCTGGCAGCGAAGCGGTGTCCGATCCAACCTAGCCGCTTTGTCGGGGTTGATGTCATTCCGTTCTAGCAGAGTCTTCACAATACCCTCGTCCCCATTCTTGGCCGCCCCCAATAGAACTGCTTGGCCATATTCGGTCCCAGCCGATCCGGGATTGATACCATTCCGTTCTAGCAAGATCCTCGCGACTCCCTCGTGCCCATTACTAGCAGCCTGGAAGAGCGTGGTTTCGCCGAACCGATCCACTTGGTCGGGATTGACGTCGTCCCGTGCAAGCAGCGTCCGCACGACCCCCTCATGCCCATTCTTGGCAGCAGACCAGAGCGGTGTTCGATCCAATTTATTCGCTTTGTCAGGGTTGATGTCATTCCGTCCGAGCAGCATCATGACGATCCCCTCATCCCCATTGCTTGCGGCTCGGAACAGCGGGGTTTCGCCGAAATCATCCATTTGGTTAGGATTGACGTCGTCCCATGCTAGCAGCGTCCGCACGACTCCCTCATGTCCATTCTCGGCAGCCCACCGGAGCGGTGTCCGATGGCACCAATCCGCTTTGTTGGGGTTGATGTCGCTCCGTTCCAGCAGTACCCTCACGGCTTCTTCATGTCCCAGCCTAGCAGCCCAGGTGATTGCCGTGTTACCGTGATTGTCAGTTGCCTGCACATCGCATTTATTCGTCTCCAATAAAGCAACTATTAACTCTATGCATCCGAAGTATGCAGCGCCGTGAAGCCCTGTAAATCCTCTAGGGGTGCCCTCTGGATCAAAAGGCAACACCCACGACCTCGCCCCATGCAACAACAGTACCTTCGAAGATATGTGCTCATCGTATTTGTCGAGCAGTTTCAACGCAAGAGTTTTCACATTTTCACTAGTTTCCCTCCTAACATGCGTACCCCAGTGACAAGAAGCGTATTCAACAAATGGGGCAGTTAGTGGGACTGAACGAAGAGCAGGTGAAATACAGCACACATGGCTGAAACTAAGGTAGGTCAAACAGACCTCGGCGATCACAGAATGTGGCTTGAGGAGCAAGTTGGGGTTATGAGATAGGTACTCCTGCAGTGTATAGTGGATAAGCCGAATGGTAGACGAGGACTTCTCGACTATGACGAGCCCTAGCGAGCATGCTAGTAGTGTTTCTATCGCAGGAATATTCCGAATATTCAAGTCGGTAAATCCTTTTTCTACCCCAAGGGCGTGGCATAACTCGTCGACATGTAATGGCCGCTCCGCATGCGATACCCACATTAGAACTTCCATACCGAGTTTCGATCTACCTCCAAGCTGCGCTTTCATTCGTGATATAGTTGCGGCATAAGCCTCTCCCAGACCCTCTCCTTTAGTCATCTCATCAAGCTTCATTCTTCTCTTGTAGAGGGTGATCTCGCCCAAGATCGCGTCCATATTTAGAGAAACAAGAAGGAAACTAGGCACCACCGTTAGTGAATCACCCCTCAGACCTGCACCGAGAATTTATTTGATATCTTATCTACATTTCCGAGACCTTCTCCGGAATAATTCGCATAATATCCGCCCGCAATTCCTCATCCATTGCCTCGGAATCAGGGTCACGGTGCAGCCTCATCTCCAGATAATTCTTAATATCTCCGGCGCTAGGACTGAGAGGTATCCGGACAGCTTGGCTCAACCATTTCATAATTTCTTTGTCGATATGAGGCCTTCCAGTAAGGAATACTCGCACGTTCGGAGACACCGCAACAATTTCTCGCAGTGACTCTAGCAGGTCCCGCCGGTGCTTGAGGGTGCATTCGTCTAAAGCGTCAATGCATATATATAACCGCGGGAGCGATGTAATAATCTTCTTCAGAATGTCCACCATGCAGGGAAGTAGGAGACCCCGGCCGCCAAACTCCTTTTTGGCCTTCTGAAAAGCCTTCCGTATTTGTTCCGGTATTCCATCTCGGCAGGATAGTTGCTTGAGCATCGAGCCCAAAATATTTGCGCTGGACTGTTCCTGCTGCGTAAGAAAATCGCAATACAGTCCTACGACGGCAATATCTTTTCCCTCAGCTTCATCACATAGACTATCAATAACTAGGGAACTACAGGTACGATTTGCTGATCGTCAGCGACGCCCGCATTGCCTTCCTCGGGACGAGAGCACTTCCCACCTGACATATGTCTTCCCCACCCCGGGATTCCCGCAGCAGAATAGGACAGACCCAACGCAGCCATCTTCTGCATCACGCCATTTTCTGAACTCGCTCGTTTCCAGTACCCAGTTTCCCACGCCATCGAGTCGGTCGGTTCTCACGCCCTGGTGCCGTATCTGTGGTTCAAGAGGCGATAACCATTGCAGGATTTGATGCTCCTCGTCATTTATTTCTCTAACGAAGTTAAAAACATTGTTGAATGAATTATTATTAAACGAGCTGAAGCTGCCGGTGTTCTGCTGCTGCTGGAACGACATCTGCGCTATAGCCTATTCCCCGAATTTCCTTTTTTTTGTGAGAGTTAGAGAGAGATAGTGTGCGCTGAGAATGGGGCTTCTCTCAAAACTAGGCGGGATGTCGGTGATCTCAAGAGAGGAGGGGTGGTAATTTATTATGTCAGCTCCTGGCGTTGCACAAGTATGCCCTGATCCAATCATTATCCGTAGTGCTCACAAGGTTCTCGATAGACGCGACTTCACTGACTAATTTTGCCTCCGGAGCAGCCTTGGATCGTAGTGCGAAAAAGACCCTTAACAGGAGCCCAATTTTCCAAAACCAAACCAATACATTGAAATAGTAGCCAATATGAAAGATAGTGAAAGCCCATAAATACAGAGAAGTCAGAAAACCCAGGGCAATCCTACATATGCTAGACTACCTTTCCATCATTTTTCGTGCGTAAGTCCACTGTCGGAGGCATTGGTGGAGGTGTCGCTGCCCTTGTCGCTTGAGATCGTTGCCACCGATATCTCCCTATGACAATGAGGGCGCAGTCAGGAAGTTGGGGGTGGTGGCTGGGACAACAAAGAACGCGAGCTGTAGCGAGCTTCGAGATCTCCAGTCCCGGGGAACTTGCTGGGACTATATGTGGTGGGAGTTCGCGGGCCGGTGGGTAGTGTGAGTTATGACTCCCGGGAGTGCGAGCGGCCGCCCAAACCTTTTTCCCCCCACCCCAGAGGCAACGCTTGTGTCTTCGAGCGATACTCCGAAACGCTCTGCCTAATTGGCAATCGGTTTTTCCAACCCACAATCAAATATTCTAGTGAAAAATTACATTTCTCTATACTAGAGTATAGACTTGGATGATCGACGGACAGGGATTAAAAATATATGTATCCTCATATATTTTTAATCCCTGTCTGTCCGATCACCCACGTCCATACCCCAGTACTCCTCCCTGAGCTCGTAATTTACATTACTGCATAGTGAGGTATCCGTTACAACTGCTTGTCGTAACATACAGACCGCATTCTCCAAGCACAACTGTAAATACACAAGCCTTTTAACCAAGGCAGTGCCCTGACTCCTTGATCCTTCTAAAGCCCGCAGTACCGGCCGAAATCGGGGTCCGTTCTTTTTTTTCATCTCACCGGTCCAAATCAATCACCAACCTAACCGGGAATCCAGACAACGCCGGTACCGAGAGGGATTTCGGAGGAAATGAGCAGAGACCTTGAACCGAGTGGGAACAGTGCTTATTGTGACCATACGTATGATACCGGTACCGCAAGCGAAGATGAAAGAGGGATATGCTTGCAAACTAGCTTAGTGAGTAACGCTCGTATATGATAGAAGATGAGCGCCTTGAATCCATAGCATAATCAGGATTGACTGCACAATATCTCCAATTTTTACTACGTTGTTGTTTTGTTTCCTCTTGACTGGAAGGACCAAGCAAGGTGGGCAGGAGGGATGTGTCTGTTTTCTTGCGCAGGAATCCTCTCAATGGAGGTTAATCCACGATATTTTCCTGAGATAATCTAACCGATCTCCCTGATGGAAGAGACAGGAGGTGTCTGAGGGGAAGATGATCTAGGTAATGGATTGTAGTGGGACATTGGCAAATTCGGGATCCCCACTCCTCCTCTTAGCTTGGATAGAACCAAGCGCCCTATATCTCGTCGAAGAGCTCACAACCCTAACCCTTGATTTTTGCTGTAGTAGGATCCCAGAATTAAGCTAGCATCTCGCTCCAGGGTCCCTCTATTATTAGCTCAAATAAATTTCCTGAACAATGCTATCATAGTTCGTCAATAGATCTTTCTCGCAGGTCAGCACTGGATCTCGGAGTGAAAAAAGGGTTGACTGACATCAAATTTTTGAATGTTTTGTTGATATATGATAGCAGGTAGTTTTGTAACCCCTGTTTAAATTACAACCGAAACTAAGGGCCAACTGGTAGGGGAGCTCCCTTACGGCCTAGCGTATCCTTCGAATACAACTTTGAAAGAAAAAATAATAATTAGGAGCACGAAGGCTATGGGTGACATTGCCGATGTGGAAGCATAGTGCAGCCGAGAGATCTTTCTCCGAGGCCGCTTTTTCTAGCCTCGTGAGGCCGGTGATCCGGAAGCCCGCTGGAGGTCACTAAACCCCCCAGGGTAATTTTCAGCATACTATCTTCGAGCGGAGAATACAGCCGACCACCGATGTGAACCTTTTTAAGCCTAACACATCGCAGCAAGCAGGAGCAGATTTCCCCTTAATTTCTTAGACATCCCACTCGCCGCCAATGGCCACCATCCTTCCGCCCCGTATCCCATTTGAAAGAGTTTGCAGTAAAATTCACTGCGTCAATAGCCTTGTGGTATTGGTAATGCAAATAAACTTGAAACTTCCATTGAATAACTGCTGCAATAGAAATAATCTCCTATTTCTATTCTCAATTTCCTCGCAATGGGGAATAGATAGGTCTATCTGAAATCCAAATATTCTATCATATGTGTAGAAACTAATTATTGGAGTGTATCTACAGTATACCCTAGCTCTGTTTTTAGTACAGCACCTCTAGCTTTTGGGGTTGTATGAATTCAGGATATTCTCCCGCGAGACTTGATGCCTGGGATGTGTGGTAGAAGAGATGAATAGGAACTTCGGCTCCCTAACACAGCCCATCTTCATATACCATGAAACATAAGTAACCGGATTCCCAGTCCTCAATGATGACATGGTGGTGCCGGCGATCACAACCCATCACTCGGCCTTGATTGTGTTCTGTTCAATTGTTGAAAAACGATGGAATGGACGAGCTGTATACCAGAGACTTGGAAGACAGCGATGTTCCTCCTCCTATCTGTGAGGGCTGGAGTGACCCACTTTTTATGTTGGGAAACCAACAGATATTAGCAGTGGAAAAGAGAGCAGAGGAAATAATATGGAAGAACAGAGAACATAGATGAGAGTATAATTACATATCTAATAAATTGATGAAGCGACGGCAGTCTAGAAGAGGTAAATAGGATGAGTCGAAGTCGAACAGCTCTAAACAGAGATTAAAGAATGCGGACCGGTTATGTCGCAAACGAAGAGGCAGAAAGCAATTATCCGAAAGTACGATTTCAACATAAACAGTGACTTTACAGAGCCTATGATACAAGATAATACAGCACGAAATTATACCACAAAATTACTAAGTTAGATGGCATTAGCGGGTCTTGTGGAGGAAATTTTTTAGATGTCGATAGGATACAGGAAGGGGAGAGGGCTAGTGTATGGTGGATAACACATGTTGAGAAAAGAAACTCAAATTTAGATTTCTGCAAAAACAATTAACCCCAGTATCGCGGATTGGAGTTTCACTATCGAAGCCTCCTATTTAAGCCCTTCGCCCAACAGCCCTCCAATCTCTACCGATCGGCTACCCTAAATCCGCGGGCTCTAGTGAAGCTTAATTAACCCAGCCCCTCCTCAGCCTGAGCTCGTATGGTATATAAAACACAAAATTACATGGGGTGAGAATTGTGGTTCGAGATACCCCCCCGGCTCTCGCGGGAATTGTGCCTTGGAGTTGCAATTTGTTGCAATTTGTCCTAAGGTAGTAGTGGTATACGACATAGCAAAGTATCATATTACCGCAAAAACTGGAATAATTGACCCACGCCAGTACGTCGGAGTTGCCTCTCCTGGTAAGGTCGGCTTAGATTTGCTTTTGCGGGAGGCTGAGGGAATGGGAGAGCTTAACCCAATAGGTACAAGAAGCAAAAGGGAAACGAAAAAGGTATATATATAGAGAGAAGATGTTATAGAAACAGATGGGCGGGACACAGATATAAAAGAAATTGGTCAAAAAGAGGGCGAAACAATAAGAAATGAGAAAGGAGTTGGGGCGATTTGGGGAAACCAAGGAGACAAGGGGATTCCAGGGAAAAGATCTAAAAGATTGACAGCAGCAGAAACTCGTCAACCCACTTGTGAAGAAATGTCAGTGGCGGGGGTGGGGTTTTGTTTTTGTTTGGCCTGTTGCCCTCTAGGCGGGCATGTGAGATGGATGTTGGGGCAGCGCTGGGTTTCATTTTAGATATTAAATCCTGCGGGTGCTTTTGTACGAGGGTTTACATAGCCCGGACGGGTAAAAGGAGATGAGCTCTGTTGATTGTAGGTTTGCTGTGCATTTGGGAATCAGATCCGTTAGCTATCTTTTTCCCCAGCCGCTTGGCAACCCTCTTGTACCAGTTCTTGAGACCCCCGTTCTGACGGGATTGACGTCATCCTGTTCTAGCAGCATCTTTGCGGTCCCCTCTGTTGTGAATCACAGGCGCTTTAATTAGTTGCGGTATCTTAACGTCTCGGGAACGACCACGACATATCTGGAATTCACCACTTCTCGCATAAAGGACAAACACGAACCATCTGGAAAATGGAGAACGAGGTAAGAGCTAGGTGCGCATTGGAGAAGTGGGGAAGAAGAGAAGGGAACGGGAAAAGAAAGGTTAGGAATGGAAGAGAGGTGAGAAGAAACGGAGGGAACTGACGTGAAGAGGTCAGGGAATGTTGGACAGAGAGAGAAGAGACACAACGAATGTTATCGTGGGGAAAGAGATTCTAGGAAAGGAAGAAGTTAGAATGTAAAAGCTTTCTGAGTTATGTATTTAAGGATGCTTGTTTCCCTCCTGAGTGCGTAGATAGAATTAAGATCAAGACATCCTCCTCCGATATCTAGCCCCCTCCACGTCGATAGTCTTTAGTTTTTCTTTACCCTCCTCATTCTTCGCAGACAACAAGATCCGTTTTTATCTGTATTCGGTGTCAGTTGTCACAGGATTGTTGTCATTCCGTTCCAGTAGCGTCTTCGCGATACACTCACGCCGATTTTCACCCGACAACAAGAGTGGTGTTTCACTCCACTCATCTGCTGTTTCAGAGTTGATGCCGTCCGGTATTGGCAGCATGTTGGCGGCCACCTCATGCCCGTTATCGACAGCCCGCTAGAACGGAGTTATCGCCCTGTTGATTCCCCTTGTCAGGATTAACGTCGCTCCGTTCCAGCAGCATCCTTACGATCCCCACATGCCCATTCATGGCAGCGAACGAGAGCGGTGTTTGATTCCATTTATTCGCTTTGTCTGGGCTGATGTCATCCCGTCCCAGCAGCATCCTTACAACTCCCTCACGCCCATTTCTGACATCCAGGAAGAGCGGGGTTTCTCCGAACTGATCCACTTGGTCGGGATTAACGTCGTCCCGTGCAAGCAGCTTTGGCACGACCCCCTCATGCCCATTCCTGACAGTAAACCAGAGCGGCGTTTGATCCGATTTATTCGCTTTGTCAGGGTTGATATCATTCCGTCCTAGCAGCATCCTTACGACCCCCTCATGCCTATTCACGGCAGCGAACAAGAGCGGTGTTTGATTCCATTTATCCCTTTTATCAGGGCTGATGTCGTTCCGTCTCAGTAGAATATCCTTGCAACCCCTTCATGCCTATTTCTAGCAGCCAGGAAGAGTGGGGTTTCACCGAACTGATCCAGCGTTCGCAAGCGGCTAGGTCGGCCTGCAGATAGCCGGCAGGTTTACAGTCCGGCCAGGCCAGGCCAGAGTGAGACTAGCCTAGGCTTTGTAGCCCAGGCTTCATGGGTGCCTGGCGGCACCGGTAGGCTTTCGGTAAGTTCCATGAGCCTAGTCAATATTTTGTTAATGGGTGGCTGAGATCTGCAGATATCTGAAGATGCTTGCAGATATCCGAAGATGCTTGCAGATATCCGAAGACGCATGCAGATATCTAAAGATACCGGCAGGTATCTAAAGATGCCTACAGATATCTGAAAATGCCCGCAGATATCCACTGATATCTGAAGATATCTTTTTATTTTTCAGATTTGGGTCACACCATTCAAGTTAAAATACATTCTCATAGATTTTAGATATTCACGTAAATACTTGTAGAGCAGAAGTAGTTTCTTGTTTTCTATTATCACGCGATTTGCTACTAATATATATATTCATTTTCTTTCAAATCAACAAACCTCTTTACTTTTATTCAAGCCTACACCTGACTTCAAATGGCCTCTTCTCCCTCGCACGGTAGTCCCAAGTTCACAAAACACCAGAACGAGCAGAATGCTATAGTGAGATAATACACATGGGAGCAAGTAGGAAGGCTCGAGGTCCCGAGTGGCACTTTGCCGGTGGTATCGTACGAGAGTAACAAGCGCACAAAGCACTTATTCTGTCTCTAACCACGGAGAATCTCTCACCAAACACCTCCATTAGAATCTACCAGTAACTCGGGAAGAGACACACTACCCACCCCTTGAAATACCAAATCGGGCTTCCGGTAGGATAAATATTAGTTCCCAAGTTGACATTTCATGAAATACCTAGCTGGCGCAGTGGTTAACACTCCTGTCGCATTAGCGGGAGCCCAGGAGTTCAATCCATGCTGACAATCAGTTATTATTGAACGATCCGTCATGTGGGGCAGGAGAATTAAAAAATCCTGCCCTATGGGAACTGGGAGATTGAAGAACTTAGCCCTCATCAATAGGGCTGTGGGGTTTAACAATCCTGCTACGAGGTGGTAGAATCCGACTCTAGACCTTAAAGGTTGGCGATCGGCGGGTAGCAGAAGCAAATGGGACGGGGGGTTAGCAAAGAAAGAAATATGAAAAAAATAAAATATAAAATAAATAAAAGGAAGAATAGAAAATAAAAAATAATTCTTTTACTTTGGGAAGGCAGCTGCCGCCCCCCTCCCTACTTACTGCTTTGTATATGATACATAGCTTTGTTTTCTTAGTAAAGCGAAGTAGTACTAGTGCCGACACACCGCACCAAGCTGTTGGAATATGCTGATATCACACCGGAACTGCGCTAGTATAGTGGAGTCCACGATGCTTGGCAATTGAGCTAGTGGACTCGTGTTCGGAGGTCTGTGAGACTCCGGATACAGACAATATAAATAGGCGTACTCGGGTATATAACAACACGCCTGAGTGCGGTAGTTAATCAAGTAATTTCTTCAATCCTACTCCTCTCTTACTTGTCGATATCAATTCCAGTATTACGACACAAGCCAAAGCAGGTTTTCTAGCGAAATCCACTGCGTCAATACACTTGTGGTATTGAGGGGGTGCGATTCCTATAGCCTATAACTTAAATTTATGTTTCAGTTTCGCATTAAATAACTGCCGCAATAGATATAACCTCCGGTATAAATGTACAATTGCCCCCGAAATGGGGAATAGACGGGTCTATCTTAAATCTGAATATTTCACACGTATGGAAGCTACTTATCGGAGTATATCCGTGGCCCTGCGCTGTTTTAGTACTGTATCTTGAGTTTTTGGGGCTGCATGAATTCACCACATTCTCCAGGTGAGACTTAATGCCTGAAGATGCATGGCTCGAGAGATGAATAAGAG
>Ga0307510_10002401_pt1 | contig 21234 bp, 10 predicted proteins | sample 12_EM_MG_FD_207224 | JGI IMG/M metagenome (GOLD analysis project Ga0307510, IMG submission 207224) | Populus trichocarpa ectomycorrhiza microbial communities from riparian zone in the Pacific Northwest, United States - 12_EM | ecosystem: Host-associated > Plants > Roots > Unclassified | place... | reverse complement strand
AATAAAAAATTCTATAAATAAATCAACTAAAAATTGATCTAATATGAAAAACAAATCTCACAACAACATTTATACAATTATTAAGAACAAAAACAATTAAAAATAAAATAAAATAACAAATATAGTGAAAAAAAGCATGAAAAAGGAAGAAAAAAGAAAAATTTTACCTTAATGTAGTTGCAAGTGAAGTTAAGAAGAGAAAAAAAATTTCGTAAAACATATTAATTAAAAAAACACTAAGAGGATAAAAGAAGAAAGAAGAAGAAGACATACCCGAGCATGGAGAAGAAGAGAAGAAGATGAGGAGAGAAGAGAAGAGAAAGAAATAGATATTGATGTTTTTTACATATAGTAAAAAAGAAGAAGAAAAAGAAGAAGAAGATAGGAATTTATTCATTTGGTAAAAATGACACGTCATCAATTTTTTTGCTTTGTTTTAATTTTTTTTTCCAACTGTAATTTATTCATTCGGTGGAATATTTCCGTCAGTAAAACCCTCAGAAATTTACCGACAAAAATATTCCTTCGATATTTCCATTTGTATTTATCAATTTTCTGGTAGTGTGAATTTGAATTAGGTCAAACCTTGAACAAGCCCTATAACTATGGTCTTCACTCGATGGAAGAGGGAGTACTGCAATTCTGAGCACTTGTGAATACTTTTCTAACAACTCCTTTCTTTTATTTTTATCTCAAAGAACCTTATTAATCAAATAGTTTAAATTATTAAGCAAGATTCTAAAACATGATTTATATTATTTTTTTAATATATTTTTTTAAATAAAAGTTATATTTGTTCAGGTTCATAGTATCTTATATTTAACTTTTATCAAATAGAATAAGAAAGACGAAAATAGTTGGGATGGATTAGGATGTTAATTCTTAATTGGTAGACGAAAGAAAAATGATTTGGTAACCATAATTAACCATCAACGATCATTGACTGACCAATAAGATTTTTATAAATTATTAAACATATTTAGGCTGTTAATGTTTTTATCTTAAGAAATCCAATCATAGACTAACGAATAAAACTTTCATAAATTAAGTATGTTGACTTTTGAGCTCCTCGTGACGACGCACCAGCATGGCCTGTCCATCCAACCATCCCCTCCCTGTGGATAGGAAACCTAAAAGTCACGATGTCTCCTATGACCCGTGGTCTTGGGCCACACACACCATCTCCACCGCTCATTTTATCCTTTGATTTCACATCACTACTTATTCTTTAGTTTTTACCCTTTTCTCCTATTTGTCTACTTCTACTATGTAAAAAAGATGGATTGAACTTCTTCTCTAGTATTTGAGAGGGTGTAAGCGATTGAGATTATAGTTTTGAAATTTAACCTGACTTTACAGGTTTGAAAAGATATAAGTGATTGAGAGCATAGTTTTGAAATTTGACCTGACTTGACGGGTTTGAGATGGTATAAGCGATTGAGAGCATAGTTTTGAAATTTGACCTGACTTGACGGGTTTGAGATGGTATAAGCGATTGAGAGCATAGTTTTGAAATTTAACTTGACTTGACAGGTTGATCTGGGATTCGGCTAATCCAGAGCTAGAATCGGGTTGGGTTGATAAAAAAATATGAAAAATCATGACCCGGTGTGACTAGGCCAACCCAGCAAAACCCGGTCAAAAACTCGGTTGCAACTCGTTGACTTTTATTTTTTTTACTAAAACGACGCCGTTTTGAATTTTTTTTTAAAATAGGGATTGACCCGGTCAAAACCCGGAACCGGGCCTTTGACCGGGCCGGGTTTAAAAACTATGATTGAGAGTATGAGCAGTTGTTTTTTTAGGTAATTTTTTGTTTAGAAATATATTAAAATCATATCTTTATTTTATTTTTAAAAAAATATTTTTAAATCAGTATATCAAAATAATTTAAAAACATAAAAAAAAACTAATTTTAAAGAAAAAAATCAAAATTTAGTGAAATGTCATTACAAACCGTCTCATTATGAGAAAAGTCCATGATATTGCATTGAAGATTCAAAAATATATAAAGAAGATATCTTGTTTTCACCAACTCATAAACTATTTCAAGAATAATAATAATTCCTAGCATTGAATAAGTAAAATGCAAAAGACGTGGAGATTGACTCAAGGAAGATCCATGATAACAGCAACACCAAACATGGTGGGTGGATAAACGACTAAGTCCCTTGAGTCTTGCGTTGTCGTTTTGTATCAAAAAAGAACATAGTGAGCACCACCAAGCTCATTCACACCATGTGTTAAGATTTCGGATGTTTTGAAATCAAACCTAAGAAGTTTACTTCAAAATCTAATATCTTACAATCCAACTTGGGTAGGGTTTATAATTAAATTGGCGATGATATATAGTTTCAAATAATAGAGAGTTGAATTTGTGTTGGCATAATTGTTGATTTTGTGTTACAAAGGGTACGCTTGTTTCGTGAGAAAAATAAAAAATATTTTTCTATAAAATAATTTATTTTTTATCGTTTAGATGTATCAATACTAATAATACATCAGGCATAAGTTTTGATTTTATGTTCGGATCAATAATTAGCTTCGTATAAAGGGGTATGCTTGTTTTCGTGGGAAAAATAATCGTTTAGATGTATCAAGAAAAATATTTTATTATAAAGTAAATTATCTTTCTTTCATGGTTTTTAAATAATGATAATAAAATAAAAAGAATTGCAATATTTATAATAAAAATAATGGTGATAGTGAAGGTGATATATACTTATGATGGTAGACTTGTAATAATAATATTAATGGTAATAATAATGGCAAGACATCGGTGTCTATAGGAACAACCTTGTCTGCTCTTGCTAGATGGAAATGTCCGAAATTTCTTAGCATTCCTAAAGCTCAATTATTTTTTATTTTTCTTTTTTCTTTTTTCTTTTTTCCATGACATTTCCTAAAGAAAGCAAGACCACTCTACTAAATTTAATTCCTCTCTGTTCCCAGTAATTTATGAGACTCCACCGTAATTATAAAACTTAACAGATTAATTTATTTATCAATCTAGTTTGGAAACACGAGTCGATCTGTGTTTTCAAAAAAATTAATTTTTTTTATATGTTTTAGATTGTTTTGATGTGCTGATATCAAAAATAATTTTTTAAAAAAATAAAAAAACATCATTTTGATGCATTTCAGCATGAAAAGCACTTTGAAAAACAACCACAACCATACTCCCAAACATGTCAGAATCTAAAAAAAATATCATCATTGCAAAGACAAAATAATTTTCATTATACCCGTCATAGTTTTGAAACTCGGCCCGACCCGGCGGGTCAACCCGGGGTTAGAATCGGGTTAGGTTGAAAAAAAAATAGAAAAAATCATGACTCGATATGACCTGACAAAACCAGGTCAAAAACCCGATTGCAATCCGTTAATTTTTTTTTTCTCCTCTGAAACGTCTATCTTACCCACCACTAAAGCTCAATTGCGAGGATTGGTGATTTAGAGATCAAGGATTCAGATAACGGGAATAAAAGTTATGATCGCGATGTTAAGTTATATAAGCATGTTGAGAGCATACCAAATTGTTAAAGGGATCTTGAGATCCTAGCTAGAGTAGCAAAAAAATAATAGATTACTATGGTAATTTCTTAATTGGTATACGAGAAATTATTTGGTAAGCATAATTTACCATCAACCATCATGGACTGACCAATAAAATTTTTATAAATTATTAAACATATTTTGAATATGAATCTTTTTATCTTATAAAATCCAATCATAGTTATGGAATTATATATTTTTATTGGTAAATAGTGAAATAGATTCACGTAATGAGTTTTCTTATTATAGAAGACAAGTGTACATGATAAGCACAATCATTGATATTTATTGTTATTAAATTAGAATTATGATCTATAGAAATAACTATTGTTTCATTGATAGAGATCTCTTCAATTGCATACAAGAATATGTTTATTTTTGTGTTTTAAAAATATTTTAAAAACAATTATTTTATTTTATTTTTAAAAATTATTTTATTATGTATTCAGATGATTTTGATGTGTTGATATCAAGAATAATTTTTTTAAAATAAAAAAACACTTTGAAAAGCCACTATTGTTACATTCTCAACCTCCTCTAAGAGCTACAGATGAATTTATGTATGTTTTTACTATGATTAGATCAGTCCCATTTCTTGGTGATTATTAATTAATAATTCTCACCATTTTTCTAATGATTAACCACTTATAATTTAATCATTTCATCTACTCTATGTTATTTATTTTTATTTTAAGAATATAAATTAAAGATATAAAAATTAGCAAGAAAAGAAAGCATTTTGAAATATTTGAAATATTTAAATACAATGAAAACAGATAAAGTATTGTTCAATTATTTCTTAAATCTGTTTTGATAAAAAAAAAGAAAAAAAAAGAAAAAGAAGAAGGATTAAATTATAATTAAGTATGTTGAAACAAGCATGGATGGATAAACGACAAGCGACACTTCCTTGTCCTGTAAATGAGTCGTTACAGACATCGGTGTCTATAGGGACAGCCTTATATTCTCTTTGTAGATGGAAATGTCCAAGATTTTTCTACTGTTTATTTTTATGTTTTGAAAAAATTTAATTTTTTTTATTTTAAATAATATTTTTTTAGTGTTTTCAAATTATTTTAATTTACTGATATCAAAAATAATTTTTAAAAAATAAACAAATATTATCTTAATACATTTCCAAATAAAAAACACTTTGAAAAAAACTGCAACCACACGCCCTTTTAGCATTCCTAAAGCCCAATTGTTTTTCTTTTTTTTTTCCATGACATTTCATAGAGCAAGCAAGACCACTTTAGGAAGATAAAAATATATTGAGTTTGAGTTTGGTCAAATCTCAGAGCAATTCCGAGTACTTATAAATACTCATCTAAACACTCCTTTCTTTTGTTTTTGCTCCATAATATCAAAAAATCATTTCAATCAAATAGTTTAAATTGTTATGTGAGATCTCAAAACATGATTTAAATTATTATTTAATACATCATCTCTCTCGAGTGAATATTAATTTTTTATCGAATAGAATATGATACAAGAGATGGGATTGGTTTGGATGGATTAGTATGGTAATTGCTTAATTGGTATACCAAAAATTATTTGGTGAGCATAATTTACCATAAACATTATTAAACATATTTAGAATGTGAATCCTTTGATCTTATAAAATCCAATCATAATTCATAGACTAACCAATAAAAGTTGACTTTTGAGCTCCTCGTGACGATGCACAAGCATGGCGTGTATATCCAACCATCTACTCCCTAAGGATAGGAAACAAAAGAAGTCACGATATCTCTCCTGTGCCTCGTGGTCTTGGGCCACACACACCATTTCCACCACTCATTTTATCCTTTGATCTTCACATCAATTCTTTTATTTTTACCCTTTTCTCCTATTGGCCAACTTCTACTGTATAGAAAGATGGATTGAATCACCGAGGCTCGTGGCCCAGCGGTTCTCGGTTTTTCTATCTTTGCCTGCTGAGTTCAAGTTTCAGCGCGTATGTCTATTATCCCCGTAGTGTTTTATTTATCTGCTGGGCTTGCAGGGTGTTGAGTAGATCCGGGGATTAGTCGTGGTGTGTGTAAGCTAGCCCGGACATCCCGGTTATAAAAAAAAAAAATGGATTGAATATCTTATCATTTTAAAAACAAAAATTCATCAACTTGTGTGGTGTTCGATGATTGTTTATCAAGATTATTTTTACTCGGAAATATATTTTAAAAAATTATTTTTACACCGACACCGTAGAACAATCTAAAAACCAAAAAAAAAACTAATTTAAAACGAAAAAAAATTAAAATGAAGTGAAATTATGTTCCAAACAACCTCTTTTATAAGTTAGGAAGAGTCTATGATAGTGCATAGATTATATGTCCATTGAAGATTTAAAAACATATAAAGAAGATATATAGTTTTCAGTAACTCATAGATTATGTCAAGAATAATAATTCTTAGCGTTGAAAAAGGAAAATACAAAATACGTGGAGATTGACTCAAGCAAGATCCATGATAAACAGCAACACCAAACTTGGTGGATGGATAACGATAAACGACTAAGTTTACAATCCCAAGGCAACAGGCCTTGTCTTCATCAACTACTCCCTCTTTTAAGAATTAAATTGATAAAATAGTATTTTTTTATAAATAGTATAAATAAAGATGCTATTTTGAGGAGATAAATGGATAAAATAGCATTTTAAATAGCTTTTTATATGGCTGTATTTAATTTATTTAGTTTTGGTGACGACTCAACGTTGTTAAATTTAGGGTTTTTTTAAGATATATAAGAATGGCATTCGGATGAAAGAAAGAAAAAGCATTTTATGATCTTGTTTAGCGCTGTCTTTGGAGCATGTAAAAGAAATAAAAAGTCAAAATAATATTTTAAAATTTTTGGCTTTCCATTTAGGAGGTGCTCCTAGGCAGTGTGTTTTCTTGTGTTTGTTCCCTGTCTGTCTCTCAATCAAGAAATGGCAAAAACAAAGGAGGCTGCCTTCATTGGCTCCATTGATCAAGGCACAAGCAGCACCAGATTCATCATCTATGACCGTAACTCTCGCTGTGTTGGATCTCACCAGGTTGAGTTCACCCAGCTCTATCCTCAAGCCGGGTACTCTAAATTATTTCCCTTTCTTTTCTTTTTCTTTTTCTTTTTCTTTTTCTTCATGATGATGATGATGATGATGATGATGATGTTGGTGGTGGTGGTTGTTGTAGATGGGTGGAGCATGACCCAATGGAAATACTGGAGAGTGTGAAGGTGTGCATGGCAAAGGCAGTGGACAATGCTTCGGCAGAGGGGCATAATGTGGACGCTGCTTTGAAGGCTATTGGTTTGACCAATCAGAGAGAAACTACTCTTGTTTGGAGCAAATCCACTGGTCGTCCCCTCTATAATGCCATTGTTTGGATGGATGTTCGCACCACTTCTGTTTGCAGGTTTCCTTTACTTCGCTTATCTTCCATTTTCACTCCAAAATTATTTCTTTTTTTTTCCCTATGACTGAGGATTTTCTTTATCAGAATTTCTTTATTGTTGCTTTGGTTTTGATATTACCCCCATTTGATTGATTGATATTGCTGGAAATTTGTGATACTAGAAGGTTTGACGTTTTTTCTCTTTTTTTTTTTTTTTTTCAAATCGTTGATCATTAGCTGTGTTTCCAAGATTTATTGTAAGGATCTAATGTATCCCTTTTGATTGATTTCTATTGCTGGAAATTTATGATACCAAAAGATTTTAGACTTTTTTTTTTTAATATTTGATCATTTGCGGTGTTTCCAAGAATTACTGTAAGCATATTTTGAAGGGTTTTCTTTTAACAGGAGGCTGGAGAAAGAAATGCCAGGAGGAAGGACTCATTTCGTTGAGACATGCGGATTGCCAATTAGCACTTATTTCAGTGCCATGAAGTTAATCTGGTTGATGGAAAATGTGGATGCGGTTAAAGAGGGTATCAAGAAGAAAGATGTTTTGTTTGGAACGGTAGATTCTTGGTTGATCTGGAATTTAACTGGCGGAGTAAAGGGTGGCTTGCATGTGACTGATGTCTCTAATGCATCTCGAACTATGCTCATGAATCTTAAGACTCTTGAATGGGATAAACCTACATTAGAAACCCTGAAAATCCCAGCTGAAATTCTTCCAAAAATTATCAGTAATTCTGAGATTATTGGAAAGATCACAGAGGGATGGCCGCTTGTTGGTTTCCCAATTGCTGGATGTCTTGGTGACCAACACGCTGCGATGGTTGGGCAAGCCTGTAAAAAGGGTGAGGCTAAGAGCACTTATGGAACTGGTGCTTTCATACTTCGCAACACGGGTGAGGAGGTGGTACATTCAACGCATGGGCTTCTAACCACCTTGGCATTTAAGCTTGGCTCAAAAGCGCCAGCAAACTATGCACTTGAAGGCTCAATTGCTATTGCTGGGGCTGCAGTTCAATGGCTCAGAGATAGTCTTGGAGTAATTAAAAGCGCTGGTGAAATCGAGGAACTGGCATCTCAGGTTGATACAACTGGTGGGGTTTATTTTGTTCCTGCCTTCAATGGATTGTTTGCTCCATGGTGGCGTGATGATGCTCGTGGGGTTTGTATTGGGATCACAAGGTTTACAAGCAAGGCTCACATTGCTCGAGCTGTGCTTGAGAGCATGTGTTTTCAAGTGAAGGATGTGTTGGATTCAATGCATAAAGATGCCGCAGGTTCTGAGGAGGGAGAATTCTTGCTTAGAGTGGATGGTGGTGCTACTGTCAACAACCTCTTGGTGCAGATTCAGGTTTGAGCTTTAAAGCGTTCTTCTTATTCTGTATCAATCATATTTGCTCTTATTTACTGTTATGTAACAATTTTGATTGCCCCTCGCAGGCTGACTTGCTAGGGAGCCCTGTGGTGAGACCTGCTGATATTGAGACAACAGCCCTCGGAGCAGCCTATGCTGCTGGTTTAGCTGTCGGGGTTTGGACAGAAGAAGAGATTTTTGCTTCTGGAGAAAAGTCCAAGTCTGACACCACTTTCCGTCCCAAACTAAATGAGGAGCTGAGGAAGAAGAAGGTGGATTCGTGGTTCAAAGCTGTTGAAAGGACTTTTGACTTGGCTGATCTTTCCATTTGACGCATTTGACGCTTTTTATTAATTACGCTTCCATCCTATCTTTTCATTCGCTTTCGATCCTTATCTTGTCACAAGCTTAATACTTTTAACCGACAGTTTAATCCTATCTGTAATTTCTATTATATGATCAATTTCTGTACGCTAAAATCAGCTGGCCATCCTGGGAATTATGGGGCTCAGCTGGTTGCCTGGAACTCTGTAACCTGTGTAAGTCCTGTATCCCTAGGGTTCATCATCCCTTGGGGTGTGTTTGGTAGTTCGGTAATGCATGGACAGCGTTTATCAGAGTACATTTTTAGCGTGTTTTTTTATGGTTTCGAAATCAGTATATCAAATTTGATGTTTTTTTCAACTCAGACGCGAAAAACACCTGTTCTTGCTCGACTTTCATATTGTTTTCTTGTGACTGGTGAAATCATATGTTTTGGATCTTTTAAGAACTTGTGAACTTGCCCTGAGGCTGCCTGATAGTATGGTGCCATTCTCTGTACCCCTTCAATTCAACAAAATATGGGATGGAGAGCCAAACCCTGACAATGGAGTAAATGGCATGGAACGGAGGACTTCAAGCTGTTTCTGTACAAAGACAAGACATTAGTCTTTACTTTCTTTGCAGTGTTCTGAATTGCTGTAAACAAACAGGAGGAGGGATGATATGTGAGGAAATCATACAGATGAAGTTGCCAAATCTGAGGGCCTTTTTATTAATCAAACAAAATCTTTTAAGAGAAAAACTTTGCAATTTATACAAAGATTATTGGCACCTACAAAGTAAAGAACAGCTAAAATCAATAGACTCGAAATACAGGCTCTCTTCCACATCGTCCTCTAATCATTTCTACAGTGTTAGAGATGCAATTGCAAAGAGATTTTGTCCATAAAAAGCAAGACAATGGAACACCCCCGTTTTTCTGTCGTCTGCTTTGAGTTATTCACTCTTTCAAAGAACAGGTGCGCAGAGTGATTGCTGGTTGTACAACCCAGCAACCCCGTTTGTGAACTGCTGTTTGTTTCTTCTCCGCTTTGTCACAACTATAAATCCTTCACCGTCACCATGATTGTTTTTATTAGCATCTGGGGTTTTTGGCTGTTCACCGTCGCTGGACTGAGTAACCAATTTTGTCTTTCCTTCATTTCCATAGAGGATTTTTATAATTGCACTGTCATTAGCAATTGCATCCGAAGAAGTTTCTGAACTGTCAGACCTTTTACTGCCTAGGGTCTCACTTCCACCATCAATATTATTCTGGACTGACTTCACAATGAAACTGAGCAATATCTGCCTTGCAAGTTCTGCCTTCTCGGTCTCAGAGGTTGTCCTTTTTGTAGAACAATCTTGAACTTCATTACCGGATTCCTCACCAAAGTCCTCCTCTTCCTCTCTTGCCTTGCTTGTCTCAAGCAAAGATTTCATCTCGGTTGAAATAGCAGAATCTCCATTTTCAGGATTTGTTTGCCAAGCTCTACTGGGAACAAACTCAGGTGCATGTGGGTTCATGCTTCTAGGTTGTGTTGCCAAATGAGTTCGGTATTTCAGGAGACCTTGTCTCATGTGGTAAGATTGAGCAGTTCTATAATACAGCGGTGACCTAGGCCCACGAGGAACTCTTGCAAGTGGAGGTGCCACTGCTGGGACTACAAGCATTCCTTGACTAGCTGTCGCATCATATATGCTTGGTGCAGAAGCTGAGTTTAAAGGGTGAACCAGTGGGCACACTCCTGGATTGAATGGTTCAGCTGCAGCTGAAAGCTTACTTCCATTTTTCTCAATGTACTTTTCCTGATTAGAAGAAGAAATTTCCTCAACTTCAGGGCCAGATTTTTCGGGTTGAGTTTCACTTTCATGAGTTCCTTCTGCTTCATCAGGACCTGGTTTATTATCAATAACAGGGATATCATTGCTTTCCTCCTCCTTAAATGTCTCAGGTACAACGCTGCATATCTGAGTTTCAGGTTTTGCCCCACTTGATTCTTCTACTATCTCCTGAGATGGCTTCAAAGCCATACCAGGGGGTGCCACAGCTACTTCTTTGTAAGAGAGCGATTTTGATGCCATAGCAGTGAGATTTGCCGGAGCACAAAAAGGTTTGGAGACAGTAGCTTTTGCCTGCAGTTCAATTGATTGCTTCGCAGGTGACACCTCCATTGTAATTGTCCTTGGAGTTTTTCTTTGTGCCGGGGAAATGATTTGACTCCTATACCTTCTTTCTCTATTACTCGAATATTCTGCAGTATTTATGTTTAGCTTTGCAAGAGCTGGTCGTCTACGGCCAGATTTCCTGCCAGCAGCTTTCCATGACCGTCCTTTTGGATTGGCTTCTAGCCATCCTTCATCTGAAGTTGTTTCTTCAACAACTTCCCCCGCAACTGTGGGCCTGTACTTGGTGATATCATCATTTTCCTCTGCTTCTTCATTATGAATCATATCCACCCCTTGTTCTTGAGTGTTGCCATCATCTGTCATAACCATTGCATTTCCCAAGCCATCTTTGACCATTACATCTTGATGGACTTGATAGGACTTATCACTAACCTGGAGTACCTGTGGATTTTAGATTAAAGGAAGATAGGGGTCATGTCCTCATAATATAGTAGATAAATTAAATCAGATTTTGGAGAGCTGTCAGGTGTGGATGATACTTGTAATTCAGTAACATTCCAGAGGAACTTGAGATGTGACATTATGTTCAGAGGAAGCAGAAATATAACATTTTCAGGATTTCTCTGGCTTTTAAAACTATATGGAGCATGTTTACTATCTGAAAATGATGCAGATTAGAAAAATGTGTTAGTTTAAAACTTCTAATCAAACAACTTTGCATTATTAACTACCTTTGCACGACGCTGTTTCCTGAGTGCATCACTTCCTCTAGAGTCTTGATCAGGACTAATGTAATCCAGGAGATCTGATACACTGCAGCAGGGAGTCACAGGCTTTGGTATCCCAACATATAAATGCAAATGAAGAAACAAGTAATGTGGAGAATACCATATCAATACCTAAGGTGACCTTTGCTTGCGATGGATGCATCTGGCTTTGGAGTTCCATTTCGTGCTGCTTCTTGCTGCTCTAGGGCCTTTGATTCAAAATATTCAAGCCATGCAGCAGCATCCTGCATTAAAAAACGCAGCACCTTGATGAGTTACAGACTTGCAGATATTAATGATGAGTTTCACAGATTGACAACAGAAAATTATAAGCAACCAGCACTGACACAACAAAACAAAACAAAAAATTATGATTATGAACAAAGTTATCCAGATTCTAGACCCTTAAGATCTGGGCATGAATGCAGGAACTAGGCTGAACACTCCAAAATAATTGCAAAAATCCTAAAGATAGCTGAATCAAGGACTTCCAGGCATGCCCACACCGACCAATGGAAAACAAGTCTGTGTAAACAAATATCCTTCTACTTATTTATTTATTTTATTAGTATTATTTATATGTATTTTTACCATAAGGAAAGTCATGTAAATTAGATCACGACTACATATTTTCCGTTACCTGAGTACGAAGATCCTCCGTTCCAAGTTTTGCCTGAAGTATCTTGAGTGTCGTTTGCTCATGTTGAACACTTAAGGAATATGCCTCCATCAGAGAAAGAGCAATGGCTATAGCATGGTAGCTTGCAGCTGTCTGTCAGGCCGAGAAAAGGAAGGTAAATAGAAGTGTTTATTCATTCTTATCCTTTTTCACAAGTTTTAGATAAGTGCAAAATAAAAATGTCCACCTCTTGACAAGATTAGCATGCATGGTGTTATTTAGTGAGTGAAAAGAACCTGTATATGATCTGCCCCTAACAATCTTTGATTGCACTTTAGAGCTTCATGCAGGTATCTGAGAGCAACATGAACATTTCCCATACCCTCTTCCATCATAGCCACATTGATGTATGTAGCGGCGGTATTAGGGTGAGACAGACCACAAGCAAATTGAAGAAGGAATAAAGCACGGTTCACATATCTGTTGAAATTTATCCAGTTCAATCAGAGACTCCAAGAAGTCCAACAACAGAACTACAGATTGTGCATATCACTTAATGAATACGTTATGATCACACAGGTGAGGAGGCAGATTTCCATTAAAAATTTAAATTTACAGAAACTCTGTTTTCATGGTAACAGTTAATTACAACAAACACGTGAAGGGACACTTTCACCATAAATTTAGATTTGGCAAATCTCTGGTAGTTATGATATCGTTAATTTGGAATGACTACATCAATAATGAAAGGTGAGCAAGTCAAAATGAGTTCTTAAGGTAATCACTTTGAACTTACTTCAAAGCTAACTCAACATGTTGAAGACGATAATAAAACACAGAAAGATCACCATAGCTTTTCATTGTATCTGGATGATCAAGACCAAGTTCCCTCTCATTGATATCCAAAGCCTTTTGCTGGTATATAGTAGCCTAACAAATAAAAGCAACCAAAAAGTAGCTTTCTTTAGATTCATATAATATTTCAATAAGATAGACAGAGATGCCAAAAAACTGTCTGATGTGGTTAAAGCTCACAATAATTTCATAGAAGTGAAAACAATTGAACTTTCTACTGAATTGCATGAATGCTTCAAAATTGAAGTACCAAACATGTTCATAAAAATCTAGCAAAACTCCAGCTGCTTCCGTGTTCAACTTCCCACCTTTTCAAATAACCATTCTATAGAAGCCTTTTCAAATAACCATTCTATAGAAGTCGAGAATACCATTCATGTGCAGTTCAACCAATTTGAAGCATCATTCTATTATATCTTTTTCAGTCACTACTCTAATTATAGATATACCTTTTCGTAAATGAAACAAATCAAATCCCTAAAACCAAAGAAAATGCTAAAGAGAATATTAGTTACCTGATTAAAGTCTCCTGTGTGGTAGAGAACAACAGCTAGAAGACTGTAAGCACTGGCAGTAGTCCGATGATAGGGACCACATACAGCTATCATCTTTGCTAGAGCCTTGAATGGAAGCAGTACATATTTTGAGACGAAATGATGTCTAAATGAATAAAGGAATTCATATAGCATTAACATACAGATTCAATGGGATATTATTACCTTCGTTCCATAATTAACAGCATCCTCAAGCTTTCCTTTATCAAGAGCGACCTTCGACGACTCCAACAGAGTCCGTCCATCAGCTGAAGAGCATCCTACATTCTGTGAAGCATTGTGCATATATCAAATTTAGGTTGAAATTCTATGTGCTCAGAATTTTTGAGAGATTTATAACACAAATTCACACCTTACACACGGGAACTACACTGATAATGTCGCATTTCCTAAAGGGGTTTGAGCACTCCATGTCATAATCTCTTGGAACCAACTCCAATCCAACCTGGCAGGGGAATTTATTGTAAAAACCATGATTGGGACATATGCAGCAGCCAACAGCAGTAAGAACAATCGGTACCTTATGGCAAAGTCCACGAAGAATTGAAAGCTTTCTCAAATGCTGAAATTCATCTTTCAGTGTCCAACCAAATCTCTGGGAAAGAAATGTTCGCAACCACTGCAATTTGAGAGCATGGTCATCCTTCATAGTTTGATCACTGCCTTCAACCCCACAACTTCCAAGCAAGAAATTTAGGGATGAAGCTATGGCCGCAGACAAGTCTGATATATTGTTGATAGATGCAATAACCACTTTAAGTATGTGCTTGAAAGCTCGAGTAACCATCTCATGAACACAAAGTGATTGTATGTGAGGAAGCTTCTCTGCAAGTTCAACCTGATTGCAAGAAGTTTAGAATCAACAAAATCAAAACGACTTACTTAAGCATAAGACTGAAGAATTTTTCAAGGATATTACTGTGGCTTTTGCCCAAAACTTGCATCTACACACACACACACACACACACACAGAGAGATTTCTCACCACCCGTCCCAAAGAGCGCATCTGCAGTCCCCTAAAATGCATGAAGTCAGTCAGCGTGCGACCATCAACAGGCGAAAGTTCAAGGGAGCCAAAATCCGTTACCTAAAAAAGTATAAGATCTGGATTATAAACTGTTAAAACTCTAGTCAGCAAAGTAAGAAACTGCATAAATTAAATATTACCAGCTTAGGCAATGCAACTTCATCATAATATCTGTATGCTGTTTGAAGAAGCTCATCTGCTGACTGTTGCAAGAAAATACAGTTGGACCCAGAAATAACAATAAAGAAAACTTAGGTCATAATAAAGACAACATCAACAACAACAATGAAAATGACAAAACAAGTCAACCTTTAAATGAAGGCCAGTTCCAGATTCTTTCAGACGCAAGAAGGCTTCTTCAGAAACCAATCTCCTCAATTCGCACCCAATGTTGGACTCATCATTGCTATGTTGTCCGGCATTAATTCCCATAGCTTGGCTGCACAGGCCAGATTCAATTTCTTCTCTATCATGTGTGGAAGTCACAGTAAGCTTCATATCCCTCTTCTTCAAAAATTTGAATTCCTTTCCGAGACCTTTCACAGCTTGTTCGTTCTCACTATTATCCTCAGGGCTTTTAGAATTGGTATCTTTTGAGGCTTCATGCTTTTGCAGATGTTGCAACCAACACGAGCCAAGTTCCCATCTAATAGACCTTTCTGAAGCAATTGGCTTCTCCTCTTGCTTGGTTAAACTCTCTTTAATTACTTTCCGAATAAGACATCTAGATGCTTCTAACTCTTCCAAAGTAGAGTGAGAAGACTGTCCTAGAGATGATTCAGCACTGCAACACTTGTGCAGCAGCACCCTTAAACTGCAAGAAGGTTTGGATAGCTTATCCCTTTAAGTCCATAGTGCATGATGAAAACATGTACATGAATCAAGAGTACTTGCTTTAAAAAATCTTGTATTCTAAGTATGCATTTAAATAATTTTAGATTTTAGTAAACGTAGAATTGACTCCTGAAATAAAGTAATAGCATGATTATCTTTTCTTTTAATGTCAACTTTCATAGTCTTTGAAAACAAGTTATTTTACTTGAAACTTATTTTTGTAATGTCTGACGAAAATTTTCAGATCTGATAAGGAAACCGAAGGATGGGACACTAAATAAATTTTTTTGACAAGTGAAGGTCACATAATAGCCATTTGTTTCTTTCTTGATTGTCCTAGCAATTTACAGGGTCTAGTGCCATGTGCTAGAAGAAACTATATAAAATTTTTCAACAAGTGAAGGACACATAATAGCCATTTGTTTCTTTCTTGAATATCCTAGCAATTTGCGGGGTCTAGTACCATGTGCTAGAAGAATGGACACTTATATATCATGGAAATATTCACATATTAAAGGAAGAAAAGCTAACTCACTTTTGTAGTGTTATGTTTTCCTCATTCCTTAAGCAGGAGTTTAAAACATGCTCTTAAGAGATGTTTCAAGCTTTTGCTTTTATGTGTTTGCTTTGGTCATCAAATTAGGACTAGAAAGCAATCTGAGCATGCAGCTCTCCAATTGGATCCTGAGCAGCAAATATCATAAATCTAATTTGCTGTCCTTTCAACAGGGATCCTAAGCATTTAAATATCTTTTACACGATAATCTACAGAAACAACACTAACACTTTGACTCTGAATACAATCAACTCAAACAAGAGACTCATAACAGATTAAGACCTGGGCTACCAGAATACGTTCCCATTAATTCCACAATTTCTGAGTATTAGCATGTGTATCCTATGTGCATCCAACAGGGCTCAATCTTCCAAACACTGATATTAGGTTGACTAGAGATCTAGCTTGTAGTTCAAACCTGTTAATATTAAGAGCATTAGCTCCTCCATCTGGTAGATCATCAATTTCAATATCTTGAGCATCAAACTTTTTCTTCTTCACATTGCCAACAACTTTCACTGTTGCAGTGTATCCACAAAGTCTTACAATGACAGTGCTCAATGAAGAGGTATCCTGCATAAATTAAAGCTGTTGTTTCAGCAGTCTCTATTTATGTACTTTTGAAATACAGAACAAATAAAAACATATAACTTTGCTTCTCCCATTCTAAATGAAGACATTAACCCAGTTGAGATGATCATTTGGTCATGTGCAACAAATATTAATTGGCTGTACTAAAGGGGGGTCATGGAGTTTCAGTTTGGAAGCACTACAAGGAGGTGAAGCTAAAGAGGATGTCGATTCAGGAAGAAAACTTAATGCCACCTGGCATAATGCGACTGTGCAAAAAATGCGGTAATGATGAACTTAGAATGGAAAGATGAGTCCTCATGCTGACAGTCGTGCAGAACAAATAGAAATGTGCAAGCAAGGAAGAGAGGAAGGGGAGGGGGAGAGTGATAAGATCAGAAATGGAAGACAGCTTATTTCCTTAAATAAGATGGAACCCAAAATTGTTATTGTCAGAGATGCTTTTCCATGGATACACATCCAATTTTGTAATAGCAGGTTGTCCGACAGCATGCATGTCAATGCGAGTAAATGTGGAATGATAGTGCTTTGAAGGGTGAAGAAGGAAACGAAGCTATACTTACATGAACAACTACACTCTCATCTGCGGTTACCCCTTTAAGCAAATTCCTTTGAGCAATTTCCTTAGCAGGGATACCAGATAAGTGATTGCCGTTGACTTTGACCACAGTCTTCAAGCTTGCATCTGCTGCATCACGTTCTACAACTATGGACAAGTCTCCTACATGATCTTCAAGCAAGAAAGAGCCTGAAATTGTATCTCTTGCTTGAAGATTGGAATCAATAACACCTTGTATCGCTCCAACAGCTTTAAAAATTGAAACATCAACAAATTGACTATGAAGCAAAAGGGCCTTCCGGTCTCGCACCACTCTCTCCTCCTCTGTCTTGCATGGTAGGCTAGCCAATATCGCGAAATCAGTGGCCCAAGGTCGAAGATCATATCCACCATATCTTCCTTGCCCTCCACCATTGCCACCCCAGCTCTCGTCTTCTACAGGAAGGGATGGAAAGTTTGATGGAGAGTCTGCAACAGATGGAGGAACAAGCCATGTATTTGCACGAAATCCGTAAGGAAGATTACCGAACTGGAAAGGAAGAAGCAAAATCATAAGATGTCACAAATGTTTTGCCTTCAAAACAGTAATGATGTCTATGGCAAAAGTCTATATTATATTAAATGAGTATAAGAAGTTGACCTTATTATGCTCTACAAAAGCCTTCATAAGGGAATCATATGCCTGTAGTAACCACAGCAACACATCCATCAATTACAAACCGAAGGCAAATAGCAAGCCAATTGATTTCAAAACAAATGCAACAAAAGAGAATGGCTGGAACTTGGAAGAAAGCAAACCAACATTGGCAAAAGCTCGGCTGAGATTTTGAAGAAGATCCACCACGGAATGGCTTTGGGAAAATTGCTTTCCCACTGCATAAAACCCTTTTACTGAAGCAACCACCTTTATTAGCTTTCCATTGCATATCTTAACCTGGAATATATCAATCACATTAATGCAGCTTCAGTTGCCAAGACAAAGGATTGATGAGCCATAAGCTCATGAAAAGTTAAATTTCTAAGCAAGTAATCTACATTTTTCGCACTCACGACATGTTTGTTATCATATAATGTAATGTAATGAGATGAGATGATTTATTATATTCATTTATTTAGTTGCAAAAAAATTAGTAAAAAATTAGTAATGAAGTGGAGTCTTTGATAATTATCTTATAGTGTCTGTAATTTTTAAAATATATATATTAGTCCCTAATTTATTTTTATTTACAAATTGGTCCTTATTTGAAAATCTTAGTCCATTGTAGATTCATCAATGTTATGCTTCTACCCTATAATTTAAAATTTTGTGCACTTTAAAAAAGCTTTAGCTTTGTCAGCCTTTACTATTAAATAACTAACAAAAATCTAACCTTTTTTCATATTTTTCATCACATTTCTCTCATTTCAAATTCGCATATTACCTTGTAATATCATGCAAAAATGCTCATTCCCTACTAAAAAAATAAATTCAAAAGGAAGATATTTAACGGTCAGGGGTCATGTTGGAACGTTTTAGAAACTATAAGGATAACATTACAGAATTTCAAAACTTGAGGATAAAAGTGAAAATAAAGAAGACGATGAACCTGAAATTCAAAATAATCACCCGGTCGTGACCTTTCCTCTCCATCCTTAACCTCACTGCATCGTCTCAAATCTGCAACATCATCAATAATATAAAATTAACAACTGATTAGCACAAAAAAAAAGAGAGAGAGATAAAAAAGATAAGCCTAGGAAAATAAGCTAAAAATGCAATTAATTAATTACCGAGAATAGGAGGCGGGAGGTGAGAGAAGGAGAAGAAGTCATAAAACTCAGACAACTTCGGCGTCGGGTGAATCGCCGCCATGTCCATACTCTCCGACATCGCCGCCGACACCGACGTCGTTTCGGATGCTGCATCGTCGGACAGTGGCGTTGCAGGAGTACTGGTCCGTGGAGACCTAGAACTATTAGACCGTTTGGATTGTGATATTGACTGTGACGGTCGCCTGGATTTGTTGGAGAACCTGGTTGTGCAGGCTACGATGTCCAGCAGCCTCCGTACATGAGCTACGGCTTGCGACTCCTCTGTGTAGTCCTCTGCAATTACAAAAGCACAGTGGCAAGGTGTGTAAATTAACTCACAGTGTCGGGTAATGTTTTAGTCATTTTCTTTTCTTTCACTCGCTGGACAAATTCAGATATATAATTGTCAGATAATTATTGGGGAAAAACATTTACTCAGATTTACTTTATCTATTTTTTTTTTACTCAAATTAAACATTTTTAAGAATTCATTATCTAAATTCATTATGATATTCAAGTCTTTTTGGTTTTTAGGTAATTAATTTTTTTTGTCTTCTAGTTAATTGTTCAGTTTTGTATGAGATTTGTCATTTTAGATTTTTTATTTTTTTTCAATTACTTAATTGTTTTTTTCTAAAATTTTAAAAATTTATTGACTCAATTGATTTAAATTACTTGCATTTTTTTTAATAATTGTATAGCACTAGTTACACTAATAAATTATAATTTCTATACAAATTATTTTAGTTGCAAAACCATAACATGTGAAATTCATGGTTTTTTTTTTTAAAAAAAAAAAGGAAAATGGGAAGCATATGCTAACAAGGGTTTGACATGTGAAATGCATTGCATGTAACAACCTTCTTCTTCTTTTTTTGTCGTTGCCCTAATATGTAATCTTGCTACCTTTTATAATAACCTACCAGATGTGATGTTGTGGGCTTGTGGCATTGTTTTTATGTTGTTATAAATTTTTTTAAAAAAAAATTATATGGAAAAAAACTACAAAGTTAAATTCTCAACCAGCTTAATATTAAAAAAATAAAATTGACAAAGATAATTTTGATAAAAAACATAATGAAAAAAACAAAACGAAAAAAAAAAATCATGCAAGGAAATACTGTAGCAATCTATAGTATTTCATGAGGAAATATATAGTTGTAATTCCCAACCAGCTCAATATTAAAAATAATAAAATCGATAAAGATAATTTTGAAAAACATAAAAAAATCATATAGGGAACACTGTAGCAATCCATAGTGTTTTGAAGAAAAAAACTATAAAACTAAATTCTCAACCAATTCAATATTTAAAAAATTAAATCAACAAAAACAATTCTGGAAAAAAAAGACAATTTTGGATAAAAAACCAAAAATAAAAAAAATAAAAAAAAATGAGAAAAAAAACATGTGGGGAAAGGTAAAGCTAAATTCTCAACCAGCTCAATATTGAAAAAATAAATTAAACAAAGATAATTTTGAAAAAAAAACATGTGGGGAAAACACTATAGCAGTCCACAGTATTTTTTTTTAGAAAAACTATGAAGCTAAAGTATCAACCACTTCAATATGAAAAAAATAAAATCAACAAGTACCATTTTAGAAAAAAAAAACAAAACAAAAGAAGAAAAAAATCATAAAAAGAAAAAAAATCATGTAAGGAAATATTGTAGCAATCCATAATATTTTTTTAAAAAAAACATAGCTAAATTCCTGGAAAAAAATTTAGCAAAGATAATTTAAAAAAAAAAACACAAAAACAAAAAAAAAGTCAATTTAAAAAAAAACAAGAAAAAACAAACATGTAAAATGAAACGAAATAAAATAAAAAACATGTGGGAATTAATATTTATTCCCTGTATATTTATTTTTTATGCCTATTTTTTAATTTTCTCAGAACCAGACCAGTATTTACAAAATTTCAATATAGTCCTTTCTAAGATTTAAATATAGGAGACAAAGTGGAATCTATAGAGATGAAAATATAATTTTCCCTACTTACTTTTTTGAAATTAATCATGAATCGGTAAACATGGGATTCAAACTCAAAACCTCCTTTTTCCTCTTATTTTGCAACAATCACTGAGCAAATGGAAATAATTTATATATTCTTAATTTGAAAAAACAAATTAAGTTAAATTCATCCCAATGTGTGTGTATAAAGTAAACAAAAATTATAGGAATTTTTTTTTTTTTGAATTCAAGAAAACCCCACTTCTTGAAAAGCGTATTTTATGGGTCCAAATAAGCGAGTAAAACTCCGGCTGTCTCAGGCTCTTATAAGAGATGCACACCCTAACTATAACTCGAGATCTGCTGTACAGATCTCAAGCCCTTTATCATCACACTACAC
>Ga0307510_10002400_pt1 | contig 21244 bp, 7 predicted proteins | sample 12_EM_MG_FD_207224 | JGI IMG/M metagenome (GOLD analysis project Ga0307510, IMG submission 207224) | Populus trichocarpa ectomycorrhiza microbial communities from riparian zone in the Pacific Northwest, United States - 12_EM | ecosystem: Host-associated > Plants > Roots > Unclassified | place... | reverse complement strand
AACTATATCATCCTTATCATCATCAAAGTTTTCAACTATACTTTCATTTTGAGGAGAATATGCTCGTGTAGTAGACTTTTTAACCTTATTTCCCTTACAACTAAGAACATCATGTTTACTAATCATCTTAGTATTCAATTTATCCATCTTTCCTATCAAAGTCTCTATCATTACCTCTAACCTATCTTATCTTTCTACAAGATCCTTCACCTTCGATTGTGTCACACTTTTTTATGACATTGTGAATACCTATAATAAAAGTTAGTAGCAAAGAAAGATTTCCTCGCACACTTTCTCATTTGCTTACACTCGATTTAATATCACTTCACTCATGTTTTACACAATTCAATTGGGCTTTTCACTCTAATAATCTCATTATACTCTTTACCTCACTATTCGTTTACTTAGATTCTTAAAGGTAACTTCACAACTTATTAAATAATCAATCAAAACAACATAATATTTTATAATAATAAGTCAAGAATCAAGAAATATATAAAACTAATCAAAACAAAACTTGAGGAAAAATTTACAAATAACAATGTAAATTCATGCAAAATATAATTACAAAAGGAAGACATGAAATAAAAGCAATGGATATGTTAAAAATTCAAAGAAAACTAACTAACTCAAGAAGTTAAGATTTAACTTCAAGAATCTCAAGAAAACAATTAAAATAAAGCAAGAAAGATTTATACTAACCAAATTTTATTGAAAACAAGGCAAGATAATCCAAGGAAAACAAGAATTCAATTCAGTAATACCAAGATTCAATATGTACCTATTATGTAAAATCAAGAAAATACTCAAAAAACTTTTGGCCAACCCTAAAATTCAAGGGTTTATATTTGATTAGGTTTTAACTTGTCAATTCAATAAAGAACATAATTTTTCTTTGATGTATTTAGCAAAATAAAGAAACTAAGCAAGATGATTTTTTTTAATATAAGGTTTGATGCAAGCTTTGAAATAATAAGAGAAGAGTATACTTAAAAAAAAAAAAAACAAGACCCTAACCAAAACTAGGAAGAATGAAAATCAAGAAACGACACAAACTAAAGATTAAAGGGATATAATCTAATAATAGGATAAGCTTTGATACCACCTAACACGGACATCTCCTAAGATATGCTAAAATCATATTTGAATGGTTTGCAACTTGACCCAATAAGAACCTGTCTTGGAGAACCAAAGTTATACGCAATGATCAGTCTCACCTTACGCCTATAAAGAAACGCGAACAAGTTGTATAATATTGTAATGAAGTTGATCAATCCTTCAAAGAGTTTTGTAAGTTCAATCAAGAATTTAGTATGAGAATAACTCAACCATATAAAAGATAGCAAAAATGCAGCTTTTTTTATTTAAAATAGTCTTTTTCTAAAAAGCCTCTACAAAAGAGTATTTATACCAAAAGGAGTACCATGTCTAATAAGACATTCCTAAAACATATGAATAAACCTAATAATAATAATAATAATAATAATACAATGGATCCAAATTTAAATAAAAGCCCTTATATCTTTAAAAGATCTAATAGTAACTAAAAGATAAATAAAACATTAGTCCAACTAATTTAAATAAAACCAAGTCAATTTCAATTGCATGGATGTCTAATGAATTAAAGGCCAATGCAACTAGAATAAAGACCCTTATTTCTCTTGTATTAATGAATTAAAAGTTATTCTATATATCAATGGAAAGCTATAGATGTCTACTTTTCAATGCAACTAGAATCACATTAAAATTTTTTTTGTAGCTCTAGTTATGACCAAAACAGTATTAAAAGGTCAAACTAGTATATATGAATCTTCTTATTCTAATATTTTTTGTAATGTTTGAATGTCCACCTACAAGCCTTTCTTAAACATAAATTAAGTTAATCAAGGCTTGCATTTCATTATTTAATATCTTTTTAAAGTCCATCTTATCCCAAGTTTCTTGAAGAAGTTTATTGAAAACCTCTTTGAATGTTTACTTTTCAATGCAACTAGAATCACATTAAAATTCTTTTTGTAGCTCCAGTTATGACCAAAACAGTAGTAAAAGGTCAAACTAGCATATATAAATCTTCTTATTCCAATATTTTTTGTAATGTTTGAATGCCCACCTACAAGCCTTTCTTAAACATAAATTAAGTTAATCAAGGCTTGTATTTCATTATTTAATATCTTTTTAAAGTCCATCTTATCCCACGTTTCTTGAAGAAGTTTATTGAAAGCCTATTTGAACCTCTTAGCCCTGAGTTTTGGCATTGAACCAACTAAAACCTCTAACAGATCTCTTTGTGTTGCTTGGATCACATCAAAGTCAACATCCAAGTAAGGTGATAATTCCAGGTCGAATTCTTTTGAAGAAAGGGGGGAATGGTGATAATCATCAAACAACATCATATGATCTATTATATGTGCCAATTTGGCATATTATAAGGTCAATGGGATACAGGAGCTAAGAAAATTAAAAAAGCATTCAATAAGATAATTTAAGATATTTGAACCTTATTTCTTACAAGACTTGCGGATTCAACTTGTTTTCCTACTTGCAAGTGGATTGTACTTATTTTCCTAATGTATAATTTTATATTAATAGATATAACTTTTTATCTAACTATTGAATCATGCTAAATTTTTTCCAGAAGATTCTAAAGGCCTTGTTTCTTATAGGTTAAAATTTTATAGTGATGAAACATTAAGATATCCTTGTGATAAAGCCTAAAAGTTATTGTTCGAGATTTGCAATATTTTCCTAGTTAATTTAGAATTTTTTTTCTATTTTATTTAGAACTCTTTTTCTTCAAGAATTATTTAGGATGTTTTACCTCATATAAATAAGTTTATTTAGCTTGTAATTAGGGAGATGGATTGATTATGTAGAAATAAAACTTGCGTAAAAGAGTTTGTTCTTACTCTTAGTTCTTCAAGGAGCTTTTATAACTTATCAATGCTAATTTTTTTGTGGCATTCATCCTTATACCTTTGGTTCTTGGTTTGTTATATCAACAAGTTGGGGTTTTCAACCTTACACATTCGATTTTTAGTTTGTTATAATCAACGGGTCAGGGTTTTCATCTAGTAACTATAGTTCTTTGGTTTAGGTGATCACTAGGTTAGAATATTTTCAACTTGATTTTAGCTTTAGTAGGTTTTATTCAATCTTGATTGTGGGTTCTAAGGTTTTTACCCTACAGGTTTACATCAATAAGGTAACTTCTGCATGTTTTATTAAGGAAATCATTGGATGTTAACATATGTAAATATGAAAAACATATATTACTTTATATTCTCTACCATGTTTTTACCATAACTACTCAACAAGGTCCAACAGAAGTTGTGAACGAGTTTCTCTATTTCTAATACAAGGATGTGTTTAATCCAAACAATTTAGGTGTACGCTCGTAAAAAAGTGATATAATTGAAATATGATCGTTTGATTCGTAGTTAAAGTCAACCCCATCCACATCTGGCTAATATTCAATGATCGTATTATTAAGGTGCTTTCGATGATATGCAAATATTCATCCATGAAATCTCTGGATACTCCATATACAAGGATTCTTATTGCGGCTACTATCTTTTAAAAAGGTGATAATCCGAGAAATCAACAAGCATTTTGTTTTTAAAGAAAGTATGGATCATATGCTTCTATTGTAGATTTAATATGTAAAAGAAGTGGACAACTCATCCAAAACCTCATTCGAAAGAAACGTGAAGAATATAAAGGGGTTTTCAACATAATAGTGACATACAAGCATTTTATAACCTTCAAGTCTCTAACATGGAGTGGAAGGACCACGTCATCATGATGATTGTCCGTTACTAACTTATTGCTCTTTTTCTTCTTCAATTGTTGTTGCTGCTAATAATTCAAAATCATAATTATAGTTATCATTGTGGAAAATCATTTTAAGTAAGAAATTGTTATAAGCCATAAAGATGGTTTGAACTGTCATAACCCATTTCTGTGTTATTCCCCAAATTTATATTTTTTTCCTTTTTAAAATAAAAATAAATAATAATAACAAGGAGACTGGTGATGAGAAAAAAGATGGCTGAGGAAGGATTTCATAAATGCATAAAATCAAGCTGCAATTTTAGACAAAGTCGGAAGCCTAATTGTGACCAAAACTAGAGACAATGCAATTCAAGATCAAATTAAATTATTATTATTATTATTATTAGATGAATCTGCATAAAAATTAAGTTTATAGGCGTAATTAGATTTTTAATATGCCATTTTAATTTAATCATGGGCCAAATTAAAAGTTAAATTATGTTCAAGAATTAATTTGGGTCCAATTAAATGATTTAATTAGGTGCAATGACTTAATTATACTTTAAATGGGTCAAATTAATTTTATTATGAGCTTAATTGGTGAAAATTAAGTTTGGAAGCTCAATTTGGGATTAATTGAGAAGATTAGAATTTTAGGACACCAAATTTATTTTTTACCAAGTCAATTGATTGAAATCAAAGGTAAAATTGCAAGAAAATCAAGTTTAGGGTCAATTAGGGATTAGATTGAAGAAAATCACGGTCAAGAACCTTTTTGTAAAAGACATCGAACTATGGAGGCCTAATTAATTGAAATCAGGGGTGAAATTGAAGAGAATTAAAAGTTTAATAGTCGATTAAGGGTCAAATTGCATAAATCCAAGGCCAAGGACAAAAATGAAAAAGGCATTAAAATGCAGGGGTGATGTTGAAGTACGGTAGGGGTAAAATTGCACAAAGTTAAAAGTTTAAAGTCAATCAGGGGTGTAATTGAATGAAATTAAAAATTAAAGGACTAAATTGAACTTTTCCAAAACGATGTTGTTTTGAAGTTGTTGTTCATTGTCTTCTTTTTCTTTAGCCTGAAAAGACTGCTCAAAGGGCTACTTTTGAGGGGCATTTAATGCTTCGTCTCTTTACTAAATTTGACAAAACATACAAGAAAATGATGGCTTGACACTTGACCATACTTCGACATAGTTCTTTCCGGTTGATTGACAGCACAACGGTCACAACGCCACCCCAAAATGGCCAACCCGAGTAGCCTTTTTGCAACCATTTTAATAGTTCTTGATGGCCACCTTGAGCCAATGGTTAGGATCCTTCTTAACTCCGATGGAGCCACCCTCTTCAGCCATCAATAGCCACCACACTCCTTCCTCAACACCATCATGACCAACCACCAAAGCCATAATCCCCCCTATCAGTTGCAGTCCCTCTTGCCCATATGATAATTTCTGTGAACTTCCCTTCTACAACCAACATCGACCACCACTTCTTCCATCAACGCCACCTCCACTCGAACCATGCACCGCCAGCTAAACTGCCAGTAACACCCTCAGCCCAGGTGAACTTCTTCAGCTCTCCTCTCCTGCACTTGTTTTTTTTTCTTCTTTTTGTATCTTGCATGCAAGACTTGAATTAATTCACGTCCTGCACTGGTGGCTTTCACCAGTAGTTATGGTGAGGGGCTAGACTTGTTTCAGCCCAGCCATATGGGTGGGCTGAGTCCAGCCCATTTAAAAGAAAAGAAGTGTTGTTGGGCCTTGGCGGCCCAACTAGTCTGGGTCTGGAACTCATGCCCACATGGTTGGGCCAGGCCCAACCCAAGTTAAAAGAGAGAGAGGGGGGGGGGAGGCCAAGCCTTGACTTTCTCGCATGTTTTTCTACGAATTTTATTTAATATTAGGTCGTAGACTTACACTGTATGATACAAACCCGATATAAAATACCTGATTTTCTCTAAAATTTCTAAAAAAACACAAAATAAAAAAATCCTTATTTCAAAAAAAAAAATATTTTGTTTTCGTGCATACAACCGAATCCTAATTTTTTTCCAAGCATATTTTTACAAAAAGACAAAAATGCATCTTTATAATGTTTCAAAATACAAAATGGATATTGTAACCAGTTTAAGATTATTCATTGGGGTTTGACCAAAATATCAAAAATCCTTCGCCAATTATTTCATTCAATTAATATTTGAATTATTAGGATTTAACTGGAGACTTTAAAATTTGAGGGGCGTAAAACTGCAGTGTAAAATATATCCTTAAATATTAAAGATATAAAAAATAAACGCGATGTAAAGATTCGAACTTTAGAATGGCTAAGTTTTGACACAATAAGGTAGAAACTCTCTCACAAAGAGAGATATAACTTGAACCTTAGATGAGACCAACCAATAAGGTAGAAACTCCCTCACAAAGCTAGGTTTTAGCTAGGTTTTGACCCAATAAGCAACAATGCAACTTACCTTAGGTAGGGTACACTAGGGGTGATGTATCTTCCCCTTGCACAACAAGTCTCCTTACTCAGACTCTCGCAGACCATTAGGTTTTATAGTGACCGTAATACTAGGTGGCGACTCCTGAATTATATAATAATACCCAAAACCCTGTTGCGATGTTACAGTTACACAAATTAATTACCTTAGCTTAAATAAACAAGATAGTATAGATCAAGCAAGAGGTCAATCCCACAAGGAAAGTTTAGTTTAGATTTTTATGCTATACGCAATTGGAGGGGGGGATTGAGGTTATCTAGGCTATAACAGAATTAAATAATCAAGCTAAATTAAAAAAATTATCAAGAGAACAAACCTTGGTTTCAAGTAGACGTCCACCTTCGGAAATCAGAATCGATCATTGAAACGAAACATCAATTTATATTCTGAATCTTTATTTTTTCTCAATATTGATTAGTTAACATATCCGCCGTATAACTAACTCTAACCATCAAACAATCATAGTGTCCGCACTAGTAATTTAATTCAATGACAGCCTTAAAAACTAGATAAATTGATTAATCTAGATAACATAATTGTCCGCAGTTCATGTTTAATTTGTTCGAATGTTCTCCCTAAGATTAATAACGTAGATCCGCCATAATTATTAAACTCAGTTGCTTCACAAGTTTATAACTCCGGTTTTGATATCAAACTTAGCAATAGATTATTCACAATAATAACTTAGAGTCCATTCTAGCAATTAAAATAAACAATCATAAGACATAAGCATAAGAAAACAAACATATTCATCATATAAACTGAAAATAAAGGGTAAAATAAATCTCACAGTTCTTGAAATCCGAAGGTTTCTGAGTCCTTGCAACCAAGAAAAAGAGTTTAGTCTTGCATGTCTATTGAACAACTAATCAAAAAGAAAAAAGAATGCATGATTTCAGGTTCTTTTGAAAGAAAGGGCGTTTTCTTCTCTTTCTGGCCGCCCCTTCTTTCCTTTCTCTCTTTCTTTTTTTATCCTAGGAAACCTTGATCCCTTTTATACAAAATAGTCCTTTCCTAAGTAGACAATTTACATTTAAGTATTTCAATAACTATTTTCCTAAAAAAAAGAAGAAATAGCCTTGCATAAAATCTTCAAGCTTTGAATTTTGATTTAGAGGAGCTAAATTGTCGAAATAAAGACTTGGACGTCAGTTTAGATGCTTTGAGAAGTACTTTGGACTTGTTTCTTCACAAAACCTGTATGTTGGCAGAATTCATGTGTCATTTATAAAAATTATATCTCTCTTATATGAGCTCCTTTTCTACTACAATTTGGTAGGTTAATATGTCTTCGAGTTAGGAATCCAAAAAAATTGAGTTTGCATCAAATGGACTTCTCTAGCTCAAGATATTCAAGTTGGAATGGTCGAAGGTCAACACTAGCAGGATGCGAGATTTGTCTTTGAAGGCTGAGATTTCCATGCTCTTTCTCTTTTTATTTTTCTTGCCATATATGTATAGAAAGGTATGAATGTTAGCTTTCTAATTCCACTAGAATCATTTCATTTTGACCTCTAGAGCTCAAGCTCTGCATAAAACATCGATTGGAAGTCAAATCTGCCGATTATCTCCAATTTACTTTTTTTTTACTCTTACATCCAAAAGTGCCTTCAAAACATAAAATAAAGAATATCAAGACATTTTATATATAAAACATAGGCAAAATACTAGGTACATGTTGGTAAAACTATCGAATAATATGGTTGTATCAAATACTCCCACACGTAGCTCTTGCTCGTCCTCGAGAAAGGATAGATAAAATCAAACTTAAACTAAATAAATAAAATAACTATGACTAATGTTTTAATCTCCCATCAATGTCTAAGAATATATGTATCATAAACAAGAATACAATCAAGAAGGATAAAGAGTATAATTTTTCATGAATTTATTTATATGCAAACTTCAAACTCAATTAATCATTGGGATTTAAATGAAATCTATGTCATGCCAAAGTAGGTCATCTCATTAATATACACTCCAACACTCACGTGTTTAGGGCTTATGTGTTTAAATCTCTCAAATTTAATCAATAAATATGCTCTATCATAAGCTTGCTCTTCAATCTCATCTCCCTTATTAAAATATTACAAGCAATACATGAATCAAAAGGTCTTACTTTTTGGTTGTAATGGAGCTAAGGTTAAGGTGAGGTTAAGATAAGGAAAAGAAAAGGTTAAAATCAAAGGAAGTAGAGCATTAAAAAAAATGATTTTTTTGAAATAAGATATCCCATCAAAGCACATAAATTTTTCATCCATAAGCACCAATACTTAACTTCTTTTGATTTCAAGCTCCATCAACATAAAATTTTTAGAACACAATAGAACACTTTTCTTTTTCATTTTTTTTGTTTTTTTTCATTTTTTTTTCTTTCACCTTCGGCAACTTTGCCAATTCTTTTCATCAAGCATCATTTTTTTTTTCTTTTCCTATAATTTCCAACCATAATCCCATAAGATATGAACAAGTATATGCTCTACTAATCCTTGGCCAGAGAACAAAAAAAACATATAAAAAGTTAAGGCTTACACATGGGTAAAGCAAAGAAAAGATAAACAAACACAAAAGGGCTCACTAATGATAATATGTTTTAAGTTGGCTTTTTAGCTCAAGTGGTTAAAATTCCTAATGCTTTTATCATCTTCATGTACACATGTAATATGAATGTAATTTCAACAAGATATGAAGCAAGTTCTAGAGATACATATCATTGAAAGAATGCACAATTCAAGAATATAATGTAGCTTGCATTAGTACAACACTATAAAGTCAACATGATATATTTTCAAAATCAATCCCTAAACTAATTAAACTTTTAAAGCTTGCATACACACTATTTCATTTGATTTATTTTTTATCTATCTCAACTAATTCTCATATACAATACTCATAAACCAATAGGATCTCAACTATAATATCAATTTATATTCTGAATCTTTTCCATTCATTTATGCTTCTAATTTCCCAACATTTAATTCAATTCACTTTGTCACTTTGATGGATGAAAAAGCTGTCTCTGCCAAGAAAAAAGTAGTTTGATTCAAAGCCTATTAAGTCTAGAATTCAATGTGTCATACATATAGCAAGAGTAGCAGAAATGATATTCAAGAGGCTCTCTTCAAAATCTCAGAATAGAATATTAGGCAACGGTGACCGGCTAGGCAGAAAAAAATGGTCTACATAAGGCAAAGCTCTATTAGGCACAACTTTATTGATCTAGCTTTCTGACTAACTGAATAGGCTCTTATATATTCTTTCTTCAAATAATGAAGACTCGCTTTTGATTAACTAGCTTGAAAAGAATCTGACCCTGGTTAAGGCTGGAAAGAAAATTAAGTATTTATATTTTTTTTTGAAGTCAATTTGATTTGATTTAATTAGTTTCGTATAAAATCAAAATTTATCCAGAAATTTTTTTTGTTTTTCTAATAGATTAATTTAATTTTTTTCTCGGTTTTTCTAATTAATATTTTTATTCTTTCAGTTTAATTGGTTTTTTAGGTTTTTACTACCTTTGAATGGCACCAATATAATTACTTAAAAATATTTGGGTGAAACGTAAAAAGACCATCCCGAGATTTGAAATGTACTATCTATATATATGTTCTTGAAGTCCCAATTTATTACCATCAAATGAAACATTTGGCTGATATGAGTTCGCCAGTACTAATTTTAACTCTTTCGTGCTTTAAAGCTTTTGAAATTTCTATATTGAAAAATCTGAACTCAAATTTGAGTTTAAAAGTGGATTTTAACTAGATAAATGAGATTTTTGCGACGTAGACTTTAATGGTCTTTTAAAGCCACTGTGCATAACATTATTAAAATAAAACAACTTTCATTGAATTTTTTTTATGTAAAGACTAAAAGACAATTCATAGATCCCACCAAAACTGAAGTAACTGGTTGCTAAAATCACTCTCTCCTTGGATAACTTTCTCTGTTCTCTCTCAACTTGCAATTACTAAAATATAACTAAATAAAGTATAGAATCAAAACACAATAACCTAAAAGAACAAGGACAAAAGATGAACAAATTGAAACTTGAGGGATGAAATAAAACTTTTGTGCACCATTTGTGAAAATGTCATGTTTCTTACATCGAAACATTTAAGAACACATTAGATGAAAACCATGAAAACATAACTTTAAAGGATAAAATTAATAAGAAATTAAGTTCAATAATAAAATTGTAAATCTTGCAAAATACAGGGACTAGAATGTACAAATTTGACAAAAATCTAGAGCTAACAAGAGTGAACATTGCTTTTGTTATGGTTTTGTTTGCTAATTGTTAATATTTGTTTCTACACCATTTAAGAATTCTGGTATGTTTATTTCTCACCCTGGAAACAACATTCACTAGGTTATGGCAAATTCAACAGGGCATCAAGATTCATGTCCATATCAAAACTCCACATGAAATATTAAGAATGAAGAGCAGGCAGCTTTGTCCTGGAGATCGACAGAACATGTATACAATACTTGAAATGAGTTGCAAACTAAACTGGACTTCTATCATAATCTGCCGCTTATACCTAAAAGACAAACCTAGGAAAAGAAAAGAAATTTGACGCCAAAAATCTTTATGCTCTGAAGTGAAACAAGGGCTTTAAATTTACCATTTCTTTTAACATGGAGCCATGTGCAGCAGCCTAACATCATTCTCAATTAAATAACACTTGTATTCCAAAATCCCCCAATTTCCATTAAATGTTGAATTTCTGAGGAACAGGGTCAAAATCATCGAAGTCAAATCTCTGACGCTCTCTTCCAGCCTAAAAAATCAAAGGAACAAACAGATTAGTTAGTAGTGCATACTAGATCCTAAACAAGTTCAGCTAACAAGTATTACAGGAATCAATGTAGTAAGCTCACCTTTGCCAAGTACAAAGGATCACATGATAAGAGTTCATCCACTGCAGTCAACTTCTTTGACAATGTCATTATCCTAGTATAACAAAAATAGAGAAGGTTAAGAATTACCAAAATAATCATCAAAGACTGAAATGAAGCCGTGTAAATAATTTGTCCCGATGTTGAAAACACCATCTAGTCATTTGTTACTGTTAATATAACATGATTGATGTGGGACAATAAACTAAAGAAAAATAAAAGTGGAGAAAGAACGAAGCCAGGAATTACAGGAATTAAAAACGGGAAAGAAAAGTTAGGCAGAAGAGAGAATTCAGAGAAAAATAGCTTGTTATTTTTATTAAATCATTAAATATTGTCTTACAAAATAAATAAATAAAATAATATAAATAACATAACCCTAAAACATCCAACTATTTGGCGCAGCCCATCAATTAAAATTGTTTAACATAATAACCCAAATAAATAAAACAAAAACAATGAAATAGACCTAGTTGGGCTCAGTCTCTCAACCAAAAAGTAACACGGGTCGGGCCATCCATCATCTCTGTCCATATACTCATGTAATCTATGGTCTGGATTTGGTGTCCCCACCAACTCTCTCGGGGTTGAAGAAACTCAACCCTTAAAGATCTGGATCAATTTGTTGCAATGTATCTCTAGTAATCTAAGAAACCTGAATCAGGTCAATCTACCTAAAGAACTAGAAACCATTAAACTTCATCATTCTTGGTAAAAACTTGTTCATCCAAAATAACATCAATATTATCTTTTTGTGGTGATGTCAAGGTGAAAGGGGTAGAGGTTTCAATAAGATCATCAAGAATGAGATTAGATGGCATCTCAAAAGGATCATTTGGAATAGGATGTGGTTTTCTAGATCTTCAATGTTAAATGTGGAGCTAATGCCAAAATCAAGTGGTAAATTAATAGCATAAGCATTTGGACAAACTTATCGTAGCACTTTGAATGGCCCAGCACTACATGCCTACAATTTTTTATTAGTTCTTAAAGGATACCATTTGGATCTAATCAGTATTATAACATGGTCTCCAACATTAAATTTATTATGTCATCTGTACATCAACTTGAAGTTTATATTGCACATTACTTGCTTGAATCTGCTTCGTGATCTCTACATGTAAATCCTGAACTCTACGTACAAATGACTCAAACAACCTAGCATAAGGAGACATAGGAAGGTCATCTAAAAGCTTTCTAGGCTTGTAACTATGTACAACTTCAAAGGGACTCATGCCTATTAATCTATTGACGGAGCTATTATAGGCAAACTAGGTTATAGGAAGAACCAAATCCCAATTTCTATTATGATCACGCACTAGACATCTCAAAAGATTGCCTAAACTCCTATTAACCACCTCATTTTGACCATCAGTTTGGAGGTGGTGGGCGCTAAAAAATCTCAACTTAGTTCTCATCATATGACAAAGTGTCTTCTAAAAATAACTCATAAACCTAACATCCCTATTCAAGACTATGGTTTGGGGAATGTCATACAACTTGACAATCTCGTGAAAATAGATTTTCGCAACTCTAGAAGCATCCATGGTCTTAGTGCAAAGGATAAAATGGGCTATCTTAGAGAAGTGATGGACAACCATAAAGATAGAATCATGCTTCTTTGCAGTACATGAAAGCCCAAGCACAAAATTCATACTTCTTACGAAGGGCAAATGGGAATAGGCAAAAGAGTGTAAAGACTAATGTTCTATTTTCTATGCTTAGCTAGTTGACATGTTCGACATTGACTTATCGACTTAGCTACATCTTTTTTTAAGCTAGACCAAAAGAATTGACGTTACACCTCTTCAATGGTTTTATTTCTTCCAAAGTGTCTTGAAAAACCTCCAACATGAATCCCCACATCAAAAAATCATGCATTGATGTCTTCGGGATACAAAGCTTATTATCTCGAAACAAATACCTTTCCTAGAGGTAATAACCATCTACAACACAGTTACTCTCATCTCTCATTGTCATTCTCTCAATGCCATATATATTTCTCCAAATTCTGGACAAGATTCATCCTTCTCTTTGAGTCTCTCAAATTCAGTATCTTCAACACTCATTACGGATAACAACGTTACACAAATCAAGGCATCTACCGCCTTATTTTCTATTCCAGGATTATATTTCAATACAAATGAATAGGCTTGCAAATACTCAAACCAATTATCATGCCTATGGTTGAGCTTCTTTTGAGAGTTGAGATTGCGAAGGGCCTAATCGTCAGAGTAAAAAACAAACTCTTGTGATAGCAAATAATGGTGCCAATAGCGCAAGGCCTGAACTACCATATAAAATTCTTTATCATAGGTTGAGTACTTTGATTTGGCCTCGTTAAGTTTCTCACCAAAGTAAGCTACATGGTGACGTTCCTAACTATGTACTCCACTTATACCAACTCCTAAGGCATCACATTCTACTTCAAACACCTAGTAAAGTTAGGAAGCCGCATTACTAGGGCCTCCGTCATCTTCTTAACCTTCACAAATGTCTTGCTATCTCTTTTACTCCATTGAAACTCATTATTTCAAACAATTTATCTTCTTAACCTTCACAAATGTCTTGCTATCTCTTTTACTCCATTGAAACTCATTATTTCAAACAATTTATCTTCTTAACCTTCACAAATGTCTTACTATCTCTTTTACTCCATTGAAACTCATTATTTCAAACAATTTATGATAGAGACATGACGGTGCTAAATCCCTTGATGAAACGACAAAAGAAAGTCACAAGCTCAAGAAAACTACGAACTACATGAATATTCTTAGGCTCAGGCCAATCTACAATTGCTTGGATTTTTAAGGGATCAACAGAGATTCCCTCACATGACACTATAAACCTTAAGAAAACCACTTGATCCATGAAGAAAGAACATTTTTTGACATTGACAAACTTTTCTTATGATGGTACAAACTTGAATGAGGTGAACTAAATGCTCCATTGGTTTTGCTATAAATAAGGATATCATCAAAATACACCACCAAGAATTTTCCTATAAAAAGCCTAAGCAACTATGTCATTACCCTCATAAAAGTACTTGGTGCATGGGAAAAGCCAAAAAACATGACTAGTCACTCATATAATTTATCTTTAATCTTAAATTCAGTTTTCCATTCATCTCCTGGATGGATTCTAATATGATGATACTCACTTTTTAGGTCAATCTTAGAGAAAATTTAGGCTTTGGCCATCACATCTAATATGTCATCCAATCAAGGAATGGAAAAATGATACTCAATTGTAATCTTGTTGATAGCTCGACTATCCACACACATTCTCCATGATTCATCTTTCTTAGGTGTTAAAATGGCAGATACTGCATAAGACAAGGAACGATCGGCTGTTATGATTGTCATGGTAGTGGCTGAGGGGATAGCATGTCTAGGGTTTAGGGATGAATGGGTCTGTGTTAGAAGATGAACAATTTTTTTTTTCCAATCTAGATCAACTATTGATGATTCTACACAATTTCTAAGTTTTAGAAACAGTGTTGAATTTTGAGGATTTTCACAAGCCCTAAGAGAACGATTAACTGTAAAAAAAAATTAAAAGCCTATGCTCTGATACCAAAGTTGATATAAGACAATAATCTAAAGAAAGATAAAAGTAGAGAAAGAAAGAAAGAAGCCAGGAATTAAAAGTAGGGAAAGAAAAGCTAGGAAGGAGGAGAATTCAGAGGAATAGTCAAATAAAAAATTATCTCACAAAAAGAAAAATATAGCATAACCCTAAAACATCACTATTGAGCTCAATCCATCAATTAAAATTGTCTAACATAAATAATACAAATAAAACAAAAACAATGAAATCGACCTAAATGGGCTTAATCTCCCAACCAAAAAGTAACAAGTCAGGCCATTCTTTATCGTCTCCGTCCATATATATACTCATGTAATATACAGTATGCGTCTGGTGTCCCCACCAATAATGCAATTCATATCTATTGTTACCAAACCATAAGATGCACAGTGCAAATAATGAGTTTATCATGGTCTTAAAAGGTTAATATTCACCTGAGAGAAAAAAGTTATAAGGCACTTAAATCATGTTTGGCAAAGACATCCAAATAGTTTTTGTGTTCATAAGATGATTTATGAGATTTTGATCCATAATCACAATCTAGTTGTAGTCCCATTGGAGTGTAAACTCGGGTGGTGATATTTGCAAATAGTCTGGTTCATCATATGTGCATGAACTTCTCAAGACTCGAAACCTGCACCCTCTAGTTGCACGTCTAAGACTATTGACATAGCTTGAGGCAATGGCCCTTAGAGCATGTTCATTGTTATCCTCAAATAATTTTTCCCTTGAAATTGGCAGTAGAATGGAAGTACTTAACTCATAAATCAAAGTGTAAAATCCCAGCTACTGTACCTCTGAATTGATGAATCGATATGCTCAATCATCTCACAATTTTTATATTGTTCTGGATCCTCTAAGAATCTAACCATACCATCTTTCTGGTTGATTGTTGCATATATCTCACCATCTTGGATCTACAGTTTCAAATGAAATTGTTAATTTAAATTATGGTATAAGATACAGGAGTGCACTATTAGTGGTCTTTCTACTTTCAGTATTTTGCAATAAATTGATCATACAAAAAAATAAAAGGAAAGTTATATATGAAACTGCTGTAAGCTTAGCATCAAGGATAATTGCATAGGAAACTACCATTTGAAGCACATGCATCTCTGCCTCTTTAGGACTGCTAAGTTGCACAATTTTGGCTATGTCTTGGAGGGAAAGAGTCAAATACGTTTGGGTCAATCTCTGAATGTTTCTCTTATACATGGATGATACGACTTGCTTCACCAGTCCATGATTATTGTCCTGAAAAAGAATACAAAGCCTGTTTTAGATGATGATGAATAGATCTTAAATTTGTCTCACTATGTGTAAATGTGAAATGTATAACTGTAGGCTCACACTTTCAAACTTCTCCCTGTTTGTCTGAATGTATGTCTCTAATTCTGAAACTTTTCCGCTGCTATAACTACTTGCTAATTCCATATAGGGCTGCTCAAAGGGTAAAAGAAAGTTTGTAAGACAATAGAACCCAAAAACTTCATCAAAAATATGAATGCAGAATTCTGCATGAAGAGACACAAACACTGTTGATGGAAACAGCAAATATTTCATCAAAAATAGAAAAGAAAAAAGAATACCATTTATTCCATTTGATGAATGTAAGATAACCAAAGAGATTGATATGGTACATTACATTTTAAAATAGATTCAACCTAACATATCCATGGTGAAAGCAGCTTTTATCCAAGCAAATTAGAATATAATTTTATCACTGGAAGCTGGGTAGTTCTATGATAAAATTAGTTTCCATGCATAGGATAATACAATTTAAGAAAGGACAGTTTTTTTAAGCACGCCTAAAAAGGGGAGAAAGTAAAAAAAAGTGCTTGATTTCCAAAAACACCACACTATCCACTCAGTCATTGTGGTACTATTGTTTTTGCAATTGTGGTACTATTGTTTTTGCAAGCTATGTTACATATTCAGTTAAACAACTTCTATTGTTTTTGCAAGCTGGGTAGTTCTATGTATTTTTAAGCGCACCTAAAAAGGGGGGGAAAGAAAAAAAAGTGCTTCATTTCCACACGCGCCACACTATCCACTCAATCGTTGTGGTTCTTTTGTTTTTGCAAGCTGTGTTAGAGATTCAGTTAAACAACTTCTGAAATTTTTTTTTGTCAAGGACACAAATGATAATTAAAGTATTAATGTGGACACTATAAATCAACAATCAATTTTGCTTGCAACGTACAGCTTAGAAGTTGTAATCACCTGACACAAGGTCTTTAAATTTCTCTGAGCTGCTGAAGAAGTGTACTTAGGGAGGCTGGTTGAGAACTGCCAGCAACAACCAAAAAAACAGAGAGAAAGAAAACATAAAATGCTGTTTCAAAGAAATTAAGAGAGAAATGAATTATAGGTGATCTTGTGATGTCAAAACTCATCTAGAATGCAAATCCAGGCCAGCGAAGAATAATACTGAAGTAATAAACACATAAGCTTGGAAAAGTAATTACTTTTCCTATCATGACCATAGATTGCTGAATACATCCCAAATTCATATAATAAATGTCAAAAGACTAAAGCATACCTGTCTATTTTGAATGAGAGAAACCAATATATATTTTTTGAATGCTTCAACAGCTATAGCATTTATAGAAGACATAGGAGCCGTCACGACCTGAGATGAGAGAGAAGCAATTAGAACTAGTACCAAAGTAAAACTATTGCAACATGAGTAGATTGTCAAAGTGGACAAACATATTCTAACTAGATCACATACATTGTGAAGAAGCTCCAGTGCTTTCTGAAAATGCTTTTGTCCAATACATATCATCCCCCTGTCATGATGTCAAATGTCAGATGCATTCAAAGAAATTCCTCGTCTAAATACAAGAGATGACAAATTGGTTGCAAGATGCTTAAATGATTTGTATCTAGGTGAGGTAAAGGTTATGTCACCATCAAAAGCAGGAAACTCCAATGTGTTTTCATGTGCAATTGTTATGCTTGTTTACATGATTTCAACTCACAGGTTTTGGACTTATACAGCAAGCCCATTAAAGTCTCCTCCATGGGAGTACACTTGACAACCATGCAGATGTTCTAACATCATCTTAGCTACAAAATAATCCTGCCATTTTCAATTACATAATCATCCCAAAGAGAAAAGATACTAACTCTATTCATCAGACAAACACAAATTATTAAGTTTCTAGTTTGTGAAATTAATTGCTAAATTAAATTACATAATGAAACAGTCAATTAGAAAGCAGACACAACAAATTATTAACTGAACAACAGCAGATCAAGCAAAGCAGCTTAGCATAATGAAAGTAACAGCGGGTACAGAAGGTCAAGCAGCAACTCACTCACCCATAATAACAATAGAGAAAAAAGTCCCGTGGCTGATCAACCTCAAAAATATCATCCTCCAGAATGGAAAGACCAGTTTTATAGCACTTAGCCAACAAACAAAGTTGAAGAAAATCCGGATGCAAAGCAGTCAAATGTTCAGAGGATGAGCGTAGTTTTTTCACAGCTTCCAGCAAAGGGGCCACACCACGCATTGGTACTTCAAGCATCAAAACTTGGTCTTTGAATCTCTTACTAACAGCTATGACTGCCAACTCAAAAAGATTAGTTAGCATCAACTAAGTAAATAGAAAAACAACATTCTAATCACACACATTTTAAATTTAATCCAGGGTAAACAAAAATAAAATACACTTTTCCGACGCCAAACGAATCTGGTCTGCAACACAACAAGTGAGAAACCTGGAAAGGATCAAAACCAGTCTTCTCGCTTGCTCATTGGTAACCGGCCCAGAAGTGCATGCCTCTCTGCCACCCATTCACCACTTATAAATAAGTAAATAAATACATATACAATTATATATAAAAATAAAAATAAAAAACCACAAAAGTAACTCATTCTCTAAACCCAAATCAACATAATAGTCATACCCTTCTTCTTCTTCTGATTTCAAAACTTAGTCTTTCTTAAATTTCAACAACCATCCATTTCTAACACAATGAACCCTAAAATATCGAAAACTTCTTTCTTCTTCTTTTTAACAATAAAACTATCTCATAACAATAATAATAATTTAACTAGCTAAACATATCACAGTGAACGTATTTTTTTTAAGAAAAAATAAAGAATAATGCTGCGACTCACAAAAAATAAAGATAACCGAGTGAGTGAAGAGTCGGGTCGAGCTGTTCAAGAAAAGCCAAAAGCCGAGTCGACTCATTGTGTAGCACTTCATCTGCTTTCTTCAAGTGAATCGATAACAAACCTAAATCCACCGCGTTGCTTGATAGCCCTTGGATTTGCGCCACCAACGATTCTGCCGTCGCCATCTTCTGTCTCTGTTTATTCCCCCTTTTTTTTTTTTGTTCTTTCTTTTTCAATCAATTACAAAAACAAATAAATTTGTTTGAGAGAGAGATTTCACAAGGCAAGCAAGCTGCAGTGGTGTGAGTTATAGGTAAAGAGAGCAAAATCTTATGGGCCGGGATTGTAGACAACGATATAGGCCCAGTATTTATTTATTTATTCATAATTATATTTAACAATTTATTATATAAAATTTTATTTTGTTGTTAATTTATATATTTGATTTTGAAAATATATGTTAGTTATCCCAATATTATTGTGCCCCAAAACACATTACTATTCATTATTATAATAGTATAATTACTACCCGATCATTTTATCTTTAACATTTTCTTCAAGGGCAAAGTGGTCTTTTCATCATAATATAAATATCTTCTAAGGATTATGCGGGGTTATTTTAATAAATTTATTTTTTAATACATAATAAAATTATTAATGTAACACTTGAATAAAATATTGCAATGCCTTATGCACAAGGGCATTTTTGTATTTTTCATGTTTTATAGAACAGTTGAATTACTGCATTACCCTTACAATTGAATTTTTTTAAACCTTGTTTTTAGGAGCTTAGTTGTAATTTTATCATGGTTTGTTTGTTTGTATTGTTTAGTCCTAAGAAAATTTTTGGTTTTTGCACAAAAAAACAAAAAAGCTTCTGACGGGTGCCTGGCACATGCCAGCCACTCCGTCGCATTCTAGCGGCGCGTGCGACTGGCTCTAGCGGTTGTAACCGAATTCTGCCACATCATTTGATTTGTCCCAACATCCTCTTCCTCTCTAGGTGGTGCGTGTATGATGATTTGGCGTGGTTTGGCTCAAAATTACTTTTGATTCAGTCCCTCTTCTTTTATTTGCAATTGTTTTATTTACATTGATTATTTCTAATTGGATTTTATTTTCCATTTCATCCCTGGTCATTTGATTTTTTTAAATTGTTTTCAAATTTGGTCTTCATTCTTTTAGTTTTGAATCATTTTCTTAATTGTTTTTTTTTTCAATTCCACCCGGAAACATTTATTTTCATTTAATTTTTATGTTAATTTTGGTCATAATTCTTTTAATTGCTATTTTTTAATCATTTTCTTAATGGATTTGTTTCTTACAATTACATCCCTAAACATTTAATTTCACTTCATTTTTTCCAAAACATTTAATTTCATTTAATTTTTATGTCGAATTTAGTCATAATTATTTTAACTATTTTTTTTATTCTTATTTTTTTGTCAATCTCATCCATCAATGTTTGTTTTATTAAGAATCTTGCTTCTTTATTTTTTCGAGTTTGACTTTAATGGCGTCACCTTAGTCTCATGACTCGAGTAATAGATCTAAAGGATCAGCCCGGGTCGACTTCTATTTTTTAAAAAATATTTTTATTTTTATTTTTTCTGGTGTTTGTTTTGCTTTCCTATTTATAGGATTATCCCAATTTCATGTCTTAGGTCATGTGTTCGATTTATTGATCTGAGTTGGTTGTCGGGCTCGCTTGAGGCTTTTTTTGTTATCTTTTTTTTCTTTAACAAGTTTTTGAAATTTGTATTTTTAAATTGGCTTACAATAAATTTCTTGATGAGAATTGGATCTAAGGTTTTATAAGTTGCGAGTTTTTTAAAATTTGACCATGTTTAGGATGTTTGTCCAGGTTCGCTTGGTTTTTATAGATATTTTTAATTTCACCACGTATTATTTTTTTTAATCTTTAAAATTTGGTTCTTATTCTTTTAATTAATATTTATTTTTTGGATTATTTTTTATTTTTTTCATTAAATTGCATCCTCCTTGGGTTTTTTCCATCAAATTTTATCCTCATTCTTTTAGTTGCTTTTGCAGATTTTTTTTATTAATACTTTGTACTTATCTCATCATTTGAAATTAAATTGGTTGAAAATTACGCTTCTTAATTGATTTTGGGTAAAACATTTCATGAGATTAAACCAGGTTTAAGAGATGTGCCCTGTTTTTTTTTTTTTTTCTAAATTGATATTGTCTTATTTTTTATCTTTTTTTTTTAACTTTTGTTTTCAATTTAATTCTATTGGGTTAGCATTTAACAATTTTTTTCTATTTCACCCCTAGCATTTTTAAATTTATAAATAATCTATCATCTTACAAATGATTTCAATTTC
>Ga0307510_10002399_pt1 | contig 21244 bp, 30 predicted proteins | sample 12_EM_MG_FD_207224 | JGI IMG/M metagenome (GOLD analysis project Ga0307510, IMG submission 207224) | Populus trichocarpa ectomycorrhiza microbial communities from riparian zone in the Pacific Northwest, United States - 12_EM | ecosystem: Host-associated > Plants > Roots > Unclassified | place... | reverse complement strand
CGGGTGATAAACTACTGAAAATTTCAGTCATTTTTCATTAAATCTCAGCATTTTTTCGTCATTTATTCCATCATTTATTCATTGTTTATTCACCATTTTTTCATCATTTTTCACACATTTTACCTACTGAAATTCCGACACTTTGGACTTTACAGTGATTCAAAGTTCTACATTGAGAGTCCACCAAAGCAGGTTACTTTATGAGCACAACATAAGGAGGGGTAAGGGGAGGGGTCTTCTGGAAGACACAATGGGATTAATCTATTTATTGGACTGCCCCTCTCTTGATTTTGGCGTTAACGTGCTCAGCATGGTGAAAAGTTATAAAGATGGAAGAATGAAGCTTATCTCTCCGCCAAGATTTCGCTAAGCCATCTCGTAACCAGTTGATTTGGCCTTGTCTGTGTCCTTACGCACAAGGCTGGAAATCGATCGAGAACTGGGGCAGATCTGCTGACCTAAATGAAGGAGAAAGTAAAACGGTGGAGACATCGAGAAGTTAGATTGAAAACAACTTTGGAGTTGGATATTCTGACTGGAAATACGTACACATATACGGTGAGGGACCCACTGTCAGATAGAGAGCGATACATGTGAGCAGCGCCGATAGTCCTATATTCATCATGTGAGTATCAATTAATCCTGAGGAGGGATCGTTCTGAGAGGACAGACAGAATGGCGACTAGATCAGGAACAGGTAAAGACAATTCTGTCAGACTGGCAGTTTCAATAAAATAACACATATCTCTTACTTGCTGGCCCGGAGAGCATCTGATATGAAGTTTATATTAGCCCCATACCAAAGGAGGTCATAGAGTAATGAACCATACTTCGTCCCAAGCATCTGTCGCACCGCATAAGTGTCCCATGCATAGACGTGCGGGGGAACAATAATCCACATACCATTCAAATTCAGAAAAACGAAGACCTACGAACAGTAAGCTGAGTGGCACCCAGTGGCAAAAAGCGACCAACCACAATGGGTATCTCAGCAAATATAGCCAATGCTAACCAGATTATACACTGGAAGTGAAGGAGCTTAGTATCTGGCATAGTAAGACTGAGAGAACGCTCCAATTGACACCTGCTGATAAAGCAATTTCCATATACCAGTTGGATTCCTGTGTGAGTGTCGCAGAAGTCCAATCAACATGGCCAGGAGGAGCACTAAGTCAGCCACGAGAATTCCGACAACACTGACAAGGCCGCAGACCCCATGCGTATGTAGAACTATGCAGGTGTCCATGGTGGGGCTGGCCACAGCAACCTTTGTGTAGTTTGTGTGAGCATCGGCTCATACTGTCTATGATCCAAGATTAGAGCCCATGTGAAGCCTCTCACCATTGTCAGGTCTTTTCACGCGCGGGAACAGAACATGAGATGATAGTGCGAACAAACTGGAATTACGATATGTACGTCGTATGTTCAATGCGAGGGCACACAACCATATCCCAACGGAAATTAGGGACATGACGACATCACGGTTCCATATCGCAATTCTAAATAAATTAAAAAGAGATACGATGATAACCATTAATAATTACCTGCCTTGTCATGGGCGCAAAGGGTGACTTACACAGGGAGAACGATGATGAGGGAGGCGAATGCCCAAGAAGCATAAACAAGTGCCTGGTGAGTCAGAGCACCATTAAACAGGGAGCTAGAACATTTGGTTACCAATACTGCACGCTTACAAAAGTTGCTATCATGAGCGACTATGAGAAGGTGGACATCATTAACGATCTCTGGCCTGAACTCCACTACTGCGCAGGTCTTACCTGACAGTGAACTCTTGGACCATCAGAATTGATTAAGAAGCAGATGAAACCAGCCAATGTAGTGTAACGGGTTCCAAGGTACACCTTTTTTAATTGAGGTGGTGGTGGGGGAGAGTTTTCTGCAAAGAGCGCACCCATATGGTCCATCTGTATGGTCGCTTTCTTCGTAGCACGTCAAATTCAAAGCCAGCGGTGAACACAGTTTCCCAGCTGAGGTTGTTGAATGTTGATATCAGTTCGCGCTATTTCCTGCCTCTGAAGACGAACATACATGTAGATACCGCCAATGGCATGGTACAGGTTAACCATAGCAACTAGTGACTGTCAAGGAAGAAATTCGTTGAAAGAGAGGACAGGAGACGCACAGTAGTCTTTTAGAAGGAGGACGGGGTCATGCCAGTTGACCATCGTGTTGATAGACGTCTGGAGAAGGTAGAGGGCCTGTACTTCGCCAACGTCACTTATATAGGCCACTCAGCAAACACATGAGTGGAGTAGCAACACCAATTCGCTGTTTCATCACAACAGGAAGTCTGATGGAGTCAGGTTCAGTGCATTGCCATCATCGCTACCAGCCTCATCCAAGATAACGAGGAGACGAAGCAGGTGCGGCAAGAACCGAGACGGGTTTAGTGCCAGGACAAGATTTCCGCCACCGTCACCTCTGGTTGCTCAAGCGGCTTGCGGGTCAAGTACACCGTATAACATCTGCAAGGCGGCCGTGCGATTCATGGCATACAATGGAACGCGAAATCAATAACAGCACCCATGTCTGGCCACGGAGATATTGATTCATCGCGACTGATGGTCATCCTCGGATCATAGTCTATAAATGACAAGTGCAGGAGTTTGCAGCTGCAGATACCTCCAGACTCATCGCTGGAGCACTATCATATCCCTCTTCATCTAGATGACGCAGGAAGCAAGTCATTTCCTAGAGTGAGACTGCTCACCGCCCTGTTGGAGCCAGTCTATGCCGACATTGGCACAAGTACAGCCATCATATGATACTGGTCACGATGGAGTAAGTCCACGGCCGACGTGACGCAGCCTACCGAAGATGATGACCGTCGTCAGAAAACACCGGATTCCAGAGCTGACAACCAATGACAAGATAGCAGCAGGCATCGCATGGCTTCTGCTTCTGCTTCTGCTTCTTACGGCGAGTCACGGAATGAGAGTGTTGCCTCGTGGACATTCGGCTTCGAGGTGGGCACGTGACTCACGTGGGAAAGAAAAACCTCCACCACCTCAGGCTGCAATAGTTGGACTGAATCTTCTAAAAAAACTACTCTTAAGGCTAGATCTAATAACGAGATACCCAGGTCCAGATTCTGTCCAGATTCAAACTCATACGAGCGTAGCGAAATGTCAAACTATTGCTCTCCACACCCTGGGACCTAGCCCATCGTACGATTCCCACCACATTCCTCGTCCAAATCACGGGCGGGCACAACTGCGCCAACACGAAGAAACCCAGTGACTGCCTGTATGCGGGACTATACAGACCCAGATTCAGGGGTGGCGGCTACAAAAAGGACTCGGAATCGCGGGGGGTATTGAGGACAGTGGTGTTTCCATCGCTCCTCCTAGTCGAGGCCAATGACAGCGAAATCTTGGAAGCCCAAGTTGGGCCTTGGTGTTTTCCCGATAAAACTACAGCAAAAAGTTCGAAATTGACAATTAGAGGGACCACCGAAATGAGTCACTTCGTGGATCATGGCGGGTGGAGAGGGAAAGGGGAAGACAATATAAGACCAGCCTATCGGGTTGCTCTGCCCTGGATCGTGGTGTTGACGCGCACTGGGAACTCAAGGCGAAGAGATGGGAAATTGAGTCACATCTCTTCGCCCAGACGGGCTAAACCATCCCATATCTAGCCGAGTTTGCCTTGTCTTCCGCGTTCTCGTGTGCAAGGCCAGAGATCGATCCGTCCGGTACAAAATCCGTGAGTATTTGGTTCGCTGGAAGGAACACGGGGGCTTCGCATATTGTCCGACTGCTCTCTGACTGTGTGACCGAAGAAGATTGCACAACATTGGATCCTCGAGAAGGCGCAGTGGGGTTCGACGCCCCCGACGAGAACTGGGGCGGATCCGATGGCCTAAACGAGGGAAGAACAAGGAAAAGTGAGGGTGGGAGGAGGTTGGATTGAGAATAACTTTGGCATCCGCAGTTGAGCCGGGAAGCACGTACTCGTAATGGGTAAAGGAACCGCGATCCGATAGAGAGCGGTACATGCGAGCAGCGCCGATGGATCTGCATTCATAAGTCAGAATCACTTGAATGTCTGGAGGGAAGACGTGGAGCGGACGAACAGGATAAAGACTACAGTAAAAGCAGGTAAACGGTCCAGTCAGCGCAAGAGATTCGGCAAATAGAATTTTCATCTCTTACTTGCTACCCCAATGAACATCTGACATGAAGGTCATGTTAGCTCAGAACTAAAATAAACGATTGACGAATAAACCGCACCTCGTTCCACGCATCTGTCAGGTCGCAGAGAGGGCTATCAGACTCCGTCCATGCACGGGAGACAGGACAAGAAAAAAATAACACACCATTCAAATTCAAAATGAGAAAGACCTGCGAATTGGTGAGCTGAATATTATCCAATTGCGGACAAGGGACAGACCACAGGCGGTATCTCTGCCAAAAGGGCCAAGGCTATCCAGATAATACACTAGAAGGAATTCAGGATCCCGCGCAAGACAGGAGAAAATGTATTGAGTGTCACCTGTTGGTAAAGCAATTTCCATACACCAGTTGAACCCTTGGGCGAGTGACGCAGAAGCCCAATCAACATGGTCAACAGGAGCACCACGTCAACTACGAGAACGCCGACAGCATTGACGAGGCCCCTGTGTGTATGTAAGGCCACGCAGGTATTCACGACGGCGTTGTACGACACGGCGAGCTTGTGTAATTTGCGTGAGCGTCAGTTTGTACAGCCTAAGATGAGATTCCCTGTGAAGTGCCTCACTATCGCCAAGCCTTCGTGGCGCAGACAGGGGGCATAAGATAATGCTGCGAACAACTGCAGATACGCCACGTACTCCGTAAGTGCAATGCGAGGGCACCTGCCCATACACCAATCGCAATTATCGACACGACGATATTGCGGTTCCATATCGCCATTCTGAAAATAAAGAGACGGAATGAGGATCATCAATTATCGCGAGTTTGAGTCCAACGGGTGACTTGCATACGGAGAACGATGATGAAGGAGGCGAATGCCCAAGAAGTAAAGAACAGGGCCTGGGGATTTCAAAGTCTCATTCAACAGGGAGGAAAGGGTGACTAGTACTGCGCCCTCACGAGGATGGTCACCATCAATGGCTATGAGAAGGTAGACATTAATAACGATCTCCACCCTTTACAAATGCTTACATGACAGGGGAGCCTTGGACCATCTAGATCAATTAAAAAGAAGATGTAGGCAAGTAAACAGGTGTAGCGGGTTCCAAGGTATAGCTACTTTAAATGAGGCAGTGGCCAGGTCCGGCAAGTTGCAGAGAACTCACCCATATTGTCCATCTATATGGTCGTTTCCCTCGTAGGACGTCCAATTCAAAGCCGACCGTGAACACAGTCTCCCAGCTAAGGGTCGTTACAAGTCGGTATCAGTGCGCGCTTTTCTGCCCATGAAGACGAACACACATGTAGATTGCAATAATAGCATGGTTCAACTTGAGGAAGGCATCTATGTGACCATCAAGGGCGATACTGGCTGACGAAGGAACCAGAGGCGTACAATATTCATTCAGAAGGAGGACAGGATCTTGCCAGTTGACCATCTTGTTGATACACGCCCGGAAAAGCGGAGAAACTGCACGGCGGCAAAGGCATCGTATTATACTGTAGGGCCGCTCGCTTGTGGCTAGGGCGATGCAAACACATGACTGGACTGGCAACGTCCATGCGCTAATCCATCACATTATTGTCTGTGAAGAGTGGTCGGACTTCGAATAACATTTAGCCTCTCAAAATGACAAGTGTGAGAAAGTCAAAGAGCAAATTGTGGGAAATGATGGATGCATAGTTGGCTGTGTAACATGTGTTCCTATATCGCACAGCTTGGGTGGAAGAGAATGTAAAAATGGGGCGACAGGGACTCGCAGGATGGTTTGCGATAAGTTCGTAGTTTGTCTTTCGTGATATATCTGTATGACTCAAAACTTCCGCCACAAGAACCCCTGATTGAGTGCGCGGTAATGAAAGAAACGCGTGAGGTCTATGAGGCGCGAAAGCGCAATCCGCAACTCCGCAAACCGTTTCCTCTCTCATCCGCGCCGGGCCGGGAGGCGCTAGGTAACTCCGTCATTAATTAAAAGACTCTGGCTTGTTATGCGAACAGAAAATTTCACACTGGCAGCTCTTACAGTGTCATACCTCAGTCGCCTGCTTCGTATCGCATGCAGAGTCTGATATGAGAATGTTCCAGTAATCGAGTTCACAATGTACTTACCGGCATTACGCCGTAACGCCGAGACTATCATTGCAGGTATTGCCCCTCGGCCCACTTCGTTCCAGCGTTCAACTGACTAGTAGATGCACCACCACTGGAGCATTGTCATGTACCTCTGCCTCCGTATCGTGATGGCGGAAGAAGAGAGGATTGGGGGTTGTATAAATCTGTGTGCCTAATATGAATATAATTGTTCCAGGGCTAAATCCTGTTTGACGTCTTGGGGTCTACTGTAACTTGAAGCTGACATTGGAACAATACCTCGGCTTTTACCTAGGTTGCTGTGATGAAGTTAAGGAGAGAGCATAACATGAGAGCAGACAAACTCGGATATGTACTAGACTACTACTACAATCCGTGGACCCCGACACAAGGGCGAAGAGACGCTAACGTCGAACTGTCGATATCCTTAGCCACACCGCGAACCCAGGCCATTGTCCCCATCCAACGAAGCGCGAGCCGCCGCCAGTCCTGTCGGATGTGTGCTCAGAACGGAGCGTGGAGGCTTCAGACAACCCGGGTAGACAGGATATCATGGATTTGGCTACACACGGACTTAGCGCAGGCGCTGCCGAAGGGGATACATCTTGCCTCAAGGCCGCTGATAACTTTGAGTATATATATTCCGGAGTCCACGTTAGCCCCGGTGTTCGTCCGACAGAGAACGTCAGAAGTTCGATTTTGAGAGACTGTCAAATAAGTTACTCCAAGGGTAATAAACAGAGAGATAGAAAGTGGAAGAAGAGGAACGATAAGACCAGCCCATCCGACTGCTCTTCTCTGTATCCTAGGGTCAATGCGCGCAGGGGCCAAAAAGACAGGAGAACGGGCACGATCTACTCACAGATAGAGTCAAACCGTTTCGCCTCTATCCGACATGACCTTGTCTTTCGTATTTTCATGCACAATGCTAGGGAAGGATCCGCTCGGAACGAACTCGACTTGTATTTGGTCCGCCGGTACGAATACCAGGGCACCGTTTGTCGTCCGGGGCCCCACCGACTGTGCGGCAGACGCAAAGTGTATAGGAGTGTGGATGTTGGCCTTTCTATGCTGCGCGGCAGGGTTCTGCGTCCCCGGCGTGAATTGGGGAAGACCAGAAGAACTATAAGGAGGGAAAGAAAAACAGTGAGATGGAAAACTTGGACTGATGATAACTCTAGGGTGGGTGACAGGGACTGGCAATACGTACGCGTATTCTGTGAAGGAACCGCGATCGCAAAGAGAGCGATACATGCGGGTAGCACCGATAGATCTGCGTTGACAAGGTCAGAACCAATCATCTCTGGGCGCGGAGACAGTACGGACGCACAGGATAGCGACTACAGTGGGAGCAGGTGAATACGTTTCGGTTAGCGAGGGTGTTTCGTAAAATATCACATTTATTTCTTACTTGCTAGCACAATGAGCATCTGAAGTGAAGTTCATATTAGCCCGGACCAAAAGAGGGATAGTAGTAAAGCGCACTTCATTCCAAGCATCTGTCAGGTCGCGGAGAACTATCAGCTTCTATCTATCCACGGGTGTGCGAAAAAAAGGGTGGTGCGGGGCAGAGAACACACCATTCAAATTAAGAATCAGGAAGACCTGCGAAACGATGAGCCGAATATCGCCTAATGGTGGTAATGTGACAGACCACAACCGGGGCTTCTGCAACCAAGGCCAACACTAGCCAAATTATGCACTAGAAAGAAGTTAGCCCGGGCATTCAGCCAAGACGGAGAAAGCGTTTTGGGTGCCACCTGTTGGTAGAGCAATTTCCATATACCAGTTGGATTCTTGTAGGTAAAGCGCAGGAGGCCGACAAGCATAGTCAGGAGGAGCACCACGTCGGCCACGAGAATGCCGACGCCATTAACGATGCCCCTGTGCGTATCCAGGACTATGCAGGTTTCCTCGACAGGGCTGTATGTCCCAGCGACCTTGGGCAGTTGCGTGAGCGTCAGTTGGTATGACCTAAGACAAGAACTCCCAGTAAAGCTCCTCACCATCGTTAGGTCTTTACAAGAGCAGGCAGAGGACATGAGATGGTGACGTAAACCATTGAGATACAAAACATACTCCGGACGTTCAATGCCAGGCCACCCGACCATACACCAACTGCAATAAGTGATACGGGGGTGTTGCGATTCCAGATCGCAATTCTAGGGGGAAAGCAGTGAGAGGCAATGAGGACCGTTGATTATTGCGAGCCCGAGTCAAGGGATTACATACACGCGGAGAACGATGATGAGGGAGGCGAATGCCCAAGAGGCAAAAGGAAATGCCTGGGGAGGTGAATGTCTGATTCAACGAGGGAGAAGGGATTATCGGTACGGCGCCCTTACAAAATCAGCTATCGAGAACTATGGGAAGGTGGACGTCAATAGTGATCTCCGCCCTGAACGACTGCACTTGAATCTTACCCGACAGGGAACACGGGGGGCGTCTAAATCAATGAATAAGCACACAAAGGCAAGCAAGCCTGTGTAGCGGGTCCCAAGGTATAGCTACCCTAATTGAAGCGGTAGTAAAATGTACTATGTTGCAGAGAGCTCACCCATATTGTCCATTTGTATGGCCGTTTTCTTCGTAACATGTCCAATTCAAATCCGGTCGTGGTCACAGTTTCTCAGCTGACGTTGTTGCAACCCAGAATCAGCACGCGATGTTCCTGTCAACGAAGATGGACACACATGTAGATGCCAGCTATGACATGGTTCAGCTTGACGAAAGTAACTGGGTGACTGTCAGGGGTCATACCGGCTGATCAAGATATCACTAGACGCACTATAGTCTTTCAGAAGGAGGATGGGGTCATGCCAGTTAACCATCTTGTCGATACACGTGAAGAGAATGTGGTGAAACCACGAGTCGGCAAAGCCATCGTATATAAGGACGCTCTGGCTTTCCTCAATAGTGGTTCAGGCGATGTGGACAACCGGACTAGCGACACAGATCCGCCGTTTCATCACGTCTGGAACTCTCAGGCGGTCGGCTTCTGGCTACACTCGAGGGTGCGTGCCTGACTGAGGAGGAATATCAGGGTCTGTGAAGGACAGAATGTTCGCTCACGCTTGGCCGCCCACAATCACCACCGCCAGAACTAAAAATAGAAAGGGACAAATGAAAGATTGGCTGTGCTCGCATATCGCGCTTGCGGGGTCCGGAAACCACCGTCATTGCCTCCCCAGACGGCGAGGAGAAGAAAGAGGTGGGGGGAACCAAGCAGGATTTCGTGGCTACCCGAAAGTGGAAGAGAAACCAAAATGAGTAGAGAGACCGGGACTTCTGCATTTAACAAAAGTTCGATTTCAGCCACCAGAATCTCTGATCGAGCGGTGTGGAGGTCATGAGCACCGCATAACGCCCGGAACGTGCTCTCGTAGCCCACGGTGTCATGCGGGCCCGGCCATGGGGCCGTGCCGGTATTGAGGCACCATGACTGATTAGCCAGCGGCGTCTGGGTCAGAGTCAAGAGGGATCGCACGTACTCATCGCCGGAGCACTGATAGTGGAAAAAGCAACGACCAAGGGGAGGATGCCGAGACTCAGCCGAGTTGCCAGCGCTGAAGCCTGTCTGATGTCCTATGGTCTAGGTCTACCCTGTCGAGTCATGAGTTGTGATAGTGCAAGAATCTAGCATCGCATGAGAGAAACCCAAACATGTAGAGCCTGAGGCTGTGGCTATCCCACCAGAGGTGACACCCGGTTTTTTTGTTTTGGGAGACCACAGCCCCGGGCACAGCCGGGTCATAGCCTTGCAGTCACGTGAGCAGGTCCCACTGCAACAATCCGCCGAGATTTCTAAAACCGAACATAACCTCTCAAGCTAGGTGTTATTGATGTTCAATACGACGGCAATGTCAACGTCATGGACGAAAAATGAACGAACCATCATCATGCCTTCCGATCTTGCATTAGTAAAATCTTCGTAACCTTATCCTCCTTAAACTCACACTTATAACCACTCATTTTGTGTGTCAAGTTGACACGGAAATAAGTTGCAACGAATAAGGAATAAGTTGATTTCTTTTTTTTCGGTGTCCCAGTCACGTGCTAAGGAGGTTACTCGTAAGGTACATTTTTCTAAAGATCTAACTGCCGAAGTCTAAATTCTGCCTGTACTCGAACTCGCACCCCGATACAAGCATGGAGAAACGCCAACTGTTGTCGATATCTAAACCTTGGGCCATCTCCACCATTCACCTAAAAGAAACAGGGACCAGATCCGCCAATTCGCGTACCGCCGCCTCTGCCGATGAATCATTGTCCACTTTCTCCTTCTCGTTTTGCACGAGCGCGAGCGCGCCCATCCGAGCTAACACGATTTCATCCATGGGTAGAACGCCATAGACTGCTGCAAGGTCGGCGACCGCGACGAGGAATCGGAAATTTCGGCGCTATTTTATGGGGGAAGGGGAGTACGTCGCGCGTCCAGGCCACCGTTAGTGAATCCTCGGAAGTCCAAGTTGACCCCGGTGTTTGTCCAAAATGACCATGGAAAAAGGTCAAAGTGTACAACTTTGAGGGACCGCCCCAAAGCCAGTCAACAAAGGAATGGAAACGGGAGAAGCCACAACGTGCCCAGCCCATCGGACTGGCCCCATCTCGATCTCGAGGAAAACGTGTGTGGGAAAGGGGAACCTAATAAGAGAGAAGGATGGGGGAACGGGCCACATCCCTTCGCCCAGACGCGGCTAAACGACCGCGTATCCGGCCGAGTTGGACTTGCTTTGTGTATCCCCACGTGCAAGGCCGGATGTCAATGGGCTCGGAACGAACTCCACTTGTACGTAGTCAGCTGGCAGGAACGCCGGGCCTTCGTACGTCGTTCGTGTCCCTTCTGACTGCGTGACGGACGGAAATCGCAGAGGGCCGTGTACGTTAGACCTTCCGCCCTCCGCAGAGGGAATCGACGACCCCGACGAAAATTGGGGCGGTTCGGATGACCTAAAACAAGGAGGTAGGTTGTTTGATTAAGATCGACTTTGGGTCGGTGGTTGGGAATTCGCGACACGCACTCGTATTGGGTGAAGGATCCACGATTGGATAGAGAGCGATACATTCGGGCAGCAGCGATGGATCTGCGGTCATTATGTCAGGACCACCTGATTGTGGGGAGGAAAGACGAAGAGAGGACAAACAGAATGGCGACTACAGTAGGCAAAGCAAAGGGCTTTCGGTTAGAGCGACAGTTTAGGTAAAAATAGTATTATCTCTTACTTGCTGGTGCAGTGAACATCTGGCGTTGAAGATCATATCAGCCCCCGACCAGAACAAACAATAATGTTGAGCCGTACTTCATTCCAAACATCTGGGAGGTCACAGGGAGAACTATCAGCCACGGTCCATGCACAGGCGTTTGAATAGAAGAAACCCCGACACACCATTCAAATTCAAGAGAAGGAAGGTCTGCGAAAGGGTGAGCCGAATATCGTCCAACAGCGAGAAAGGCACATACCACAGGTGGTATCTCTGCAATTGCGGCTAACGCCAACCAAATTATACACTTGAAGGAGCTCAGCATCCGGGGCGGGATCGAGAAAAGGCGTAGAATGTCACCTGTTGGTAAAGGAATCTCCATATACCAGTCGAGTTCTTGTGCGCGTGTCGCAGGAGCCCAAGTAGCATGGTCAGGAGGAGCACTACGTCGACCACGAAAACGGCGGATGCATTGAAGAGGTTCCTCCTCGTATTAAGGTATACGCACGTATTCACGACGGGGTTGTACGATACATTGACCTTGCGCAATTTGCATGAGCATCAGTTGTACTGTGCAAGATGAGGATCCTCGTAAAGCGTCTCACTATTGTCAAGCCTTTAACGGGGGGCGTGAGATGATGATGCGAACAACTAGGAACGCAAGACGTACTCCATAAGTGCACTGAGAGGCCACCCATCCAAACACCAACCGCAATTAGCGACACGATGATATTGCGGTTCCATATCGCCATTCTGAAAAGAGACAAAATGAGAACCATCCATTATCGAGAGCCTAAGTCCAAGGGATGACTTACACACGGAGTACGATGATGAGGGAGGCGAACGCCCAAGAGGAATAGATCAACGCCTGGGGAAGTCGAAGTCTCATTCAACGGGGAGGGAAAGGGTGATCGGTATTACGCCCTTACAATAATGGTTATAACCAATGCCTATGAGAAGGTGGACGTTAATAACAACCCTGGCCCTGATACACAATAATGCCAAAGTCTTACGTGACAGGGGAGCCTTGGGCCATCCATATCAATGAGAAAAAAGATGAAGGCAAGTAAGCCAGTGTAGCGGGTTCCAAGGTATAGCTATTTTCATTGAGGCGGTGATTAGGGACCCATATGTGACGAAAGGCTCACCCATATTGTCCATCTGTATGGTCGTTTTCCTCGTAAGACATCTAATTCAAAGTCCGCCGTGAACACAGTTTCCCAGCTGACGTTGCGACCCAAAATCAGCGCGCGATTTCTTGTCTATGAGAACGAACACACATGTAGAGACCAGCAATGGCATGATTCAGTTTGACGAGAGCATCTAGGTGACTGTCAAGGGCGATATTGGCTGACACAGAAACTATGAGACGCACCGTATTCGTTCAGAAGGAGGGCAGGATCTTGCCAGTTGACCATCTTGTTGACACACCGGGAGAAGGTGGAGAAACCACACGTCGGCACCGACACGTATATATGGGGCCTCGATTGCGATTCGGGCGATGCTGACACAGGACAGGACCGGCGAAGCCAATCCGTTATTCCATCATATCGGGAAGCGCGATGGGGTCGATCTAGGCTGTGCTCGAGTGTGCACGCCTAGCTGACAAGGTGATCGGGTCTGTGAAGGGGACTCTCGACCACGGTGACGGTATACACGCTTGGCCGCTTGAAATCACAAAGCGTGAGAAATTCAAATTTGATATATGAGCGATTGGCTGTGCTCATATCACAGGCTTGCATTCCCGGAGATCATCTTCGTGAACTTCCGGGATAACGAGGAGATTGGACATGAAACGGGCGCCGGGAGGACTGAGATGACTGCATGGTGCCTCGAGGGTGGGAGAGAACGCGCAGATGGGTCGAGAAACCGGGATTTCTGGGTTGTGTGGGGATCGAGCAGTGACCGAGTTCTGTGAGCCCAAAGCTATCCTCTGCAGGATCGTGTCTGCGTGATCATTCAAATAAGGTTTGGCTTCCGCCACCGGGACCTCTGATCGAGCGGCGTAGGGGCCATGTGCACCGCACAATGTCCGCACGGTGTGCTCGGAGTTCTCGGTGTGTATTGCGCTGTCGAGTCTAGAAAAACACGCACGTCCGGCTGTGGGAGAGCGCCGATATTGACGCATTGTGACTCTGCTGGTGTCGGATTCGGCGTCTATAAACGGCAGATTAAAGGCGATCGTTCATAAGTTCGCACACGCACATACCTCGTCGCCGGAGCACTGGCAAATACCCCCACATCTACATGGCGGAAAAAGCAACGGCCGACCCTGAGGGAGATTACCCACTGCTCTACTGAGGAATGTCTGACGTCTTCGAGTCAAAATCGACATCGGTATGAGTACAGCCACGTGGTGGCGTAACCGCCGCCATGACCGACGGTGGATAACCGTCATCAGAACACCGGAACGTGAGGAGCAATGATGGGATTGCAGGAGGCACCGCATGTGGGTGACAATTTCCAAGGGAGTGTGTTGGGGTTGCAGAGTTACACTGGCACTGAACGCTCCCTCGTGTTACGACCACGACCACAGCCTTGGCAGTCACGTGAGCACAGGGCAACACAACACGCCGCCCTTGACTTGACACCGCTTGTATGAAACCACTTTACAAACTATACGGCACTGTATATGACAATTATATCTTCAAATCCAAAATTACGCCCCGCGTTCCAATCCACGCACTCCGACGAGAGCACAGAGTAACATCAAGCCATTGATATCCCACCGCGACTCTTGCCTACCTTGATGCCTACGACCGTGACCCCTCCTCGTCTAGATTACGCACAACCACGCCAACACGAGTTCACCCAATGGTTACTTGTAGGTTGGAATACACAGACTGGGACCCAAGGGCCGTTATCGCGAAGGGGAGGGGAAGGGACGTGATATATGCGGCGCTCGTCCAAGTTCGCTTCGGTTTTCGTCCAAACAACATTTCGGGGAATTGCCGAACTAAGTTATTTCATGGACGATTTGATGCAGGAGGGAAGGTACAACAAGACCGGTCAGTCCATCGGACGGTGTGGTCGCCTCTTTCTGCTGGTAGCCCTGGGGGTTGTCATGCGTTGGGTCTATAAAGTGAAAAGATGGGAGAATGTGCCACATCGATTCGCCCAGATGGGGCTAAACCGTCTCGTATCCGACCGATTTGGCCTTATCTTTCGTGAGTCTTTCGTGGTGTTGTCGTGCCTATGGCCGGAGATCGATCCACCCGGAACGAATTCCACAATAACTTGGTTTGCTGGCAGAAACACTGGGACTTCGTACGTCGTCTGAGTCCGCTCCGCCTGCGTGACGGACGGAAAGTGCGTGGCTCTACAGGCATTGGCCCTCCTGAGCCGGGCAGCAGGGATCGACGTACCTGACGAGAATTGGGGCGGATCCGATGATCAAATGCAAGGAGGGGGTGGGGTGTTGGATTGGGAACAAGTTTAGCGTCGGCGGCTGGAGACTGGTACACGTACACTTATTTGGTGAAGGATCCATGGTCGGATAGAGAGCGGTACATGCGAGCAGCACCGATGGGTCTGTGTTCACAAAGTCAGAACCACTTGACTCCGCGAAGGGAAGCGTGAAACCACGAACATCATAGTGGCGACTATGAAGGAAGGTGCAAGAGGGCTTCATTCAGCAGAATTCTCAACAGATATCTGTATCTCCTACTTGTTACTCCAATGAGCATCTAATATGAAGGTAATATCAGCGCCCCACCAATAGAAACCTTAGAGCGAGAAACCATACTTCGTTCCAGGCATCTGTCAGGTCGCAGCGAGGGGCATCAACCTCTGTTCATGCATGGGCGTATGATAAAAAAAATATAACACACCATTTAAATTCAGCAAAAGGAAGACCTGAGATACGGTAAGCTGAATTTCATCCAACGGCAGACAAGGGACAGACCACAGGCGCCAATGAGGCCAACGCTATCCAAATCATACATTACAAGGAACCCAGCACCCGGCGCGAGATGGGAGAGAACGTTTTGAGTGTCACCTGTTGATAAAGTAATTTCCAGATACCACTTGGATTCCTGTGCGCACTCGTAAAAGGCCAATCAACATGGCCCGGTTAGGAGGAGAACTAGATCGACCACGAGAACGACAAGTGCATTGGCGAGACCTCTGCGCGTATGCAGGACTATGCAACTGTCCACGATGAGGTTGTATGCCCCAGAAACCTTGTGTCGCTTGTGTGAGCATCGGTCAGTACAATTTAGAGGGGAAACTCTGTGATACCCCTCACCATTGTCACATCTTCGCAAGCGTAAGCAGGGGATATGAGATGATAGTGTAAGAAGGTGGGATACAAACATACGCCGTATGTTCATTGCGACAGCACCCAACCATACACCGACCGCAATTAGGGATACGATGATATTGCGGTTCCATAGCGTGATTCTGAAAAATAAAAAAAGAAGAGATACAATGAGCACGGCCAGTACAAGAGGTAACTTTCACACGAAGAACGATGGTGAAGGAGGCGAATGCCCAAGAGGTATAACCCATTGTCTGTGAAGGCCCAGGTCTCTTTCAACAGGTAAAAAAAGTGTGATCGGTCCTGCGCCGCTCTTACAAAATTGATCATCATCAATGGCTAAAAGAAGGTGAAAGTTAATAACAACTTCTACCCTGAACCCAAACGCTGCCAAAGCCTTACCTGACAAGGGACCTTGTGACCGTCTATATCAATGAAGAAGCAGATGAAGGCAAGTAGGCCAGTGTTCCGGGGTACAGCTACTTTCATTGAGGCGGTCGTGAAGATCCATATGTTGGAAAGAGCTCACCCATAACGTCCACCTGTAAGGTCGTTTTCCTCGTAATACGTCCAATTCAAAGCCTGCCGTGAACACTGTCTCCTAGCTGAGGTTGTTACAAGTCGGTCTCAGTGTGCGCTTTCCGATGGCGGCAATGGCATGGTTCAACTTGATGAAAGCAACCGGGCGGCTGTTGAGGGCAATACTGGCTGACAGAGAACAAGGTACGCGCTATAGTCATTCAAAAGGAGGTAAGAATCTTGCCAATTGACCATCTTGTTGATACACGTCTGCAGACACAGAAACCGACGGGGAAAAGGTCCGTATATAGGACGAGTTAATGGTGGGCATTGGTGGTTCGGGCGTTGTGAGCACATGGCTGGACTGGCAACGCTGGTGGGGGGTTCCATCATTTCGAGAAGCCTCGTGGGGTGAACTTTTGGCTTATGCTCCGGTGTGTGTACCTGACTGATATGGGCACAGAAGGAGGACGGACTTCCCATGCGCTTGTCTTCTGGGACGCTCAACCAGATGCATTGGGAAGTAAGGATCTATAAGAACGGAATAATAAGTGAACGATTGGCTGTGGTCCGATACCGTATCCCGAATAAGGATTCCGCAGCGTCCCTGAAGGTCTGAAACAGAGAAAAGACATAAAGACATAAATAGGTCGAAAGACCGGGACTTCTGGGATCAGGTTCTGTGACTTAATCTATCAACATATCAACACGCGTGTGATCATTGAGAAACGTTTCAACTTGCTCTATCAGAACTTCCCATTGAGCGGCGTGTGGAGTTGAGCATAACGCCCCGCAAGGTGCTCCCGCATCGAAAGGTATACAATTAAGCATGGAATCGAATGAGGGCAGAAAACGCGGGGAGTTGGATGCCCGAGGGTCACGTGTGCACATGGATTCAACATGATCCTTGTCCGCAAGATGAACTATTCTATATGTATGATTACTTTACAAGCTAGATATAACAACTACATGCTTAAGTCCAGATTCTGCCCGTTTTCTAAATCGTGCACTCCGACACGAGCGCGGCGCCACGCCAAACTGTCCATATTTACACTCAGCCCTCGGACCACTGACATGCCCACCAGCACCAACGTCCAACGAAGAACCGCGCGCCGGATCCGACGACGATCCGCGCGTCCCCGCGGCCGATCCATCACATTTCCCCTCCTTCTCCTTCTCATTGTGCACGATCGCGAGGGCGCACAGGCGCGCCAGTACGAGGTCGCCCGCGGGCGGGACGCCGCGTGCGATCCGCAACCAGGCGGAGCGGGGGGTCAGGTCTTGCTCGACGACGAGGTACCCCGCTGCGGCGGCAAAGTCTCCCACCACGATGAGGTTCGCGTTGAGTCGATGTCGGACGGCACACATCCACGCGACGACTCTGGATAGTGGGTCGTGCGGGCCCACGAAGAGCGCCTTGATCGTCGTCCCGCACCGGAAACGGTAGTCCGACTCGGACTCGGTCCCCCGCTGCACGACGGCGTGCGTGATCCCCAGGTGCGCCAGCGTGTTGGTTGATGGTAAGGCGTCGCTGGTGTCGTCACCGTTTCCGTTTCCGCTGCCATTGTCGCTGACGCCGCGCGACGGGCTGATGAAGAAGATTCCAGGGGAGATTCTTCGCGGTAGGACTGCGCTCGGCGGGGCACTGACGAATAGCCTGGGCTTTTGGGTCGCACTAGAGTGTCGCGTCAGCAGCTGCGTCTGCATGGGACTTTGGGATGCGAGAGGTTGGTGATTTGTAGGGCGAGGAAGACACTGATGAGGGGTTGACCAGTCGAAACGGTGTTTCAAGAGAGAACGTAAAAAAAAAGTGCCCGCTCTTAGCCGTTGCTTTGGGACGTTTAAAAGCGGTAGCAGAAATGTGTCGATGACGGGTACTATCTTGGGGTTGCCGCCACAAAGGCCATACGGTAAGAAGGTGGTTGTGGCAATTACACGAGCCCGAGAGAGCTTCGATTGTGGCCGAACGAAAGGGAAAAAAAGGGATTGAAGGATAGTCAGGAACAATGTTGAAAAGCGGATGTTCTGCGGCCCATGTAGGGTGGAAAAATAAAAGTCGGACAGTTGACTCTGGAGCGAATAAGCCTGAGACTCGGTAGACTATATAAATGTGACCGGTTAAAGGCCGCCGTATGAGCGGAAAAAGGGTAGAAGCCCTTAGGCCTTAGGTTTCATAGAGAGGTAAGTTGGCTACCAGGGACCAGGAGAGATCTTGCAAGGGTCCTCTGATGGAAAGCTGCTGGTGAGAAAGTCAGAGTAGTACGGTCAGGTCATGCCGACGGGTTTGCACGGTCACTCGAGCTTGGTACAGCTCGACAGGCCTACCTTGTGTCCACAAATGCCATTGTCTTTAAGTCTCTCAAATTAGGCGTCAACAGGATGTCATAATTGAGAACAAGCCACTCACTCGATGATGATCAAAGGCACCTGGTTCCAAAAAAAAAACCCGTGTTTGACGCCCATCAAGAACCCCTGGTTCATAATTATAACCGGCACCGAACGCAAGGCAACCAACCCCCAAACGCAAAAAATCAACTTCATTGACCGTTGCCAACATCTGCATCGCCAACCCCTCCGAACCCTGGAACATCACCATACGGTATTGTATTGTAACCCTCCCGCCGGTCCAGTAATGCGCCCCTCTACGGCATCCGCCCCATTCTCACAACCCCAATCGCAATCGCAAGCACAGCAGTCGCAATCGCATCCACCGCCAAGCGCAGCGCAGCTCGCGCGCCTAGCAGATAAGAAAAAGGAGTTCGAGGCCGTCGATGCGCTGCAACGCGCGAGCGCGCTCTTCCTCCGCCGCCTTGAGGGGCTAGCAGACGACTGCGAGGCGATGGCCGAGGCCGGCATCGGTGCGTGCCTTTTCCCCCTCATCCCCCTTTCTATTTGCTGAGTTGGTGCCGCCGGATGTCTTGTTCCAATCCCAATGATCGGTGGTCGCAAACGTGCCTCTTATTTTCGTAGTCCATGGGCAGGTGCTCGCGCAGTGGCCGCAGATGTTTCGAATCCTGAATACGTTCGGTGCGTGTTCTAGATCTTTGTGTTCCCTTCCCCGCTTTCCCGTCCCTCCGTCTTGGGAGGGTTGGGGCGGGGTTGAGGCGGTGCGGATATCGCCCCTGATCGCTTAACGAACCTCTCTTTACGTCTCTACAGTAGCAGCGCGGGAAGCGTCGGCGGCAACCGGTGACGGTGCTGAGGTCGACCCGGACACTGATGTCCCTCCCGGAGGCCGTCTTGTTCGCGTGCCCATCGACGAGCTACAACAGTCCGAGTCCAAGTAGCCATTCTTAGTCAACTCACCTGACGAACCCATACCTCCTTTCTATGATACCCAACCGCCAACCTGACGTACATACGTAACCAAGAGTCTTCCCGCAAGGGATGCGTGAAAATACGTGTCTTGGATTGTAAAATGCAAACAGTGACAAATTACACCAGGAGGTGTATGAGGTGTATGTACATGCAACATAGTGATTGGGACCCCATCAGTCGCTCTCCTCCATCTTCACTACCACCATATCATCATCACCCCTGCCCAGTCCACACGATCGCGCGATGCTCGCCCATAACGCCTCACCAACCACGACGGCGTCCGCCGCGCCACATACAACACCAATCCTAACACCCGCAACGGTCCCGCGCCCGCGCCCAGCCACAACGGCGTCTGCGATCGCACGGCCAAACTCGGGGATCGGACGAAAGCCCACCGGCGCTCCGGACCCAGCGTGCGCCTCCTGCGGTTGTGGCTGCGCACTGCGGAAGAGTGACTCGGACGCATCGAATACCACGATGCGCGAGCCCGTGAGCACGCGAAAGTCGAGCGCATGCCTCGAGGCACTGGGTCCGCCCGCGTCCCCAGCCGTGCTTCCGCGTGGGCCGAACATCACGCGCCACCAGCCCGCGGCCTTGGGCTCCGCGCGTGCTGGGATGCGCGCGAGGACCTCCAGGATCGGCACGGTATCACGCAGGACGGAGACGAGTGCCGGGAGGGCATCGGCGAGGCGGCCATGGCGTAGGAGCGCGTGGAAGAAGGGCTCGGCTTCCGAGTGTGGGTTTGGGCGGTGGTCGTGGGCCTCGTCTTGGGATGGGAGACGCCTGAAGTGGAGGTTGTACGAACCGCCCGTGAGGAGTTGGTCCTTGCACGAGATGGAGAGCGTGTAGTCCTATGTAGAAAATAAGCATTGATCAATCAAATAAGAATGTCATGATGCGTACCGATGCGTAGGTGAACTCGACGGTCTGTAGGTCGAACGAGAGGAGCCGCACGTCCTCCCACCGCTTCTCTCTTGCCATATTTACAACTAAGACACGTGTCAGGACAAACGCCATGAATAAAGTAGAGGCGCAAGCGTACCTTCACGCGCGATGACAACGATCTTGGATACGCTCTCCCATTCCTCTTTAAACTCTTCCATACACCTGTCCACCTCGTCCGAAAGAAAACATACCAGCGCCTCGTGCGCATCGTACACGATCCGCTTAGACGGCCGCAGCACGCCCTGCGACGACGTCTTCGTCGTCGTCGCGATGCGTCGGCCAACCAGCTGCTGCACGTGCCGCAGCTTGACGCACGTCACGACCTTCGGGCCCTTCGCCTTCGCGCCAGGTGCCCACCAAGCTAGTGGGACGACGCGAATGTTTGGCATCGCGGCGTCACACGCCGCCGAGTCGCGGAGGACGTCGGACGACTGGATGAGCAGCGCTGGGATGGCGTGCGAGAGTGTGCTCTGCAAGGGACCGAACACGGAAGGAGGACCAGCGCCGATAGAGGCGTTGACGGGTGCCGCAGCGGCCGTTGGGGAAGGAGGGTAAACGTGCCAGAATCGGATGTTAAGCCTCTTGAGCTGCTTCTCGACCTTCGTGTGTGCTACGCGGGCACTGTACGAGCGCGGTCAGCCTTGCACGGGACGACAGCAGGCAAAGACTTGTACCAGCAATAAATGTAAAGTTCGCGCAGGACCATAGTCTCCAATCTGAACCTGGTAAACAGTTAGCCAACATCTCGTTTACAGCCGATCTGAGGAACCAACT
>Ga0307510_10002398_pt1 | contig 21250 bp, 16 predicted proteins | sample 12_EM_MG_FD_207224 | JGI IMG/M metagenome (GOLD analysis project Ga0307510, IMG submission 207224) | Populus trichocarpa ectomycorrhiza microbial communities from riparian zone in the Pacific Northwest, United States - 12_EM | ecosystem: Host-associated > Plants > Roots > Unclassified | place... | reverse complement strand
GCACACTAGAAACATAGACTTGCTAGTGTCCTCATCGATTCCGAAGTTCGTCCGGCGCCTGCCGCAAACGCTTGCGAACTTCGGAATCGGGACACTAGACGGCTGCGGCCAGGTCCGGCGGCGGCGGCTTCTTGCGGGCCTTTTCGTCCAGCGGCAGGTCGTAGACCGCCGTCGAGCCATAGCGGTGCGGGGCCTGTGGATCGCGGCGGCGCTTGTCGATGCCCAGCACCCGCGTACCCAGCTTGAAGGCTTCCTTGATGTCGTGGGTGACCATCAGGATGGTCAGGCCATGCTCACGCCATAGCCCCAGGATCAGATCGTGCATGTCGAGCCGCACGCCGGGATCGAGCGCTCCGAACGGCTCGTCGAGCAGCAGGATCCGCGGCCGCGTGATCAGGGCCTGGGCGATCGCCAGCCGCTGCTGCATGCCGCCGGAGAGCTCCCGCGGATAGACCGCCAGCGCATCGCCCAAACCCACATGCTCCAGCATGGCGACGGCCGCCTCGCGCGCCTCGCGGCGGCGACGTCCGAACAGGCGGCCGGTGAATCGCGCCTGGCATTCGGCGCCGAACATCACGTTCTGCAGCGTGCTCATGTGCGGGAAGACCGAGTACTTCTGGAACACCACGCCGCGGTCGGGCCCCGGCTCGGCGCGCAGCGGCTCGCCGTCGAGGTCGATCGCGCCGCGCGTGGGCGCTTCCTGGCCCAGCGCGAGCCGCAGGAAGGTGCTCTTGCCCGCCCCCGACGGCCCGACAATGGAGACGAACGACTTGTCCTCGATCTTCAGGTCGAGCTTCTCCAGCACGACCTTGTCGCCGTACTCCACCCAGACATTGCGGAAGGTGAGCGCGCCCATCAGCGGTTCCGCGCCGAATAGGCCCAGGGGAAGGCGCTGCGGCTCAGGAGGAAAAGGCTCAGGTCCATGGCCACCGCCAGCAGGGTGATCCAGGCCACGTAGGGCAGGATGATGTCCATCGCCAGATAGCGCCGGACCAGGAAGATGCGGTATCCCAGCCCCACGTCGGCGGCGATGGCCTCGGCGGAGATCAGGTAGACCCAGGCCGGGCAGAGCGCCAGGCGCAGGGCGTCGATCAGCCGGGGCAGGGCCTGGGGCAGGGCGACCCGGATCGCGACCAGCCAGGTGTTGGCGCCCAGGGTCTGGGCCTTGACCAGCTGTTCCTCAGGGAGGGCGGAGACGTGGGCGGCCAGGTCGCGCACCATCACCGGGGTGATGCCGACGAAGATCAGCACGATCTTGGCGGTCTCCCCCAGGCCAAAGGCGATGAACAGGATCGGCAGGACCGCGATCGGCGGGATAACCGAGATGGTGGTGATCACCGGCCCAAGGCCGGTTCGGGCGTAGGGCAGCAAGCCGACGCTAAGACCCAGGACAAGCGTGGTGGCCGTCGCCAGGCCGATGCCGATGGCGAGCCGGCGCAGGCTGGCCGTGGTGTCGGCGACCAGCGGGATCTCGCCGGTGCGCGGGTCCGCCTCGAAGGCCATGGTCTGGATCGCCGCCGCCATCGCCGCAGGGGTCGGCAGGATGCGGTCTCGCGGGTTCTCGGCGTGCCGCGCGCCGGACGCCGCCAGGTAGACGATCGCCAGGAGCAGGATCGGCAGCAGGCCCAGAAGGAGACCGCCGCCGCCATGCGGCCGGGCGTTGAGCAATCGGCGCATGGGGCGGCGGCCTTGATCGGAGGGTCTGGACCTAGAGCTTACCGTCGGCGGCGGCCTGCATGAAGGTCGGATCGAAGCGCAGTTTCACATTGGCCGGGTTGCCCAGAATCTTGCCGCCGGGGAACTCGATGCCGATGTCGTCCACCGACTTGGCGCCCTGGCCGAACAGGCCGGTCTTGAAGCTGAACTGGCGCACCTTGTCGTTGGCCGCCACCAGGTCCGGGCTGGTGGTCGCCGTCAGCGCCGCCTTCGGATCGACGTAGAGGAAGGTGGTCTTCAGCTGCGCCTCGTAGCCGGCGAGGTCAGTGCCGGAGGCCTTCGCCATGGCTTCGCGGGCCGCCTTGCCCGCCGCGTCCTGCTTCATCATCACCGCCAAGGTCTCATACCAGGCGCCGGTCAGCGCCTTGGCCACGTCGGGGTTGGCCTTGGCCACCTCGGTGGACAGGATCAGGGTGTCCTCGATCTCGCCCGGGATCTTGGAGGAGTCGAAGACCGCGTGGGCGCCCTTCAGCTTCTTGATCTCGGACAGTTGCGGGTTCCAGGTGACCAGGGAGGTCACATCCTTCGAGGCGAAGGCCGCGACGATGTCGGCGTCGGAGGTGTTGACCACCTTCACGTCGCTGATCTTCAAGCCGACGCTCTCCAGCGCGCGCGCGAGCAGGTAGTGGGAGACCGAGTTCTCCACCAGGTTCACGGGCCGGCCCTTGATGGCCGCCAAGCCGGCGGCGTCCTTCAGGATCACGCCGTCGTTGCCGTTGGAATAGTCGCCCAGCATCACCACCGTGGTGTCCTTTCCGGCGGCGGCCGGAATGGTGAGGGCGTCCATATTCGTCGATGTCACGGCGTCCAGCTTGCCGGCCGTGTATTGGTTCAGGCTCTCCACATAGTCGTTCACCTGAACCAGCTTGATCTTCACGTGGTACTTGTCGGCCCACTTTTTGAGGATCCCCGACTGCTCGGCGTAGGGCCACGGCATCCAGCCGGCATAGATCGTCCAGCCGACCGTATATTCCTTCTCCGCGGCCGGCGCGGCCGCCTGTGGCTTCACCTCCGCCTTCTGGCAAGCCGCCAGCGTCAAACTGAGGGCCCCGACTGTCATCGCAAAACGCCAACTTCTGAGCCAACGGTTCATGGCAAACCCCCGTCTGGGCCGGCAGGACCTCCGCCAGCTTCTGCGGTATTACAAACCGACGATTTCGTAATAATCCACCCGATTTTTCGCCTGAGCAGGGCAGGAGGCGATCGGCGCCCTGATTATCGGCGCCGATCGCCGAAAAACCTTGCGACCAAGCCGAAAGCCGCGCGCTCCAGGTTCAAGCTGGCCGACTCCGCCCAACAGGCGACCTCATCCGCCTGAGCGGAGCAGGGAAGGGGAAAATGCGTGTGTCGGACGTCAAGCCGACATCGCCCCGGCTGGCCTAGATCCGCTGCTGAAGGATCCGTCCTGCGGCAAACAGGGCGCGCGCAGCGCAGCTCAGCAGCAGCAGGACGACGGTGAGCGCCACCGTTCCCAGGACAAGCGCGCTGACGTCGATGGACGGCGCCTCTTCGCTCAGCTGCGCCACGAGCGTGTTGCCGACGGAGACGATGACGCTCGTCAGGCCGCAGACGAGCAGGGAGAACGAAAACGAGCGGTCGAAAAAGCGCACGGAATATCCGCCGCCGCCGACGGTGACGAACTGATCAAGGGCGCGCGAGAGTACGACTAGAACGAACAGGAGCAAGAAGGCGCCGAGGTCCATGCTGGGGCCCTGGCCCAGCGCGCTGGCCATGAACAGCGCCGCCCAGGCCGCAAGGGCGCAGACGAGCGCGCCGAGCACCAGGCTGTGCACGCGCAGCCCGCCGGGGAGGCCGACATCGAACAGCTTTGCCACCAGTCCGGTGCGGCGAAGCTTGTCGCCCATCCCGAACGGGATCAGCTCCAGGACCTCGTTTTGGTCCTTCAGGCTCTTGAGGTCGTTGATCCGCGCGACGAGCTTCCCGATCGGTTCGGCGCGCGGCTTGCCGTCCCAGTCGCCGAGGAATTCGGCATGGAGATTCCTGATCTCGTTGTAGCCTCGCACGCCGCGCACGTAGCGCACCGGGATCAGGTTCGCGTGCTTCAGGCCGACCTGGATCTCGCTTCGAACATAGTTGCTGTCCATGACGTTCTCGGTCAGGACCATCACGATAGCGTCGGCGTTCGTCAGATACTCGTCGATCTTGTCCTTGTAGTCGTCGCCGCCCGCGAGGTGCTTGTCCCACCAGACCTCGTGACCGTTGTCTTCGAGGGCCGCCGCGAGCGAGGCCGCCTTGGCGCGATCGGTGCTGCGGTAGCTGATGAAGACCTTGGCCACCTCAGCCGCACCGCTTGGCCTTCTGGGCGAGCGCGAATTCGCCCGATGGCTTGGTGAGCGTGAGGTTCAGGGTGAAGCAGCGCTGGCGGCGGCCCTTTGCGTCGGTCGCGATCGACGACGTCAGTTCGGGCGCAATCACGAAGTCGACGTTCAGTTCGCCGGGAGCGAACAGGCGCGTGGTGCCGGCGGAAACGATCTGATTGCGGATCTCATTGAAGAGGTCCTCGACCCGCACCCCCTCGTCGTCGGAGTTGTTGATCACGTCGCCGATGACGATCTTCACCTTGCGGCCGCCGTCGGTGCGAGCCTGAAAGACGGGACTGGCGAGCACCTGGACCGCCACGTCGTTGGCCAGCAGGGCGAAGAAATCCTGCGGCGGACCCCGATCCTTTGCCGCGGCCGTCGCCGGCTGGACCGATAGCAGCACGGCGGCCAGTACGAGGCCCGCGCACCGGGGTGTCAACTTGCTCAGTGGGCTCACGCCTTGTCCTCCTCGAGTCGTCCTTCGATCCAAAGCCGGCGAGCCGTTTGCACGCGCATCGCGCCCGGTGTGACGCGGGCATAGATGATCGACTGGGCTTCCGTAGGCGACACCGGAACGGTCTCGGTGTTGAGCCGCCGGCCGCCGGCGTCGAACGAAGCGAGTTGCACCGAGCGGGTGTTGGCCGGCAGCACCAGGCGCGCCGCGTGGAACCGGCCCGGCAGGCTGAGCCAACTGCGCGTATCGGGCGAAGCGTTGTTCTCGCGCACCTGGCGCAGGAAACCGCCGAGGACGCCCATGTTCTTGGTGGCCTGGCCCGTGAAGTAGCTGGCCAGGGTGCTGGCGAAGATGTCCAGCATGATCAGCGGGACGCGGTCCTGCTGGTCGCGCATGCGGATGGCCTCGAAATCGCCAATCGGATCCAGATTGGCGAGCGGCGCGCCCTTGGCCCCCAGGACGGCGATGCGCTGTACCGGCGACCCCACCGGCTTGAAGACCGGAACGCGCACCGGCACGACCTGGTCGCGGATGTTCAGGCCATAGGTGAGCACCTCGCGCTGCGGCGAGAAGCCCTCGCCGGCGATCACGTGCAGCACGCGCTCGTTGGTCGGCGGCCGAGGCCGGGCCATGGCGGCGGCGGCGGCGCTGAGTTGCGGCGAGCGTCCGCAGAGCTTCACGGCGTTCTGGTAGGCGATGCGGGAGTTGTCGCGGAGGGCCGCCTGCTCGCGGCTGGCGATTTCCTGGATCACGCCGGCCAGATAGTCGCCTAGCGGATTGACGTAGGCGCTCGATACCCGATTGGCCTGCGCGCCATAGGCCCTGAACACGCCGGCCAGACCGTCGAACGACTGGCGGTCGCCCTCGGTGACCTTTGAGGGGTCCCCGGTCTGCTGTGCGTATTTGCTCTGCGATTCCGTGAGCTGGTGATCGAACTTCGTCTTGAGCTCGCCCTGCTCGGCGATGCAGCGCCGAGTGATATTGTAGCTGCGGCGGTCCCCCTGCAGCAGGTAGGCCAGGGCCATGTAGTTGAGCTGCAGCACGCGCTCATGGTCGAGCGGATTGTAGCGGCCGATGCCCTTCTGCCCGCTGATCGTGCCGAAGACGTAGCTGGCGGCATCGCCGATCTTATTGCCCGCGGCTGTCATTCCGGTGGCGTCGCGCCGGGCATTCTGGGCTTCCTCGGCCTGCCGCAGGTAGGTGATGGCGGTCTCGAGATCGCCGGACTCGAAGGCGATCAGACCCAGTTCGACGCGCGCGAGGTAGGGGTCGCTGATGATCGAGCCGGGTGGCGTCGGCGGCGGCGGCGGCGGGGGGGCCGGGTGCGAGGCGCGGCCCTTGGACTTGCGATCCGTCGCCGGCTCCGGCGTTGCAGCTGGAGGAGGGTCCTGGACCGGGGTGAAGCAGACCATCGCGTCCGCATAGCGCCCTTCCACGATCATGGTCCGGACGGGCTGGAACTGTTGCGAGTAGCCGCGCGGCTCGATGGTCTGGACGCCGGCCGGGATGGTCGCAGGCGGCGGCGCCTGGGTGTTCCCCCCAGGCAGGCCGGGGATGCCGGTCGGCAACTGGCGCAGCAGGTCGCCGAACTGGGCGTAGGCGGGCGAAGCTGCGGCGACGGCCACCGCCCCGCCGACCAGAGCGGCGCGCCGACTGAAGACGGTCGGCCGCCGAGCGGTCAAAAGTGGATCCCCGCGTCTTGAGGCTCTGGACGCGGCCGGGGCTTGGGTTTGGCGCGTCGCGCCGTCGGGGTCGGCGCCGGACTGGGCGCGGGCTCGCGCGCGGCCTGCGGCGTGGGTTCCGGCGCAGACGGCGTGACGCCCATGGCCGGAAGGATCCGGACCAGGAGCGCCCGCGACGCAGCCTGGGCGGCGGCGTCCGCGCCTCCGCCCGAGCCCTGGGCCGAGCCGAGCAGTCGCCCGTCAACCGAGAGGGCCCGGAGACTACAGGATGCGCTGGCAGAGGTGGAGGTCGACGTGGTTTCGGTGACGCCGCCGATAGAGACGGAGTTGGTGCGCCGGCGCGACGAGGTGGAGCAGTCGCCCGAGACCAGATAGCCGGATCGGCGCATCCCCTCCTCGGCCGTCATCCCGAATTCGCCGGAGGCCTGGCTGTTGTGAGCCGCCTCGCTGCGGAGATTCTCCATCTCGGCGCGCGGCAGCACGGCGATCTTCGGCTCGTTGGCCAGGGCGTTCGACACCGTCGTGCCCAGCGACGCCGACTCCGCGCCATTCAGGCGGATGTGGTCGACGGCCAGGTTGGGGACGCCCCCGGGCTGAGCCTGGGCGGCTTGGTCGGGCGCGCGGCCACGATCGACCGGCGAGACCGGCGGGGCCATGACCACCACGTCACCTTTTAGGAACGGACCGCCCGTGGCGGTCGTCACCGTCGCCTTGGCGGCCTCGGACGACTGGACGACGATCGAGCCGGCGTCGACGAGGCTGCGGCCAAGATCGGCGCCGGTGCTGTCCTCGCGGATCGTCTCGCCGACCTCGCGCTTGACGTTATAGATGGCGCCGTCGCGCACGCCGTCGTTCGTCCCGCGGTTGATCACGACCCGCGTACCGGCCGCGACCACGCGGGCCGGCGCCACCTTGTCGAGCACCAGGGCCAGGACCTGGGCGGCGGCGGCGTCGCTGATCCGGTCGTCAAGCCGCGTCAGCTTAATCAGGATCTGGCTCTTGAGCGGCGTCTGCGGATCGATCACCACGGTTTCGGTGATCGGCCTGGCGAGTTGGTTGGCGAAGCGGTAGGCGCGCCCCTTGCTCGTGCGCGAGTCAATGATCTCGCAGTTCACCTCGGGCTGGGCGACCATCACGATGCGGGCGGGCATGCCATTGCCAGCGGGCAGGATGTCATAGGCAAAGCGCGGCTCGCCGATCGTCACGATCAGCGTGTAGTCCGCTTTCACCTTGCGGGAGATCGCGGAGATGCCCTCGGTGAGGTTCGCCGACTCCTCTCGCGTGGACGTCGCCTGCTGCACGGCCTCGCCCTTGGCATTGGGCCTGGGCGCCTGGGCCGACGCCCCGCCGACGCCGCCGCTGAGATACTGGAACAGGCTTTGCGGCGAGCGTTTGGACTCGCGCGCATAGGCCGTCAGCGCCTCGGTGATCCGCGCGGCTGACACCAGGGTGAACCGGCGGCTGTTGTCGAACTGTTGGGACACCTTGCCGTCGAGGGATTCCTGCATCGCCGCTACGGCAAGGCTGAAGCCCTCCGACTGATTGCGCAGCTTTGAAGCCTCGTCCTTGGCGGGATCCTGAGCCGGACTTTTGGCAGTCTTGGGGTCCTGTTCCCCCGGCTTGGCCGCGGTCTTGGCCGAACCGTTGACCTTCTGCTCGATCTGGCCCGACAACGCCGTTTCCGGGCTTTCCTGGCCCTGCCGCATCTTGATCTCAGCGGCGGTCTCCAGCACGTGGCTGGTGAGGATCATCACAGTGGGAATCTGGTCTCGGGACTGGAACATCCCCGCGAACCGGTCGCGCCCGACGAAGATCGCCAACACCAACACCAGAATGACGGCGATCGCCGCCAGCCCAGCCACTGCCAATCGCCCCATGTCCGTCACCACACCCCGAGCCTAATCCACGTCCCTTGGAACCGGCGGCGGCGGCGGTTCGCGCACGATGTCCCCGGCGGCGACTTGACCGCTGGACGAGGTGATCTCGGCGATAGTCATCTTGGGCAGGGTTTCCACCACCCGGACCTGGCCGACCGTCGACTCGTCGTATCCGATGATCTCCTGCGTCAGCGGATGGCGGATGGCTCCGCCGCGATGGATGACCCTGAGATTGTCGCCGATCTGGTAGCCGGCATCGCTGCCCCGGCTGATGTAGACGCGGTCGCCGCTGCGCTGAACGACCACTGCGGGATAGACCTGGTCCAGCACGCGCTTGGCGAAGACCCGACCGAAATCCTGATAGGCGCCGCGCAGCTCTTCCGGCGTCGGCGGCCCGTTGTAGGCGTCGGTGCGCGTCAGCGGATCGTTCGGCAGCGGATCGAGCAGGCGCGCGCCGGTCTGGTAGGGCGAGTCGATCTGGATGCGGCTCTGCACCGATCCATCCGAGACGTTCACCACCTCGATCGTCATGTTGATCGAGCCCTGCACCGTGACCGTGTCCTTGCCGCGCATGTTCGGCGTGCGGCGTCGGCGCTCGGTGAGGTTGAAGCCCTCGAGGGTCGGGTTGAAGACGAACTTGGCCATCTTGAACGCCGCCGTCGGACGTTTCTTGGCCCGCGCGTACTCCTTCAGCACGGGGTCGAGGTCGTGCTTCTCGCGCGAGGCGACCGTGAAATAGCCGGTGTTCTCGAGGGCGACCTCGATCTCACGGCGCAGCGCGTCGTCGGAGTAGGAGCCCGGCAGGCCCTGCAGCGCCTTGTCGGTGGAAACCGGTGAGACCAGGACCGTCATCCGGCCCGCGGCGGCGGTTTGCGCGATGGCGCCGGTCGGCGCCGCCGCCAGCAAGCCAGCCGCCACGGCAACCAAGACAACACACAGACGCTTGCGCCAACTCACTCTCAAGGCCCCCCACGAGCGTTCAGAAACTGATACTTCGCGAACGCTTGTTTGCACAAGCCAAAGGTGAGTGTGGATGGCGTCGCGCCCGCAAGGTGTGCAGCGGCGCGCGGTTGCAGACCGCTACATCTCCACGAATTCCTTGCCGTAGATCGCGGTCCACTCGGCCACCTCGTCCAGGGTCAGGCGCGCGGCGTCCTCGGCGACACGCAGGACGTCGAGCATTCCGGCCGAGCGGGCCCACACCGTCTCGGCGCGCTGCTCGAGATGCTGCAGCTCGTACTTCATCTGCTCGGATCGATCGGCGAGGCGCGAGCACTCCGACTGGAACCGCACCCCGTTGAGGCTGGCGATCGCGGCGGGGAGAAGGGCGTCGAGCGCGATCACCCAGGGCTCGACGACGTACTTGGCCTCTTTCACGCCGTGGACCAGGCTCCCGAGCAAGGCGGTCACACCGTCGAGGAATACCAGGCCGATAGCCAGGAATCCGATTACCCGACCGCTCACATCAAGCCATCTCGTCATGCGGTTGAGCGTGTCCGCATTGTTCGCGTGGTAGGTCTGCTGGGCCGCGAGCCAGGCGTTGCGGACCACCTCGCGGGCCGCGCTGGAATCCGGACGGATCGTCTTCCCGTCGCTGGTCGGGAGCGCCACCAAGGGATCGGCCTGCCGCACGATCGAGCGGAACAGGCGATCGATCACGCTCTGGGTCGCAACGCGGGTCGTAAAGGGCTGAGAGAGGTGGGAGGGCGGGCGCAGGCTGCCGGCGTGCGGCAGGAAGATCATCGCCCGCAGCCGCTCCGCCAGATACCGATAGTCGGCCGCGCGATGCGACAGGTGCTTCCCGTGAGCCCGCTGAGAAAGCCAGGCCATGCCTATCAGCGCCACGCCCTTCGACACCAAGAGGATCGGAAGCAACCAACTGGCGTGGTGCTCCAGGCCTGCGCATATCGCCGTCGCAGAATGGGCGGGGCACCTGGCCTCGTAGACTACGATCAGCAGGGACGCGACCGCGAGTCCGACCGCCATCAGGGCGAGGAGGTAGCCGAGCAGGAACGAACCGCGGTAGAGCCCGGCGTAGTAGGCGCTGAGTTCGGCCGCCCGCTGCCGAAAGGCCAGATAGGGCGCTGCCGCCTGCAGGGACGGCGGGATGGCCGTCGTTCGCCGGAAGCACTTCTCGAACCACGACCAGATCCTGGGCAGGAGGGTCGCCCCGCCGAACGGCCCGCGCACGAAGGTGGTCCCGGAATAGAATTCTTCCAGAAGTTCGGCGACGTAGGGCCCGCTGAGCTCCTGTCCGGTCGAGCCGATCAGATCGACAACGAGCGCCGTCAGCCCCTCCAGGGCCGCGTCCCCCTGGAGCGCTGGCGGATCGTCCATATCGGACCGCGTCCGCAGGATCGCGATGCCGGGGCGGCCGAGCCGCAGCAGCACCACCGGCAGGCCGAAATCGAGGGCGTTGCGGATCGATTGCCGCGTGCCGCCGATCTGCCCGCCCACGCTGGGGTCGTCGACGGCGACGAGCAAGTCGCCGTGGCGCAGCAGGAACTCCGACTGCGCGTTGAAGGCGGCGCCCCGCTGGCGGATGGCGCGGGTGCGGGCCGCCTCGTCGCCCTGGTCGGCGTCCGGACGCCGGGGCATCTGGCCATCAAGTTCCAGGATGAAGGCGCAGGCCGCCGCCTGGCGCTCGAACGTGGCTGTGTCCTCGATCCGACTGTTGGCCACGTAGTCGTCGCGCGGGCAGGGCAGGATGGCGCCCAGCCTGCGCGCCACATGGGGTGACTGGAGGTTTGGCGAGTTGAAGAGGTCGGCGGCGATGTGGTCGGATCCGTCAGCGAGGCCGGTGACGAGGGTGAGCCGCGCGGGCGCATCGGCCGTGAAGCGCCGCGCCGCAGGTCCGCCGGCCCGCGCCTCGTCGTGATAGGCCCCCAGGCCGTTGGCGACCTCGCGGAAGACCAAGCCGAGGTCGGCGTGCAGGCCCGCCAACGCGTCGGCCGCCACCTCGCGCTTCCCGGCGAACGACAGCGTCAGGGCGAGGATGGGCTTCTGGAGGAGAGCTTCGGTCACCGGCGCACCTGTCTTTCGAGGTTCGGTAGATGACCGCATTGCATGGTCATGGCAAAGCCTGGGGCCTATCCAGCGGCGTCTTCCCAGGGCTTTGCGTCGCCTTCAGTCTTGATGGCGGAGCGCGATCCCGAGCGGGCCTATTTCGGCGGCGCGCGCGGGGGCTGTCCGCAGGTTTCGTGATTGGCCGCCGGCTCGCAGGGCTTGGCGACGTAAGGGGCGAGGATGGTAATCTGGGCGGCGCCGGGCGCCTTGGGCAACCCGCGCAGATAGGCGAAGATGTCCTCAACCTCGCTCTGTGACAGCACGGCCAGACCGTAAGGCGGCATCTGGCCAACGGGCGCGCGGATATAGGCGCTGAACACGGCCAGCGGTGGCCGCAACGGCGACAGCGCCGGTCCCACGACAAAGGCGCCCTGCGCCGCCAGGCCGTGGCACTCGTAGCACCCCTTCGAAACGTAGAGCGCTGCGCCGCGCCCGGCGGCCGGGGCCGGCTGCGCAACCGCAAAGGTCGCCGCCATCGCCGTGAGGAGCCCGCCGAGCATTATCCTTGGGCCGAGGTTTTGGATCATGGACGTCACCGAGGCTGGGTCACAACGTCGAGCAGGGCCGGTCTGCCGCTCTGGACCACCTTCAGCGCGCGCGCCAAAGCCGATCGCAGCAGCTTCGGATTGGAAATCGGGCCTTCCGCCCAGACGCCCATGCTCTGGGCCATCTTCGCGAAGTCGATCTCGGGATCGGTCAGCACCGTCCCGATCGGCGCCCGCTCGACGCCGCGGTTGCGACGGTTGGCCATCCGCTGAAGGTGCATGGTTTCCTGGTGCCAGGCGCGGTTGTTCTGCATCACCATAAGCAGCGGAATCTTGTGGTGGGCCAGCGTCCAGAGCGTGCCGGGAAGCACCATGAGCTCGCCGTCAGACTGGATGGCGACCGGGAGGCGACCGGCGTCGCGATGGGCGAGCGCGGCGCCTGCGGCGCCAGGCGCGCCGTACCCGACCCCGGCGCCGCCAGAATCGCCGATGAACTGGTGGTGCTTGTCGATGTCCCAAAGCCGCTGCGGCCACTGGCTGGCCAGCCAGGCGCTGGAGACAAGCGCCCAGTCGAGACCCTTGATCTGGTCCCAGATCTCCATGCACAGCCGGCCGGTTCCGATCGGGCTCGCGTCCCAGCTGAGGGCGGCTTCCTCGGCCGCCGCAGCGCGCATGTCGTGGTAGGCTTTCCGCAGGCCCGGCTCGCGCGCGGCGATGACTTTGCGTCGATCGTCGGTCAGCCGCCGGCGGATGCCCTCGATGATCTGCGGCAGGCAAGTCTCGCCGTCGGCGTCGAGCGTCAGGTCTGCGGCCAGGTAGCGCTCCGCATCCTGCACATTGCCCTTGATGTAGCCGTAGTTTGCGCTGATCGCGATCACGCTCGCCTTGTCGTTGGTGAGCCGGCGCGCCGTGCGGACCGGACGGTCGGGCATACTGTTCAGCAGGCCATAGATGTCGGTCAGCTCAAGGCCGAGGATGACGTCCGCGGTCGGGATCAACGCGCCTTGCCGAAAGGTCTGGTTCAGAAAATGACTGGTCGGCATGTTGAGCCGGCAGGCGCGGTCGACGACAGGCGCGTTGAGCAACTCAGCCAGCTCGACCAGTCGCTCGAGGCCGGCGGGCGTTCGCGCCAGTCTGTCGGCAAGGATCAGAGGCGTCTCGGCGGCGACGAGCAGGGCGGCCGCCCGGTCGATCGCCGACGGATCGCCGGCCGGCGGCGCCACGGGCGCGCGTTTCGGGATCTTCAGTTTCGAAGGGTCTGGAACAGCATGTTCCTGCAGGTCCGTATCGACCACCAGGAGGACCGGCTCGTACGGCGGCGTCATGGTGAGCTCGTAGGCTCGCATGAAGGATTCTGCGTAATGTTGCAGGCTGACCGGGGTGTCGTCCCACTTGGTGAAGTCGCGGACCAGGGTCGCCAGATCGGTCTGGGAATGCAGCCACTCGATCCAAGGCCGCCGGGTCGCGACGTCGAGCGCGTCGCCCGCCAGCACCATCATCGGCGCGCGGTCGCACCAGGCGTTGTAGATCGCCATGGAGGCGTGCTGCAGGCCGACATTGCTGTGAACAAGGCAGGCCATGGGCTTGCCGGCGACCTTCGCGTAGCCATGCGCCATCGCTGCCGAAATCTCTTCGTGCACGCAGGTGATGAGCTCGGGGGCATGGTTCCCGCCATAGTTGACGATCGACTCATGGAGCCCACGGAAGGTCGATCCGGGCATGGCGGCCACATAGTCGATCCCGGCGTGCCGCAGCAGATCCACCATCATGTCCGAGCCGGGGTTGCGGACCTGAGCCTCGCCATTGCCGCCGGTCTCGACCACGCCCCGCTCGGCGTGCATGCGCTCTTCGCTGGGCACGGCCGCACTTGTCGGGCGAGACTCCTCCGGCGGCGCGGCGGCGGCGGCCGATGCGCCCGTCGCGGACGCGGCGCCGAGAAGCAGGGAGCCCTTCAGGAAATCGCGGCGATCGCCGACGGACCTGGTTCGTTTCACGCTGCCTCCCCCGAAGCCCGCTGACCGGCTTTACCGCCGTTCGTCGACCTGCCGCAACCGACCCGGCCGAGCTCAGTCTGCCCATCTTGAGTCGCGCCCATACTGGTACGGTCGCGCCATAATGAAAACAAGGCGCCGCTTCCTAGGTGTTGGAAGGGCCTGACGCGCCGAGGTGGACAACTTCGCCGTCTGGGTGGCGGACGGCGGCGAACTTCTGGAGCGTCTTCATCCTTCGAAACCGCTCCATCGCCCGCTCCCGTCGTCGGAACGGCCGGCGTGAATTCTCCGTCCTGTTGTTCAGCCAGCGGCCAACCTCCTGACGGTCGGCGTTGCCGATCTCGTTCATCGCGGCGGCGTAGGAACGGGGCCGCACGGTCTCGTGGCAGACGTCGATGCCCCGTTCGAACAGCCGGCGTCGGTCATCGGATCATGAATTTGCTCTGACAGAGCTCTCGCGATGTCGGCGCATATCAGGGTGTGTTTGCGCGGATCAGTTCGGCGGCCTTTTCACCAATCATGATGGCGGGCCCGTTGGTGTTGGTGCTGGTAAGCCGAGGCATGACAGACGCATCCGCCACCCGTAGACCGGCTAGCCCATTGACGCGCAACTGTGGGTCCACCACCGCTTCCGGATCCGAGCCCATCCGGCAGGTCCCCACCGGATGGTAGGCGATCATGGCCTTGGCGCGGATGAAGTCCGTCCACTCCTCATCGTTCGCGGGCGAATGGGCTGGGGTGCGGTAAGCGGTGACCAGACCCGAAAATGCGCTCGTGCTGAAGATTCGCTCGACCAGCTTCATGGCGCCCACGAGCGTATCGACGTCGCGCGGATCGCCAATGATCTGGTGTGCAATGCGAGGCCGTCTATCCGGACCCAGCATCACGCGACCGCGGCTGTTCGGATGCGATACCGTAGCGCCGATACTCACCGCCGGCTCCTTCGGCATGCGCGCGCTGGCGCTTGAGGTGCTGTCGGGGTCGATGTCGTAGGCCAGCGGCAGGAAATTCAGCTGGACGTCCGGCTCGTCCAGGCCCGCGCGCGTCCGTGCGAGCGCCATGGCCTGCACGGCGGGCGCCGCGAACGGCCCCTTCCGACCGAATATGAACCGCGCCGCATGGCCGAACATGTGCAGTGGGCTGACCTCGCTGTTGAGGGTCGGCAGATTGACGCGGCGGTTCTGGCTTACCGCACAATGCTCCTGCAGATTGCGCCCAACCTGGGGCGCATCCCTGACCACATCTATCCCCTGCGCGCGGAGGTCGGGCGCCGGCCCAACGCCTGAGCGCATGAGCAGTGCTGGGCTGCCAATCGCGCCGGCGCTCACGATCACCTCTCGTGCGGCCCGGATCTCCTGACGAGCGCCGTCACGCGTGAAGACGACCCCCACGGCGCGACCTTCCTCAAACAGCACCCGCTCCACTTCAGCGAGCACGATCACCTGCAAATTGGCGCGACCGCGGGCGGGCCGGAGATAGGCCTTTTCTGTTGAGCAGCGCCACCCGTCCCGCTGGGTGGTCTGGGTCAGGAAGGCGCCCTCCATCTCGCCGCCGTTGTAGTCCTCGAGCGTCGGCAACCCGACCTCCGCGCAGCCGGCAAGGAACGTGCGGCACATCGGGTGGAAATCGCGCATCGGCGCCACGGAAAGGGGCCCCAATTGACCATGGTTCTGGCTTGGTTTGCCGTGCCACTGCTCCGACCGGAGGAAGTAGGGCATTACATCGTCAAAGCCCCAACCGGTCGCGCCCGCGCGCGCCCAATAGTCAAAATCTTCCCGGGTGCCCCGGATGTAGACTTGGCCATTGATGGAGCTGCCGCCGCCGAGCATCCGGCCGCCTGACCAGGCGAAACGCCGGCCGCCGATCGATGCGTCCGGTTGCTGCTCATACCTCCAGTCGAAGACCTCGTGGCCGACCAGACGGGCAAAGCCCACCGGAATCTGGACGAGCAGCCCTTTGGCCTCGCCGCCAGCCTCCAGGAGCACCACCCGGTTGCGGGGATCCTCGCTCAACCGGCTGGCCACCACGGCGCCCGCGCTTCCACCGCCGACGACGACGTAGTCAGCGCTGATAACGTTCCCAGATTTGTCCACGCGTCTTCCCCCAACCATCTCGGATTTCGTTTCGCTACTCTCCGCGCGCGGGGAACAATCCGCGCCTCGACCAGGCTTGCCCGCGCGGTGTCTCCGCCTACAACCAGACGACTCGACCCTTTGGCGGATGGCGATCACGCGTCCAGGAGCGCGTCGCTCGATCCCGAGCCCGCAATCGCGTTCTCCACACCCCTCATCGCTAGAATAACGCGACCGATTTGCTTTCCCGTCACGACAGTCGTGATAGCGTCTACATACTCTTCTATCGGGTAGACTTTGCCTATGTGCGGCTTTAGGCGGCCGCTGGCGTACATACGAAGCAAGTCGCGCCGATATACGAGCGCTCTGTCGCGCTCTTTCTCGTAGAATTGCCGGTTATCTACGCCGATCAGCGACGCTCCTTTCAAGAGAGCGAGATTGACCGGCAACTTGGCGATCGAGCCGGCCGCGAACCCGACGACCAGAAGTCTGCCGTTCCACGCCAGAGATCGAAACGCTCGCTCAGTCGCCTCGCCGCCAATGGGATCGATCGCTACGTCGACCGGTTGGCCGCCATTCGCCGCCTTCAGGTCTTCGCGCCAAGACGGAGACCCGGCATCTATGGCCGCGTCCGCCCCGGCTTCCAATGCGGCGGCTCGTCCGTCGGCCGTCGTCGCCGACGCAATCACGAAGGCGCCCAGCGCTTTGCCGAGTTGGACCGCGGCATGGCCGATCGCCCCTGAGGCGCCCATAACGAGCAAGGACTCGCCGGCCTTCAGATGTCCACGACCGACCAAAGCATAGTAGGCGGTGCTGAAACTGGTGAGGAACGCGGCGCCTTCGGCAAACGATGCATGGGCGGGAAGTTCCACCACGGAGCCCGCCGGAATATTGAGCGTCTGCGCGAACGCGCCGATAAAGGTGGCGCCGCTGATCCGCTTTCCCAGAAGCGACGGATCGGCGCCCTCGCCGATAGCCTCGACGACCCCGCTAAATTCACTTCCCGGTATGAACGGCAGGTCCGGTCTGAGCTGGTATTCCCCGGTGAAAACCAGCGCGTCCGCGAAGCCGACGCCCGCCGCATAGACCGAGACTCTGACTTCCCCCACCCCGGGCGGCCGCGGCTCCGCCGGAGCGAGTTCAAGTCCCGCGGGCGGGCCGAATTCCCGAGCCCATATCGCCAAATGAGGAACCGATCCGTCATTGCGCATGACTGAGCGCTCGTTTGACTGACGGGGTGGCGTACTCGGCGATCTTCAACTTCGCCAGCTGCGCGGCGTGAACCTCGTCCGGTCCGTCGGCGATCCGGAGGAAACGGTTCAGCGCGAAGAAGTAGGCCAATGGGGTATCGTCACTCACGCCCATACCGCCGTGAGCCTGTATGGCGCGGTCAACGACGGTTTGCGCCATTTGCGGCGCCACCAATTTGATGGCCGCGATCAGGTCCCGTGCGTCCTTGTTGCCGCATTTGTCCAATCGATCCGCCGCCTTGAGCGTCAGCAATCGGGCCTGTTCGATGTCGCACCAGGAACGCGCCACATCATTGCGGATGCTGCTTTGTTCCGAGAGCTTCCTTCCAAAGGCGACCCGGCTGTCCACGCGCCGCACCATGGTCTCCAGCGCGCGTTGCGCCTGTCCGATGGAGCGCATGCAGTGATGGATGCGGCCTGGCCCCAGCCTTCCCTGCGCAATCTCGAAACCCCGCCCCTCACCCAGGATCATGGCGCCGACCGGCACGCGGACGCCGTCGAGAAGGACCTCGGCCTCCCCGCCGGGGGAGTGGGAGCGACCCATGACCGGCATTGTCCGGACAATGGTGACGCCCGGCGTGTCGCGGGGGACGACAATCATTGAATGCTGCTGGTGGCGCGGGCCATTGGGATTTGTTCGTCCCATCACGATCAGCACTTCGCATCGCGGATCCATGATATTCGAGACCCACCATTTCCGACCGTTGATCACGTAGTCGTCCCCATCGCGGACGATCGTCGTTGAGATGTTCGTCGCGTCAGACGATGCGACGGCCGGCTCGGTCATCAGATAGGCGGAGCGGATCTCGCCATCCAACAGCGGCCGAAGCCAGCGTTCCTGCTGCTCCTGGGTTCCGTAGCGCGCCAGAACCTCCATGTTGCCGGTGTCTGGCGCCGAACAATTGAAGACTTCCGACGCCCGCGGAACGCGGCCCATCAACTCTGCGAGCGGCGCGTATTCGAGATTGGTCAGGCCCGGGCTGAGCCGGCCGTAGTCAAGCGGAAGGAAGAGATTCCAAAGGCCACGCGCCTTGGCCTTTTGCTTCAATTCCGCCAGCTTGGGCCACGGCTTCCAGCGGTTTTCCGGATCTTCGATCCATGCATGCTGCTCGTCTTCATGCGGATAGATCAAAGTCTCCATGAAATCTTCAAGGTCAACTAGGAGCTGTTTGACCTTCTCGGTGTGATCGAAGTTCATTCGTTTAATCTCGCAAAAGCCTATGTATCTACATATCGGTGGAGAAAAACTGATCGGATTCTCTGCCTATATTCTTTCGCCGTTAGTGTTTCGCGAGGAATTCTTGGTAGGAATGCCGAACGATGTGACCGTGCGTGGCGAACAGTTTCTGGGCTTCATCCAGCTCCGCCAGCAACTGGGATTTCTGGTCTCGGCCAAGCCCCTCCTTCATCAGCTTCTTGACGTTCTGCACGCCGGGCAGGGGGTAAGCCGCCATGACGCCGGCCACGCGCAGGGCCTCATCCAGGACCTGGTCTTTCTCCACGACTCGATTGAGCAGACCGCACGCCTTGGCTTCTGCGGCTGGAATTCGACAGCTGGTCATCAAGTATTCCAGCGCACGCGACCACCCCACCAGATGGGGCAGGTTCCAGGTCAGATTGGCGCCCCCGTGCGGGGTGGCGGTGAATTGGAATTCGGTGGCGTCGCAGCCGATGCGGATGTCGGCCGAGACAGAGGTGATGGCGCCCCAGCCCAGCGTCAGGGCGTGGTTCGCGGTCACCATCGGCTTTGGGAACGACGAGATCGCCCACCAGGCCCAATGCTGACGTATCTGCTCGAGGCGGAACTGTTCCGGCTCCCACGACGACATTTCAAAGACGTCGTAGCCTGCACAGAAGGCCCGATCGCCGGCGCCTGCGACCACAACGGCCCGCACATCTTCACTTCCCGCCGCAGCCGTCAAAGCCGCGACGAAGGCTTGCTCCAGTTCCTTGTCGATCGCGTTCATCCGCTGCGGTCGGTTCAGCGTCAGGAGCAGGACGCCATTTGGCCGTAGGTCGCTCAAAAGCTTGTCTGTCATAGCCCCTCTTTCCCTTTGCAAGCGGCGACCTGGATCGCGGTCATGCCGCCGGATGATCTCGGTTGAGTTGCGAAGAGAGCGGGCTGCTTGCTGCTGGCTGATCGGAGGGCTCTCCCAGGTCCGATCCGGAAGCGTCGCCACCGGCTCGAGCCGTCACCGCGGCTTTGAAACTGAGGTCGTCGCCTTCCGTCACGTAGGAAGGGCTCAACCCCTCCCATTCTCCGCCCGCCATTAGATGCTCGTAGTTGGCGTGGAACAGCTGGTTGAGGACCTCGTTGCGGCCAAGCTGAACTGTCTTCACCGCGGGCATGGCCGAAGATCGCTGCACGCCGTTTCCGGCGGGAATGTCTTCGTTCTTCACGGCATCAACGAGGATCTTGTAGTTCTTCTCCATGATCTGCCGCGCTGCGTCGTCCTTCAGCGGCTGCGGAGTCAAAATCCGAAGCAGCGCGCGGCACTTCGTGGTCTGCTGACGGTCTTGCAGGAAGGTCCAGAACTCGGTGTGATCCGGGTGACTGGTCAACTGAGAGTTGGGCGCCAGCGCCAGGCTGAAGATGCAATAGCGGTTGAGCGGGGTTGTTCCTGGCGTCTTGTCGGCGATTTCGCTAATCCGCCGCCGGGGCGTGGCGTGAAACGCATGACGCCCGAACACATCCACCGCCATGATGTTGTCATGCATGTATGGGCTGATGGTGGCGCCGTGGAGGAACTTCACGTGATAGCCATCCAGCAGGCCGTCCGCCATGATCTTCCAGTTTTGCGGAAGCTCCAGAACTTCACTCTTTGCGCAGGTATACTGTCCGAGTCCGGATTCGCTCAGTAGCGCATCGATTTCAGGGCCCAGAAAGCTCGCGACGTCAATCGTCGCTTCCGGATCTTCGACAATCCAAATGAACCCATGACGTTCTTCGCTTGGCAGTGCGATCAAGCCATTCTCGGCCCTGACGACATCGCCGTAAGTATCGGAGAAGCTGATCGATCGGAGTTCGCCGTCGGCGCCGTACGTCCAACCGTGATAGGGGCAGGTGAACGTCTTTCGATTGCCGCAAAGCTCGGCGACGAGCGTAGCGCCCCGGTGCCGACACGAGTTGACGTAGACGCCGACCGTTTGGTCCCGCTTTCGCGTGATCAGGACGTCATGGTTATTTGCTTGCATGGTAATGAAATCTCCCGGGTTGGAGACTTCGGAGCCGTGAGCAATGGCGATCGGACAGGTGGCGAAGATGCGCCGCCTTTCCAACTTCGCCAGTTCCGGGTCGACGTAGATCGAAGCCGGGAATGTCTTGATGTTTGGCAGCCGATCCGTCGTCGCGCCATCGATATGGCGAAATATCTTCTTTGTTAGACGCGCGGTGCGTTCGGCGCTGATTTTCAATGCCAACTCTCCCGAGAAACTGTGGGTTCCCCATGCTCACGGAGCGCCGTGAACATCGAACTGAATAACGATTTACAAGTTTCGTTCATTGTATCTCGTTTCATGCCCGGCGCAAGGGCGGACCTTTGGAAAATCCTGCGCCAATCAGTCGATCATGGAACTCCGGCGCTAGGCCGTTTCACCAGCTACTCGGACCCGCCGGTCAGGGCTGTGAACAGTGGAACAAGATCGTTCCGCGCTATCTTGTTTGTCGGCGTTCGCGGGAGCGGGTTGGGGCTTATGGCGAACTTCTTCGGCGCCTTCATGCTTCCAAGGAGCCGCTTTCCCTCGGCCAGCAGACGTTCCTGGGACAGATCAACGCCATAGGCGATGGCCACGAGCTCCTCGCCCCACTCCCGGCTGGGGAGGCGGAGCGCGGCGACCTCCACGACCCCCGCGACGTTCGATAGGGCGCGCTCCACCTGGGCCGGGTAGATGTTCACGCCGCCGGAGATGATCATGCTCCTTTTACGGTCGACCACCACCACCGAACACTCGTCGTCAAATTGGGCGAGATCTCCGGTGAGGTACCATTCGTCGACGAACGCGGCCGCGGTGAGTTCGGGCTCATTCCAGTAGCCCTTCATGACTTGCGGCCCACGGCACCAGATTTCGCCCACCTCCCCTGGCGCGACCGTCCGGCCCTGCTCGTCACGGATGTCGAGATCGATACCGATCATCGCTCGGCCGCAGCTGGATGGGTGCTCCACCGCCGCCCGCGGAGATGGCAGCGTGATGGCGCCGCCCCCTTCCGTGCAGCCGTAGGATTGGCGGATCAACACGCCCTTCGCCAGGTAGGCGCTCACGACCCAATCGGGCACCGGCGCGCCCCCGGTGACTCCGTTCCGAAGGCTAGCGAGATTCGCCACCGGGAATTCAGGGC
>Ga0307510_10002397_pt1 | contig 21252 bp, 13 predicted proteins | sample 12_EM_MG_FD_207224 | JGI IMG/M metagenome (GOLD analysis project Ga0307510, IMG submission 207224) | Populus trichocarpa ectomycorrhiza microbial communities from riparian zone in the Pacific Northwest, United States - 12_EM | ecosystem: Host-associated > Plants > Roots > Unclassified | place... | reverse complement strand
ACAACCCCATGAGTTTCTAGAAATTTTCTAGAAACGAACTAGCCATTTTGAGAAATGGCTAGATTGCTTTGAGAAACAGTCAAGCCATTTCTCAAAATGGTTGGACCATATTGGCTACTACCTTATTGTTTCCACAACGATGAGACCGTTTTGGCTACTGTCTAGATTTTATCCCATTTTTGTGTTGTGGTCTTTTATTAGTTTTTTTTGTTCGTTTGGGTTTGTTTAGGTTGTGGGGGTATTATAAGGTGTTCTAAATAAGTCTAGTGCTATTTGGCCAAAATTCTATTACAAATTCTTGATCAACAATGTCAATATCATAATTTCTACTAGTTTTTTGTTATTGACCTTCGTTAATCCTTTTTCTTAAATGTTGTAAACTTTTCTATATCATTGCAACGGTGTGAGAAACATGTGTGTGTGTGTGTGTGTGTGTAATGTTTTATTATATTCAATGTTTATTTTATCATCAAAACATATAATTAAATCATTATCATAGCCATAAGGCTAACAATCTTTTTATTTTTTATAATGAAAAAAACACTGATGTATAGAAGGTAAAAAACATGTAATAAAACATTTAAATGTATGCATCTCAAAACTTCTCCCTTTTTTTGTCATTAAGCAAAAAGGTAGAAAAACTCCCCCCCCTATAATGCTAAAACCAAATAATAAAATCCCCCCCCGCAATCTTTTTTTAGAAAAATATCTCCCCCTAAATAAAGCACTTTATGCATATCCTAATAGATTCTCAATATCAAGAGCATTTTTCATAACGCAATAATAATGTCCAAACATTCAAAACATTAAATTCATCAAAAATATCAGAAACATCATGTTCATATTTCATACAACCATATGAATAAAATACAAAGGATGTTCATAATAAAAAAAAATTAAAAATTAAAATACAAAAATCATGAGCAATATAAAAGAAGAGATCAATCATCATCATCATTGTCGTCATCTCTATAGCCATCATCTGCATTAAGTCCTTCGATGTCACCACTTGGGTGATGGAGTTGCATCTAATGATAAATGGTATCTACTCTCCTATGATGGCACCAACGCTTCTATTAACCCTACTCATATCTTGACACAATTATATGATGTCCCTATAAACTGTAGTCATATCTCATAATGGCATTCATTTGCCTAAGCATTTCACTATACATATCATGAATTGATTACAAAATAATCAGTGAGACACTTAATGAACCTTCTTTATAGGTTGATTAAGGTTGATAAAAAGGCATTGGTTATGAAAATGGAGGTTAATGGTATATATTTGATGATCTTTATCTTGGACCTAATTCTAATTTTCTATCAATGCTTTCTTATTCTCAATTTAAAGGATCATAAATTAAGGTTCATAAATCCACACATTATCAACACAAATCATTCCTAATTTTCTCAATTTTATAACATTGTAGATATGATCTCTCCCAATGTCTCTACCATCCTCATATTCTAAAACACTCATATTAAAGACAATAAAAATCTTAGTTAAGATAGCCTTATTCACTAAGGCTCTTCTTTACCTTCCTTTAACAAGTAGGCTAGATCAAATGGCTTTCTATCTATAATACAAGTCATTATCCATAAATTTTAATTCATCTTTATGCCCTTCTTTAGGAAAAATAATCCAACTACTTATTGAATGCAATAAATGCATTTCACAAGATAGGGCATTGCAATAGTCCTCTCACTATCATCCAAAATTCTTCCAAACAGTAATCTCATTTGATATAGGGAGGTTAGGGTATGTGGTGCCTTAAGAAATTGATGGGAGTCATAAGTTCTAGTAAAGTCTCCCCTAGGTATCTCTAAAATTTGAGCTAAAACATTAGAGTTCAATTCAATTTTGACATTATAAACAAAGGTACTCAAATAGATATCATCCTTATTTTTCTTAACACTTTAATTTGCATAAAATGTCCTAATAGAATTATCATAAATCATGGCATTAAGTACATCCTTCCAACTACTTTTCTCAAAATAATTCAGTATATTTATTCTACCAAAGTCATATCAATCCACATACCTTAGTGGAGCTATTCACTTAGATTTAAAATCTTCATTATATCTTTTTTGGTTTCTTTAGATACAGAAAGGTTGTTGTCATACCTTTGAACATTCCTCCTTGAAGGGTTCTTGACTTTTGGCATTGTTTTTAACATGGTTTTTGAAAGGACACAAGGTTGGGGTTTTTGATATTGTGAGAGTTTAAACACAAATCAACCAAATATAATTGATTCTAAGGTGTTTTGGGTTAAGACTTAGTGCTTAATTAAAGTGCAAAGCTTTTAGAGATGGAATTTGGGGGTTTAGGCTTTATAGAAATAAAGAGAGAGGCTATGGAAATTGCAAGGAGTTGGGTTTTGATAATCGGTTAGACCAATTTAGAGAAATGATCTCGCCATTTTAGCTACTGCCGAAAATCATGATTTTTCTTATTTTCACTCGTTTCTTCCACAATTTAATCCTAATTGATTTTAAACATATTTATCCATACGAATGATGATCAAAACATAAAAAAAATTCCACATCAAATGACTTAAATTTTGATGATTGATCGATTCTCATATTGTTTAAGTTTTAAACACATATATGCACAAATAAAGCAAGCATATAGATCAAGTTTGAGTGTTCCTATTATGCTTCTAGTGTGACATACCAATATTAGATAAACTACAATAAATGAGCAAAGTTTGGATCATTAACCTCTAGTAGTAGTTTCCTACTAAGTTGAATGACATCATCATTGATTGTTGAAAGGCTTATCTATACTCCTAACTTTTTGGGCATTTTAAAAGTGAAATCCCTAACTTTCTCAAATTAGGGTTCTTGAAAAAAAACTTTAGGGAAAAGTGTGTTTAGTTGTAGAATTGTTAATTTGACAAGAAATGAAAGCTAATGTGAAAGCATGGAAAATTTAAAAATGGCCATAAGATTAGGGTTGGCCATGATGGATGCTTAGGGGTGTTTAATTGTTTTTAATATTGCTAAATTGGTATATTATGATTGTTATTAGAGGAGTTAAACCATTGGAAAAAAAAGGACCCTCAGGACCGGCCATATGAGGAAGCTTTAAGAAATGGGTAATTGATTTGAATTGTGTTAGATTGTTGATTTAATTGATATGATTGCATGAGAAACTGTATTTTAAGAAGGTTATGTATTGAGAGTTTGTATGTCTTAGTAAAAATAAATGTTTAAAAGCTTAGGTAAAAGTCTAAAATTATGGATTAAATAGGAATTTCAAACTAGGGGATGGGAAAATAATGTGAGAGATATTTTTGAAAAAGAAGTTGTTTAGGAATAAGATTTTTAAGTTATAAATGTGTGTTTGGAAATTATATGGACTAGAGGTTTGGATACTTTGGTAATGAAAAAATATTGTTAAGACAATGGAAGGTTTAGAATTAATAAATTTAGTGGCCTTATTAATTTGGATACATGTTAGTGTAATGTGAAATTTATTAGAAAAAAATGTGAGCAAATATAAGGGAATTTTGTGTGTGTGTGTGTGTGTGTGTGTGTGTGTGTGTGTTGTAATGTAAATGTGCATAGATTTTTTAAGAATAGTGGATGAAAATGAAATGGTGACTTGATATGCATGTGGTATTAATTGATATATAGAAGGAGTTAAATAAGGCTCAAAGCCATAGTGTGAAAATTAAAAGTTTAGAAAGGTGTAGGAAATAAATAAATTAGAACATAAAAGCAAGACAAAAACAATCAGATGTATAATTGGTACATTGATAGCCATATAAGAAAAAGAAAAAGGATGCCATAGTTTTATATGAATATTAAATTGGATTGTGCTTGTGTGCACTTATATATGAGGATATTTGTTATCAATTGATTTTTGGTCATGTGCTAAGAAAGTTTAAAAATTTATTAGAGTTAATTATATAGATTAAATGGTTAGTTGTGCATGTTGAAAAGTTTAAAATTGATTGATATATTGGAGGACTAATGTGAAAGCATGAAAAATAAAAATTAAAGTAGAATTTAGATTTAAATGAATGTTTTGTATGTTGTATTATATATTAGAAAGAGTAAGTATAAATTTTAGAAAACTTGGGTGTGTAAATGATTAATCGGACCAAATAGAATTATGGGTAAAGCTATATGGAAATAAATGAAATGGAGAAAAGGTGTTCAAGTTTTATGTGAATTGGCTAAATAGACTTAGATGTCGCATTTATATTTTCTTAAGTAATAGTTCTTGAAAATGAGTAGTTATGATAAATGGTAAATGTTGGTTAAATTGACTAAATGGTTAATTTGTGGGTTTTAAGGAATTTCTTTTAAAATAGAGATTTGAATATTGTGATTTAAACTTAAAATGGTATGGTGTGTAAATATTGGTGTTATTAAGTTGTGAAAGATTTAATTATATAAATTGAAATAAAATTTTAGTTGAGGATATGGTTGGCATGAATGGAAGTTAAGAGTTGTTAAATTGTATAAATTGATGTTGTAGGCATGTATGGAAATTGGGTTAAACTTTTTAATGCTATATGTTCATTAAAAGTATAGACATGATAAATTGTGTTTGAGGAATATTTTGTTAGTGTGGGTGAATTTCGTGATTATATGAATGTTTAGGTAAAGTGGGAAATGTAGGAAGAAAGTTGGAACTTTTGATATTAAAAGTATAAATGGAATACAAATAGAAATAAAGAGTCTAAGTGATGTTTAGAAATTTATTAGAATACTTGAGAATAATGTTGAACATTTTAATAAGGATTATTAACTGTTTAGTTGTTTTGTAACTAACCGCAAAGACACTAATATTTTACATGTGAATTGTAATAAACCTTAATGACAGTAACTAGTAAATTTTTTTAATAAACCACAATGGTAGTGACTTGTAGATAATTGAAACCGACCACAACAACAATGTCAAATATATAAATTGAAATTTGATTCTAAGGGCGATAACCACTATATAAATAGAAATCAACCACAATAGCGGTATCTAGTATATAAATTAAAATTTGATTGAAACTACAATAACCATTATGTAAATAGAAATCAACCGCAACAACAGTATCCAATATATAAATTGAAATTTGATCACAATGATGGTAATTATTACATAAATAGAAATCAAATGAAAAAATAGAAATAATTATGCATAATTGTAATCATCCATAATGGTATACCTCGTAACACAATATTTATAAGTCGTCCACGTAAACGGGGGCTCCCGATTAGATGTTTATGAGTTAGTTACATGAGTGAGGGCTACTAATTAGATGTTTAAGAGTCGGTCACATGAGTAGGGACTATTGATCAAATGTATATTAAGTCAGCTGCATGAGTAAGGGCTATGGTTTGGAAAGGATTTAAGCCGGCTGCAGGAATGGGGACTAGTGTTAAAATAAAATGTGGTGTAAATATTGCTATGGGGCAAGAAAATAAATGATAGGTGAAATATGCATGTAAATTAGGAAAATGATATGTAAAAATTAAATTGACCATGATGATAGAAATTTGATTTGAGAAAAAGGAAATTGACAACAATGGTGGAATTTAATGTATGAAAGTTTAAATCGGTAGAAATGACGGGCCTAGTATTTCAGATCTTAATCTAGCCACAATGGTGATGGTTATTAGGCTTGAAGTATGAGTTATGGATTTCTAAAAGAATTAGTGATTATGAAAAGTAAAGAGTATGAGGTGAAATACGGAAATGAATCAAATGAATCCAATGAGTTGATTAAAGTGTTAACCAAACTTATAGACGAATGGATAAATCTAAAATGTATAGATAAGTCATAATTATTATGTAAATGAGATAAATGGGCATGAAAAATAATTTAGTGAAATGAATATTGTAATTTGCCATAAATAAGCAAGAGAAATAATTGAGTGGGAAAAAATATTGTAATGTAATATAAATAGAAACGAGAAATATTTAAGTTGGAAAGATATTGTTATGTGCTATAAATGAGCATGAAAAGTAATTGAGTGGGAAAAATATTATATTATGCCATAAGTGGACATGAGAAATATTTGAGTTGAAAAAATAATATTGGAACTTGCCATAAATGGATATAAAAAATATTTAAGTTGGAAAGAAACATTTAAATGTTTCATAAATGAATTTAAGAAATACTTAAGAAAACAATTTGAAGGAGCTTGATGGGTGTGAAGTATATGAGAATAATACACACACACACACACACACAAATAAAAAATGGACTGGAAGTATATTGAGTTTAAAAATTAATATAGATGAGCTTTAATGGACATAATAGACATTGAGATTGAAAGTGATATTGATAAGCCAATAATAATATTAATGGATGATGAGATGAACTAATGATTTTAGTTGGTTGAAATGGAATAAATACTTGGAAAGACTGAGACGGTATATAATGGTAATTAAAAGATTAAATGTGGTATGAATTAAAAGTCTTGTGAAATGAAATAATGGCATGAACTAAATACACTCATAAGATGAAATAAGGTATAGATAAAATATGATATGGAAAGGAAACATGATATAAAAACATTATACTAAATTCAATGAACATAAAAGAAGTGAGTAAAAAAAGTGTATTTAAATGAGTTATATAATATATGGTAAATCAAGAAATTGTTTACATGTGTGATGACAATAGTTAAATATGTTTAATGAAAAAAATAGTTTATCAGTGGTTCAATGAGGAGGTATTAAATTAAAAAGGACATAGATAGATGTGCTTATATAAAGGCTAATGATTCGGATTTTATTCATATAGTTGTAAAATGTAGTAATCATGATGATGTAATTACTTACTATAATTTTCATGATTTTATGTGTTTGACAACAAGTATCTTCTTTTGAAGGTCTCAATTCTCATAAAGGGGTTATCGAGCTACCTAACCTTTTCTAGGTCCTGATATTGATTAACAGTTGTAATTGTAGACTAGTTTATGCATGTAATTTATAAGATGTTGTAATCACACTAATATTTAAGTATAAATTGTGTATCAATATATTTATGGATAAAAACATTTAGAGAGGTGAGCTTCATGATGTCCTATCATATTATTATAAAAAGAAAAAATTTCGTTGCTTTTCACTAATATAATTATTGAAAACATACAAATTCCATTAAATGGTTTGGGGCGTTACAAAATCATCTCCTTTTCTGGTTTCCCTCATCAAAATCTATCAATACCTTGTGAATACACATCAAATAACTCATTATATGTTCAAACTCATCCAAGAATAAAATAGTATAGGAATAGAAGACTTATAAGATCCCTTTTTAGATGATGAAATAAGTCACACACTAGATGTTAGCATTTCTAGAAAATTCAAAGTCTATAAATTTGTCAAGTATATAAAAGCTCAATGTCTAAAGATCCATCTTAAAGTGTACTATAATAAAATGACTAAAGTTATTTATGATGAGAAAATAGCACAAACATTATAGAAGCATTTGTGTGGATGTCATAATTATTAAGAGGTGGAAGAAGCCTTTATGATCATTTAGAACTGGCTATGAAGATGATTTTTCAAGTAAGTATTGCTTGTGTATCTTTTTACTTTTTCATATTTGGTATTTTATTAAGTTTTTTCTTATAGGCTTTACAATTATAACCATTAGTTGATATATGATAGAAAACTAATCATAAAGAAATAACTTGGTCTTTGGCTAAAGCTTACAAATACTATTAAGCCTTTTAGTCCTTGAAGGAAACACTAGTATGGAAAAAAGATAAGCTTCATAACTTAGAAGCAATTTGCTATATTTTTATTCAAGGAATGGATTCTTATACAATAAACCTTTTAGCCTTTTAAACATATATGATCAAACTCAAATATGAACTCATGGCTTTCTAGTAAAGGAATGGGGAATTAAAGATGGCTTTAGATAAGGCTCAAAGTGACTTTGATCAAGCCTTGTCGAGTCTTCTTATATGCGGGCTCTAGAGGACAGTATTGAAAAGTTTTATGTTATATAAAGGGGACTCTTACTTTAAGAACTATTATGGAGGACCAATTAGCGAACATGATGAGTGACCTTTATTTTTATAATCTATCAAATAATGTTAATGTGGATTTTACATCATTATTCTACACATAATCTATTATTGTGCTTAAGAAGATTTTCTCAATGAATGCTTAAGTTGTTACTCGAGGCCAATATTTAGCCAGTAAGGGCCCTAATGTAGACTACTAGTCTTTGATTTCTTGTTTTCTTTACTTATATAACTTTTTCTCCATGGTTTTATAGGGTTTGTTTTGGGTGTATTGAATACTACCTAGATTGGACTTTTAAACTTTGTTTTTTCCATACAAGGAATGAACTTGTTTGAATGTTATAATCTTTGATTTAAAATTCTTTTGAGTAATATATGGACATTTCATATGCAGATATGAAGATTTTTTGTATAGATATTTTCATGAATAATAGGAGACAAAAGCAATCTCTATAGAGATAAGGTGGAAATGTTTTTCATTCATAGAGAAGTAGAAAAGATGTTTAATGATAATACATTTTCAAATGATTTTAATGTCACACATGAGGGAGATTATTTCTTCTATATCTTGGAGATGATAAGTGTTGGCTTTGATTACCTCTAGTGACTTTGTAGGATCCATTCCATTTTAAAGCTAGTTTACCTTTCCTTTCATAACTATATTTTGCCTTAGGTTTTCTCAATAATAAGTCTCCCACTTTGAGCTACAAGTTTTTGACTTTATAATACCATAACATATTATACTCGAATCCCATGTTCTTCATATATGCTACAAAATGAGGTTCCTCTATAAGATACAGGTTTACGTTGAGTTCTCTCTCATTTTCCTTAAAAGAGAAGTGTAACACTCAATAACTAGGGCACCTTATCTTTGCATGTATCACTGCCTTAATATCACAAGTAAAGAGAAAAGATGTTTCTCCCATTGAGGTTTTTTTAGTACTCTTATAAACCTACAGTATCTCATCAAGAAGTTCACCATTTGATGAAGTATTTTATCACAACCAAAATGAACTATCTTTCATCCAATACCACAAATAATGGATCTAAGATGTCCATCCTCTACTAAGAGAAAGGCTAAGGCGAAGAAATAATTGTCATCTTGGTGGAGAGTTAACAAGGCACTGGAGAAAACATTTGGAACTTGTCATATTTTTTTCACCAAGTTTATTGCATCTTAGAGAATGTTGGGTTGGTAAGAGACTACCCATATGGTTTGGCCAACTAAGGCCTTTACTCCTATGTGCATGTAGTAGACTCTTTCATAGATCTCCCTTAACATATATGTTTTTCCAGAAGATAAACATTTTGATAAGGGATTCATTATTAACCTTCTATATAATGTACCATCCATAAAACAATACCTAACTTCTTATCCTTTCAACTAGGCAACTTTAATTCTATCATGGGGTAGTTCTTTTGGAAGTATATATTGTTTGAATTGAGTTCTCTAGTCTTCTATGATTTAGATGGTTGATACAAGTTCCCATTCTTATTCAATGCTTGGTCTTTTGAGCATTTACATTCAAACATCATAGGATAACTTCATCATATTATAGCTAACCAACTTTGAAAAGATATCAACTTAGTCATTTTCCTCTCGAGAAACTTTGATGATGGAGATTGTTTTTTTCTTTTTCATTTTTTTAGGCTAAGTGTGCAAGTATGCTTTATTAGTACTTAATTAAAAGGGATTTTTAGCTTCAAAATGTCCTTCACATTTATCGACTATGAGTTAAGCATCATTATACACTTGGAAGGATAGGCATTATAAGCCTCAATTATGCTAAAACTTGTTATAAAGGCTTTATATTTGACCATATTGTTGGAGGATAAAATTTAAATTAAATTAACATTAAAAAATCTACCACTCAAGGCTTGTTAAAATAATCTCAACTATATATCCATGAACAATGAAGGACTCGTCCATATAAAGTTTCCACATGATCGAGCTTATTTTGGATTTGGGCATTTTATGTTGTTTAAACATTAGTGATTTTATAAATGAGCATTATATGATGAAATATGTTAAGGCATGTGCTCTAATGGCTGGCCTTAGTTGATATTAGAGGCCAAACTTCATAAATTCAATGGCTTATTTGACTAGGTGCCCTGATACATTTATCTTGTAAAACATTTATCTAATAATCTGGTTAGCCAAGATGATTATCTAGTGTGCATAGAACTATGCCTTTAGTTTTCTTGTAACACTTATTAGTGTGAGGGCCACTTTATCAGTTTTTAAATACATGGTCTCTGCTTATTGAAGAAGTTTATTGGTGTAATATACAAGCTTTTATACCCTTTCTTCTTCTCGCGTTAATTGGTAAATCTACCACCCTTAGGTGAAGAAAGAGATTATTACCCTTATTAGGCTAGGACAAAAGCTTTAAAGAAAATAGGTGGCTTGGAGCTTCTAAAAAACTTATTGGAACTCTTTTAGTCCATTAAAACTGGAGATGTTTTTTGAAATTTTTAAGAATTGTAAGAAAAATTCCTTAGCGAGGAAGATGAGATTGTTAAGGGTAGCCACATTTCTCATAATCCTTTGGATATCTATCACTGAATAGGGAGGATTCCTGTCAAAAATAGCTTAGAAGTTTTTAGGATTTCACTTTATTCCTCTGTTATTGACTAAAAATCCCATAAACTTCTCCTTTTTTATGGCAAAGGTACACTCTATGTGATTTAACTGTATCTTGTATTATTATGAAATAAAAAAGACCTTCTTGAGGTCATAAAGATGTTCTTAATCATGACCATGTTTGTAAGTCAAACAGGATACATCACTTCATGGATGAAATTGGCCTTTAGTAACTTGTTTATTTCCTTGAATATGGTCTTTTATCTTTGTCCATCATAGTTTCTTTTCTTCTAATGAACAGGGGGAAAGAAGGACTAACATTCAATTTGTAAGAGGACACATATGTGATAATGCCTAGCATGTCTGTAGGTTAGAAGGTAAATTCTCTTTTTGAATTTTAAAGAGCTCTAGTAAGGATTTATCTTGCCTGTGGTCCAAAATGGACCTAATCTTAATAGTGAAGGTTCCTCCTTATTTGTGAAGACTCACTTCTTTCAAAACTTTTATAGCTTTGGTCCTCATTTATGGTTTTTTCTTTGAGAGGTCTTTTTTATTTCACCAACAAAGCATTTTCACCTTTAAGGCAAGTAATGATGCATTTCTTAGAAATCATTTGATTTCACCTTACTGTCACCACTCCCTTATTAGCATGGAACTTCATAGCTAAATATTTGGAGCTAATCACTTCATTTATCTTATAAAGAATGTGTCTTCTAATAATAGCATTGTAAACCAAATCCATCTTGATAGTTATACAAGGTTTGTTAAAGTGATAATTGGATAATTTTCAATGGTGATTAGTATTCTAGAGCACCTTTCATTGGCCTACCTCGACTTTTTTTCCTAATTAGGATTGTTTTAGCTAGATTCAGCTTGAAGGAGTCGATACCTATCGTGACATCATTTCTTTTGATATAATGTTAATCGTTCTTTCATCATCCACCAACACGTTAGATACCCTTTATTGTTCTAGGATTAAGGCAACAATAACATCTAAGAGGGGTTAATTAAATGTTTCATTAGTAATAACAAATATTGCAATTAACTCAATTAAACACAATTAACCAACAATATAATTAAAAAGCTTAGAGTATAGGGATAAAAATTGCAAACTCAGTTTTTAACGTGGTTCGGCAAGCCTATATCCACTCCTCAAGCACCAAATTAGTCTTGTATTGTGTGCTTTACTCATCCAAGCCAAAGATTACAATCTTCATAATGAATCCTCATAAAGCTCTTTTTCACCACTTGAAAAAAATGTCTTATTCAAGATTTTTCACCTTGGTGATGTGCCTCACTAATGACCAAGAGTTTTTCACTTAAACTCTTAAGCATTACAATTGTTTAAAATGTAAAACACTTTTTTAAATAGTAGATAATACAATTGAAAGTTCTAGTCTCTTTATATCTCGCAAGATAACACTTAATGGATTTGAAAGTGTTTAAGTATTGTGAGAATGAGAATGTATACTCTTGTGTAAGATTAAGAAGGTTTTAATGCACAAATATGAGTATAATTAGGGATTAGTGATTCTAAAGTGTTTTTGCTCTTAAAATAGCTTGTATATGATATGTGTTTTTATCCTCTATGTAATTTTTTCATTAGACAAGATATATACAGCTAGTTTTTGTTAAATATATATATATATATATATATATATATGTGTGTGTGTGTGTGTGTGTTTAACAAAAACTAGCTGTTTTATAGTCGTTATTGTTCCTCTGATAGATGAAACGGTTGACTGGTTCATATTAGTAAGGATAATCGGTTGACCAGTTCTTGCAAATTCCTAGGTTTTCATCACTAATGAACAAGTCATCGACCGTTTCACTTGGTATAGCTAAGTGGTCGACTGGGTTAACTAAAAACCCAGTTTTGATAATTTTAAACCAGGTGAATCTTGAACTGACTAAATGCATATCAATCTTATAACGCATGGAATATGAAGTTTGTAAATTTATTTTAATTTGTGCTATCAAGCAAGATATAAAGATATATACAATTTGCACTAAAAATGAATCCTTAAGAGCTAAGTCTTTACTTGTTTTATATCATGGACTTGTTGATTGATTTCTTCATTCAATTCTTTGTGCTTGTTGATGTGATCTTTGTATAAAACATGTTAAAACTTATTTTCAACCAAGCATATTATTGGTGTATTTAATTTTAATTGTTATCATAAAAATATATAAATATTAATATGTGACTCATGGTTAACACCTTTTATTAGAGATCATGGTGATAATCACCTAGGCATCTTTATAAGGAAAGGTCACTTTTTCTTTATCTTTGAGAGTGAATTAGGTGCATGTCATGGGTTTAAGGATCATAAGTTAAATAATATTTGCTTTCTATAAGCTTGTTTATTCTTGTTGGAGTCACCTCAAACTGAAATCATATCTAAGATCATATTAAATTTGGGTAAGGTTTTATAAGATATGTTAGTCTCTTCTCCTTATTGTTTAGGTTCTGCCTACTTTTTAAAAAACTTCAAATGATTCATAGATTTTCATAGTTGTTTGATAGGCTTTTATATTATTTACTTTTTGAATTTAGGTTTGGTTATTGTTCACGTACTCATGCAAAACAAGTCATCTTTGTAAATAGAAGACCCTCTAATGCTTAAATTAGCAAAGTGTAAAGAGATGTAATGTATAAAAAGAGAAGATGAAAGTATGGGAGATTGTTTTATTTAGGTGATTTTATATAGAGGTGTATGTTATGATAAGTTATGTTGTTTTTCCTTCATACATGATGATCCTTGGGTATTTATATACCTATAGATCATATGCACTAGCACTTTAGGTAATAAGGTTGTCGACATTTCACCTAACCTACCTATAGGAGTAATCATGGAGAATAATTACTTTATTATGAACGAACTCACAACTATCTTGTAAAACAAATTATTCATGGAGGTACCCTTCATATTAACTTATGAAACAAGACATTCAGGTAAGAACCACAATAATAACTTGTAAGGTGAGGCATATAGGAGGTGGTGGTGATTAAGTGAGCATGACTAATTATTTTTTGGTGTGCCACAAAGAGATTTGCTCGAAACACCAAAGGATCAATAGGCTCTGATTTAAACCCACCTTCCAGCTATTAGGCTTATTTTACATCAATGTTTCTTCTTGGTTCTAGGTTTGGTGGGTTTGATTTTGCTTTTTTCTTTTCTTTTTTTGGGCTTGGTTTTGTCTTTTTTTTCTTCCTTCTCTTCTCCTCTTTTCTTCTATTTAGGTTTGGCCCTTGTTGAGCCTCATCTTATCCTTTTATTTTGTTGTTTGGTTTTCACTTGTTAAGCCCAGTTAGTCCTCTTCCTCTCTTTTTCTTGTTGCTCAGTTTTGGCCCTCTTCTCCTCAGCTAAACCTTTTTTTCTCCTCAACTTGGCAGCTTGTTGGGACTAAATTACAGCCATATCACCGCCTACAGGAATTAAATTGAAGATACTAACCTAAAAAAAACAAATTAACTATCTACCTCTACATCAAATCGAAAAGAAAAAAAAGGGTCATTGATGAATTCCTTTAGCCATAGCAAACTTAGCAATTGGCGATCCATTAATAACGATGGTTACTCTTAAGGTTAAGATGCACTAATTAATTCAATTTTTCCTTTTAACACCAAAACTTATATAGCCCATTACTTGAATAATGTACTCCTACATAACTAAATCAAAAGCTTTCTGAAATCGATTTTAAAGCTTAAGCCCTGAAATCAAAAAATGACTGATTCTAACTAATAACCTATTATATGAAATTATTCAACCTTTAGATAAAGCATATTTGTAATGATTTTATACAAACCGTTCACTACGACTAATAGGCTCACAATCAGCGAATCTACTAGCACCCTTTATTGTTGGAACTATAATGATGTAAACATTATTTATGGCCATCAGGCACAAAACTTGTTTCAAAGAATTTTGAACCTAGATAATAAATATCTTCTCCGATAAAAACCATTCCTTTTATAAAAATGGAAATTGAAACTATTAGTTCTGAAGTCTTTATACCAATATAACTCCAAACAACATCTTTAACCTTCTACATGGTCACTTCCCTTTATAACTAGTTTATTGATTCACTACTTAATCTTTTAAAACTCAAACTACCCAAATCTAGCCACTCACAATCTTATTTGTAAAATAAATTAAAGAAAAAAATGTTGGCTTTATACTTAATATCATATAAAGAACCCTATCTTTTAAAGAAATAGATATGATATAATCTAGATTTCCAAATCAGCTAACATTCCATTTCCTTTAGCTTTCATCTAAGAAAGCTTAGTTTTTTAGCAAATTTCAAATGGTTAGGATCAACCATACAAACTACATTCCACATATCTTGCAACGAATATGAGAAATGTAGGTGTTGCCATTAATAATCAAGAAATCTAAATGGCTTCCAACTCCATCACAATGTCTTTTCTCCCAAATAAATCAAGCTTTTTTTTAGATATACCCCTCTTTAACTAGATAGGCTTATAAGCAAGAAATTCCAAGAAACACTTTAGACTAGTAAATGCCTTGTCTATTATAATCATAAACCTAGGCTGGAACCAAGTGTATCTATTACCAGTTAAAGTGTACTCAATAAGATCATAAACATTTAAAGAGATTTTTAAATGATTTGGAGACCCTAACTTTCATCAAACCATTACATTTATCATTGACATGAAAGGTCTCATTAATGTCCCCAATTAGAAACAAAGGTAATCTAAAATAAAGTCTCAATATAGTCAACTCATACCATAAAAATTTTATGTTAGCCATAGTAGAATAGGCATAGACATGGTTAAAATTAGCTTTAATAAAGAACCAAAAAAAGCCTCTCACTAAGAACCAAATTCAACATAAGCTACTTTAAATACATCATTCCATATTACCAATATACCACCTGTTCGACCTCTTAAACTAATACATTTCCATCTAATTTCATAACCATTCATAATCTATTAATAAAAGAGTCTAAAACATCAAAAAAAATAAATGTCTCTGATAAATAGCAAACATCTAGCTAAAAGGTAGAAATGACATCTTTTATAATCTTTCTCTTACTGGTACTACCTGGCCATGAGAATTCCAAAAGCAAATATCTTCACTAAAAGTGTTATGTATTACCAATGGAAGAAAAGGAGCTAAAAAAACTCTAGCTTAATCATTCTCCTTCTACCTGATTTGTTTACGAATTTAATAAGTCATTTCTTCCATTTCACAATGATCAATAATATTTATTGTCACATCAACACCTACAATAGCACCAATATTTATATCAGGTTCATATTGGACAACAACTACCATATCATAATCAGGATGAGAGTTTCTTACATTAGCAAATGTTATTGTTAAGTCCATAAAGTCAGTCACTTTCTACTCCATCGGTATATATCAACCTCTTACATTCATAACCTTAACTTTTGATTTTCTCTTGCAAACATTCAAATTCCTTCTTTTTGGTGTGATTGTGTTAGCATTCATAGAATTAAAACACTAATCCTAGAATGCACCTGAAACTACAAAATTCCCAACAACATTATAATGCTTAGTCAAATAGTCAGGCATTTTAAAAGGTATCAATTTTGAATCACCAAATACTATTTCCATTAAGGTTTGACAACCATAAGATCCTTAAAATGATTTTAAAATAATTACACAACCTACTATTTCAAGAAATATAACATTAACATTGGCAGTGGTAGTAGCAAAAGGGTAGCTCTCGAATAATGGAAATCAATCATCACTTTGTTTTATGCGTTGTAATTATCCCTCACTAAAAGATTCTTTACCATGTTTATAACAAATAAGGTTAGGATTAGGTTTATTGATATGTCAAATAATTTCTTTGATTAATCATTATCATTCTATTAATCAATTATTGATTCTTTGATTAATATGCGATATATTCTTAGTTTCTTTCTTTTAACGAGGAGAAACTATAATTAGAGATCAAACAAAATATGGACTTATAAACTTGACCTTAATAAATTAAGAATAAAAGAAAGGTAATGTCAAAAAATAAACTAAAGAAAAACATAAAACAAGTAAATAAAGCTATAAATAAAAGGTGTCAAGAAAATGTGATAAGCAAAAAAAACTATATATAGCAAAAGATTGTTAATAAATTGTGTATATAGGGTTGGTCATCATTTATAGATATTGCATGACCTATTTATAATATTATAGAGATAGAATTTACATAAACATAAAATTCTAATCCTATACAAACTATCTTGGCAGATAAGGATCGTACAATCTTAATCCTTGTATAATTTATACTCCTTTATTTGCATGCATCCTTCCTTTCAGCTGGATTAAGAACAATAATTGTTCATAATTAGTTTGTAAGCAAACTAGTGAAGAAGATAAAATTGACCACCAACTAGTAAAGAAGGGTGAAATCGACAATCATCTAGGAGATTAAGATTCATATTAAATGATTGACTAATCAAATCCTACATAAAAAATGAGTCTTAAGTAGGATAACTGGTGGACATTATGATTGATAGGAACATATATGATTTATAGGATATTATAATTTGTACTGGGATTAAGATTGTTTAGTTCTTATCTAGTATAAAGAGTTTGTGTAGGATTAGGATTTTATATTTACATGAAATTTTATCTTTATAATTGTTTACACTGAAAATAAACATCCACATATCAACTAAATAAAAATAATAGTCATTCTCAATCACAAGGAAAGGAAGGCTAAAATCAATCAATGAAAGTAAAATCAAATATATTTCAGAAGAGTCCAAATCAATCATGAAAGTTAGAAAGAAATGAACCAAAGGATTATAAGTAATGATCGGCCATGAAAGCTAAAAATCTTGATCTAGCAGAAAAAGGCAATTGTACATAAAGTTAGTTTACATGGTTGGCTAAAAGATTAAATTTTATCCAGAACAAGAGTCCACTATAGAATAAGCTGATAAATTTTACAATTTAGTTCGAATTCATATGATTGCAAGAAAGAGGCGCGTAAATAGAAATTCATATTATATTAGAATTCATAATATAAACCCCTTATCTATTATAAATAGTATTTATAAGATTAGAATTAGAAATTTATATGAAACTCAACCTCTATAACAATATAAAAGTCCATCGAATTATTAGAAATGATGGTAATTTACATATGCACAATTTCTTTCTACAATTTATCCTTTATTTATCACTTTTCATTTCCTTGTTCTTTTTTTTCACAATTTTTGCCTTTATTTTTTATTGCTTTCTTAAAAAAAAAATTACCTAGATTTGATTATTTTACATTCCTTTTTCTTTCTAATATGTTAAATCAAAGTAGAAAATGAGGTTATTATCTATCTTGGCTCAAGATTTAGTTTTTAATTATAATTTTCCTCATTGAAAACAAAAAATGAAGAACAAATAGCATATTGGCCCAAATTATATGTTAGGGTAATAGATTAACATTCGTAGTGAGACATATTTATTAACATAATAAAATATTAGTCATCATGTTGTCTTAAAAACAATATGGTAAAAATATCATCATTATGACTGATGAAAAATCAATACATGTAATTGACAAATACAAGGTCCAATTGAGCAACCCTAATTAGATGTATCATATGATAGTTCTTCATCACATAAATTTTATTAATAGCAAAGAGTTGTATATGGATGGTCATAGTGATCCTATATAACCTTCACCGATTTTTAAAAGATATAGTGGCATTCCTACACCTTTATCATAACATCACAAATATCCCTTTCTAGAAATTAATAATGTAATCAGGTGTCACAACTACTATAGTCAAACTCCAATTAGTCATCAATAGCTCTTTTTGATGGATGGTTATTTTATCATTAAACAAACTTATATATGTTGATTTAAGAGCCATCCAAATAGAGATGACAAAAATAAATCAAACATGACTTATCATAATAAAATTATGATGGTTAATATAATCATGTAAGATATGATTGATTAGCTTAATTAGATTAAAAAATAGATAAGGTGGAATAGATCTCACATGCAGACACTTGTGTGGCAAGTACCATGGTTTCTTCCTATAGTAAACATTTTAATGAGAATGTATAAAAGTTTTTAGCCTCATATTGGGTATCGTATGCTTGTGTAGTAAACATAGTCGCAACCTCAACAATATTAAAGCATGATCACAATAAGGTACAATTTACTCCCCAAGTATATAAATAGCCTTAATCAAATTATATAGCCCAATACCCTTATCTATAGATAACCCAAGCTATAATTGGGTAATACAATGCCCCATATGCTACTTTCCAATAAGGCAATGTCAATCCTCATATACTTGGAGGACCAGTTGTTAAATAACAACCAAGAAGAGGGATTGACAAGATTGAATTAGCCTAACACTTAGAAGAGATAGGGATAAATATTGGATATACATTAAGGCCTATATATCATCATCCATGCCCTAAGTGGGTCGATCAAACCCATCCAATTCCAGAAAAAAAATCAAAATTACTAATTTTAAGCATTTTTTTAGGAAGATAGTAAGTTAACAAAGGAACATATCACCAAATTCATTAATCAATACGGTAATAATGTTGTCAATCTCTTCATGAAACTAAGGTTATTTGGTTCTTTATTAACCAAAACTACCTTCCACTAGTTTTCCTTATTACTATCAAATTTCATTAATAATTGGGAGGAAATGAAGGCTTGTTTATATGAGCACTTTTATGAGACATAACTAGAGATAACACTAGCTAACTTGGCCAAAATTGTTTAAAATATATAAGAATCCATGAAAAGTTATGCACTTCATTTTAGAACTCTCAAAACAAAGGATACAACAACTATAATAGAGAAGAAGTGTATCAAACTTATTTTAAAGAAGATATTATGAAATATAAAGAGTTTGGTCATAAACAAATATAGTGGTATCTATACCCTTATAAACAATATTGTTTGGTATGAAAAGATGTTGGGCAAACAAGTAGAAAAGAAATCATTAAGAGGAACTTACCTAGTTAGCTACTTGAATGAGGTTGTAATGACCTATTGAATGATCAACTTGGACTTTGATAGTCACAAAACTCAAAGAGAAAAGATAGTTTGAGATTACTACATTAAAGTTGCTGATGAGGGTAAATAACACTTTTTTGACATAAAAAAAGCTAAAGAAATTTTCAACCAATTGATGGGGGGGTTAAGCTCCTTGGTAATCACATGATCCTCAATACTAAATATAGCAAGGGAAAAAAAATATTGCAAGTGGCATAACTAATGATGACATGACACCAATAATTGTTTTATCTTTAGGATTTAGATATAAAAGGCCCTTGCAAAAGTTCAATAAATTAAAAAGTAGATATAAAAGGCTAAACTAAAATAGGGTTATAAGAATTACAAGTTTATACTGTAAAAAAAAAACAACACTAGTAATTTCTAAACCCAAATAACACCCTAATCGCAAAGCTAGCATCAAATATCCTTTGGAGTAACAGTATAAATTGTTAACAAAAATATTATTCAAGGCTTCATTAACTTTTAACATGATAATATTAACATTATAATTCTTATAAATTATTTTTATTTTAAAGAGTTATATTTAGTTATATGTAAGGTAATATTAAAAATTCATGTACGAATGAAAATTTGTTCAGAAAAATTTATGAATCCATTCATGAGTCAAATATGATATAAGATAATTATAACAAAAACAAATCCCATATAATTAATTAATAAGGTCTTGATTTAATAATTTGATGAATTTAATATGATATAATTTTATTATATTTGATATTTTAATTATTGTCTTTGTTGACATATTTTTAATCTTTTTAAAGTTTAGTAGTAAAGATAAAGTAATGGGTGATTTGATAAACTAATTATATATGATTTAAGATTATATGTGATATATAAATAAATATATAATATAAAAATAAAATTAATATATTTTTTAGGAATTATATTAATATTTTAGTATTTTTTTAGTTAGAGATATAATTAAAACTAAGGAATTGTATTGAAATATATTATATATTGTCATAAACAAAAATAGAATTCTTATATGGAGTATAAGTATTTTTATGCTGGCATGTAGAGTTTATTTTAAGATTAGAGAATCTATTTAGTATTTATCAATAATTCTTTTAATATATGTGATATTTTTAAAAATTACAAATATTTTTATTAAAATAAATGTTTTGAACAAAGTTTGTGTTATTATAAAAAAAAACTTATTGGTATATAATCGTTACATCAATTGTTACATGGCACAACTGATATAAATCCAATATGATTTGGAAAGTTCAAACAGTTTATTTATAATTCAAAGTTCAAATTCAATAATAATAATAAAAAAACATATTTTTTTTCTTATTGCCACTTTGAACATTTTTTTAATTTAATAGTAATTTTTATTTGTGAACAATTAATTTAAATTATAGTATATTAAAACTTATAGTATTAATTTCATCAATTATATCTAGGTTTTTTTTTAATATGGCTCCTCCATCAATACTCATTTGAGTTCATCCAAATATATTTATTACCATTCTAATTCTTAGAAGATAGAAATAAAAAAAATTTAAGAACCAAATATCATAAAAATAGCATAAAGATAAGGTTTCCATTTCCATCCGAAACCATTAATTTCAAAATTCTTACAAGATTTTGTATTTATCCTGATTATTTTTTATTTTGATGTCTCCTAA
>Ga0307510_10002396_pt1 | contig 21254 bp, 19 predicted proteins | sample 12_EM_MG_FD_207224 | JGI IMG/M metagenome (GOLD analysis project Ga0307510, IMG submission 207224) | Populus trichocarpa ectomycorrhiza microbial communities from riparian zone in the Pacific Northwest, United States - 12_EM | ecosystem: Host-associated > Plants > Roots > Unclassified | place... | reverse complement strand
GCCTATACCCCGCCGAAGGTCTGGAGCTGGAACAAGGAGAACGGTGGCCGCTTCGCCGCCATCAACCGCCCGATCGCGGGTCCGACCCACGAGAAGGAACTGCCGGTCGGCAAGCATCCGCTGCAGCTCTACTCCCTGGCCACGGCCAATGGCGTGAAGGTGACGGTGATGCTCGAGGAGCTGCTGGCGTTGGGCCACACCGGCGCGGAGTACGATGCCTGGCTGATCAACATCGGCTCCGGCGACCAGTTCGGTTCTGGCTTCGTGGAGGTGAACCCCAACTCCAAGATCCCGGCGCTGATGGATCGCAGCGGGCCGAAGCCGATCCGGGTGTTCGAGTCCGGCGCGATCCTGTTTCACCTGGCCGAGAAGTTCGGCGAATTCCTGCCGACCGAACCCGCGGCGCGGGCCGAGACGATGTCGTGGCTGATGTGGCTGATGGGCGCGGCGCCCTTCCTGGGCGGCGGCTTCGGCCACTTCTACGCCTATGCGCCGACCAAGATCGAATACGCCATCGACCGGTTCGCCATGGAGGTGAAGCGCCAGATGGACGTGCTGGACCGCCGGCTGGGCGAGAGCGAGTACCTGGGCGGCGCGGAGTACACCATCGCCGACATGGCGACCTGGCCCTGGTACGGCTCCATGGCCAAGGGGCTGGTCTATGACGCCGGCGAGTTCCTGGCGGTCAACGAGTACAAGAACGTCCTGCGCTGGACCGAGCAGATCGGCGCGCGGCCGGCGGTGAAGCGCGGACGGATGGTCAACCGCGTGCAGGGCGATCCGGCGAGCCAGCTTCGCGAACGCCACGACGCTAGCGACTTCGAGCTCCGGACCCAGGACAAGCTGGAGCCGGCGGCGGAGTAGCGCGCGCCTTAGATTAGAACAGGAAGTGGGGGACGAGGAACGCCGCGCCCGAAAGGCCGATGGTCCACACCCACACCCGTGCGATCGCGCGTGCACGGTTCGGCGACCGGCGCTGGCGTTGCTTGGCGGGGGCGAGGGTCTGGGCTGACACGGTGGTCGTCTTTCGGCGGGGGTCTGCTGTCGCGTCCGTGCGACAAGGTTGAGATAGGGACGCGAGGGTTAAGTTCCAATCAGCGTGTTCGCCTAGGCGTTCTGCATTTCTGCATTTCATCCGAGGGTGGATTTGGCGCCACACTTCGGCTGGGCGGCGACCTTCCGGGCGGGCTCAGACCGGGCGGTGGAGCCCGCGAAGCCCCCATGAGCTACTTCTTTTAGAATAATTGTTGCGCACAACCATAGGGAGAGTGATGGTGCCGGCTGAAAGCAGCCGGGGCGGTGCGATGAAACAGGTGGTGCAGGGGTCGTTTCCGGTGCTCAAGCCGCCGCGGTTTGCGCAGCTGGAGCAGTCGCCGGGGGTTCCCGTCCTCCCCGCGACCTGGGAGTGCACGGCGCTCCTGCATCCCTACAGCCCGCCACCCTCCAGCGCGCCGCAGGCGACACCCTTCTTCCAGCTCTGCGTGGCGGCCGTCAGCTATGTGCAGGGCCAGGTGCTGTCGATCCAGGTCACCGGCATCGATGACGGCGGAACCTGGTGGTACAAGGTGACGCCCACGGGCACGACGTTGTCGCTCGACCAGGGTAATAGCTGGCAGTCGGTGAACATGGGCTGGAGCCTGCCCACCACCCAGTGGCTAACCCAGACGCCGACCTATTTCGAGACCAGCTACCTGAACTGGATGCAGGCCCAGCAGGTGGACTGGTGGAAGCAGCCGGTCCCGAATTCCAACGCCACCACCTGGATCTGGTTCGACAGCGCCACGGCCCTGCCATTCCGGATGATGTTCGGCGCGCCGCCCCCGTCGCCGACCGTGGGCGACCCGGCGCAGTTGGCGTTCTTTCAGAACTTCTCCTTCACCTACTTTCCGTCGTTCACGCCAACCAGCAACCCCAACGTCAGCGTCTGGTCGCCGCCCGACATTCCGGGCTTCCAGGCGGGCAACCCGGGCGACAGCCAGCTGGTGGTCTGGAACGACTGCTTCGCCATGACGACCTTCATGACGCCGGTGGATTCAGCCAGCTTCCCGCTGCCGACTGTCGTGCTCTACCAGTGGAAACCGGACGTCAATTACCAGGAGACGACCGATCGCTCCCAGCTCACGGTCATGTCCTACGAGTACAATCCGAGCGCCGGCTATTCGGACCAGGTCGCACTGCTCTATGGCGCGGCGCCCTCGGGCGTTCAGCCGCCGCCCAACGCGGGCAACGGCTACATCTACAACGAGACGATCTTCCTCACGCGGGGCTACCCGACCCCGATTGTCTGGTCGTGCCAGAATATCGGTCTGGGCCAGGAGCCGCCCAACTGGGCGAGCATCCCCGCCGTGGATGGGACGATCCACGCACAGGTCACCAACAACCCGGCCCTGTGCCCTGGCCAGAGCGTCAACATCATCTCAGTGCTGTTTCCGCCCACCACGGAATATCCGCAAGGCCGCTATCTGTGGACCTGGTACAGCCCGTTCCCGGGTTCCGACGGGACGCACGCTCGGCCCGTAACCTTCATGGAGTCGGCCTCGGACATCGCCGAGGGCGGGACCAGCTTGGCGCTGGCCGACTACTTCGAGTATTTCGAATCCCCCGTCTGGCTCCCGTCGGAGTTCTTCGCCCTGCCGGCGATCTGTTCGATTCCGGCGGCCTGACGTCGGATGCGGGGCCTATCGAAAGGCGCGCGACGGTGGCTTGCAGCCCTGATCCTCGCTGTGGGCGTCAGCGCCGGGTTGATGACGCTCGCCGGCGCCCGGGACCGGTCGGTCGGCCTGACGGCCTACATCCGCGACCTCACATTTCCGGCGGGGAGCGGCTTCGCCTTCCAGAACGTCAGCTGGGTCAGCCTGTCACCCAGCGGCGCCGAGCTTTACGTCCTGCAACGCGGGACGCCGGCGGTCTCGGTCTGGAACCCGGCTAGCGGCCGGCTGCTGAGGACCTGGAGCACCACGGCGCTTGGCGATCCCCACTCCCTGCGCTTCCAGACCCTGAGGGACGGCTCGCAGCGGATCTGGATCACCGACATGGCGCCGCCGCAGAACGCCGGGACGGGTTACGGCCACTGCCTGAAACAGTTCACCGTGGCCGGCGCCTATCTCGGCAGCCTGGGGACCTGCGGCGCCAACAGCCAGGGCAGCGGCCTCAACCCCGTGCAGTTCGACAAGGTGACGGACGTCGGGTTCGACTCGGGCGGCAACGCCTGGATCACCGACGGCGACGTGGGCGGGCTCAACAACCGCGTCCTGCAGGTCAATGCCGCGGGCGCCGTCGTCCAGGTCTGGTCGGCCCCGGGCAACCAGCCGGGTTCCGGGCCCGGCCAGTTCAACCTGCCGCACGCCATCGACGTCGACCAGTGTGACCGGGTGTGGGTGGCCGATGCGCTGAACCACCGGGTCCAGGTGATCCGCACCAACGGGGCGGTGCTGCAGCAGCTCCAATGCTTCGGCGCCAATGGCGTCTACGGCGTTCGCGTGCGCACCTCGCCGACCACCGGCAGGCTGCAGCTCTTCACCACGTCGAGCCCGACGTCGTCGCCGACCGGCGGACTGGTCAGCGTCTTCGACGTCACCCCGCAGTGCAGTGCGCCAACGCCTGTGCCGGCGGGCTGCCAGGCGACCCAGAGCTGGACCGTCAGCCTTGCCGGCGCCACCTCGACGGCCATGCTGCACGCGATCGACGCGGGCGATCGTGGCGCCAGCGTCTACCTCGCCACCCTGGGCGGCAACCTCCCGCCGCAGAAGTGGCTGCGGGTTTATTTGCCGCGGCGGTAGCGGCTGGGTCGGTCCCCCCACTTGCCTCACCCCCTCCTAACCCGCATATACCCGCGCGGAGATCGGCGGCGGGCGGACGCTTCGCCAACCTGGTCAGGGCCGGAAGGCAGCAGCCACAACGAATTCCGTTCCGGGTCGCCGTTCGGTCTCCACCTTTGCCCCTTGGGGCCTTTCCTAGATTCAACGCGTGCGTGGGCTTTCCACTTTAGGGTCCGAGGCCCTAGATGTGGGCCATGGCCGACGTAGACGATCCCTCTGACGAGCCGCCGCCCTGGCGTGAGGACGACGCGCCGGCGGAGCGCGACCCGAATGCGCAGGACATCTTCGGCGAGGCGGCGCCGAGCGGGAAGCCGACGCTGAGCGACGATTCCTCCGCCGCCTACACCGTCATCGCGCGCAAATACCGGCCGCGGACCTTCGACGACCTCTATGGCCAGGAGGCCATGGTGCGGACGCTGAAGAACGCCTTCGCCTCGGGCCGCATTGCGCACGCCTTCATGCTGACGGGCGTCCGCGGCGTGGGGAAGACGACGACGGCGCGCCTCCTGGCCCGGGCGCTGAACTACGAGACCGACACGGTGCATGAGCCGACGCTCGACCTCAACGTCGAGGGGCGGCACTGCAAGGCGATCATCGAGGGCCGGCACATGGACGTGCTGGAGCTGGACGCCGCCTCGCGCACCGGCGTGGCCGACATGCGCGACCTGCTGGATGGCGTGCGCTATGCGCCCGTTGAGGCGCGCTACAAGGTCTACATCATCGACGAGGTGCACATGCTGTCGACAGGGGCGTTCAACGCGCTCCTGAAGACGCTGGAGGAGCCGCCGCCGCACGCCAAGTTCATCTTCGCCACCACCGAGATCCGCAAGGTGCCGGTGACCATTCTCTCGCGGACGCAGCGCTTTGATTTGAGGCGTGTCGAGCCGGAGGTGATCATCAAGAACCTGGAGATGATCACCGAGGCCGAGGGCGCGCGGGTGGAGGCCGAGGGGCTGACGCTGATCGCGCGGGCCGCCGAAGGGTCGGTGCGCGACGCCCAGTCGATGCTGGACCAGGCCATCGTCCAGGCCGATCCGGGGATGACGGTCACCGCGACCACGATCCGCGACATGCTGGGGCTCGCTGATCGAGCCCAGACAATTTCCTTGTTTGAACAAGTGATGCGCGGCGAGGCGGGGCCGGCGATCGAGACGTTCCGGACCTTGTACGGATATGGCGCGAACCCCGACCAGGTGATGCTGGACCTGCTGGATCACACCCACGGGGCGTCGGTGGCCAAGGCCATCGGGCCGCAGGCGCTGGTGATGCCGAAGGAGCAGGCGGCGCGGTTGGCGGCGGTGGGCGCTGCGGTGTCGCCGGGGATCCTGTCGCGGCTCTGGCAGCTGACCCTGAAGGCCTATGAGGAAGTGCGCCGCGCGCCGGACGCGGCGGCGGCGGCGGACATGGCGATCATCCGCCTGGCCTATGCGGCGGACCTACCGGGGCCGGAGGAGGCGCTGAAGCGGCTGCAGGCGGGAGATGCTGTGACCAGCGGACCTGCGTCGCCCAGCGGACCGGCTCCGCAAGGCTCAGGCGGCCCAGGGTCCTCCGGCGGCGGCGGGGTGTCGGCTGTGGCGCGGAGCATGGCGGAGCCGCAGCCGCAGGCCGCCACCGAACCGGTGGCGGTGCTGAACACCTTCGCGGACATGTTGGCGCTGATCGAGAAGCGCCGCGACATCTCGCTGAAGCTGGACGTGGAGCGGTTTGTCCGCCCGATCAGCTTCAGGCCCGGCGCCATCGAATATGAGTCCGCGCCGGGCGCGCCCAACAACCTGGCGCAGCGTCTGGTCGGGCGGCTGAAGGAATGGACCGGCGAGCGCTGGCTGATCGCGGCGCTGGGCGGCGGCGGGGCCGAGAGCCTCTGGGAGCGCCAGAAGCGCGAGGAGAGGGCCACCCGCGCCGAGATCGAGCAGGACCCGTTCGTGGTCGCCGTGATGGCGGCGTTCCCGGGGGCGGAGATCGTGGGCATCCGGACGCTGCCCGTGCCCGAGGCCGCGCCCGCCGACGAGACTACGAGCAGCGATGACGATGACGAGAACTAGGGTGGCCTCACTTGCCGCCACACCAAACCTGTCATCCCGGACGGCCTGGAAGGCCGAGCCGGGACCCAGGGGCGGACGCATTGCAGAACCCACCTGGGTCCCGGGTCTCCGCTTCGCTGCGCCCGGGATGACAGGATTTATGAGTAGGAAGACCGCATGAAGGATTTCGGCGCCCTGATGAAACAGGCCCAGGCCATGCAGCAGAAGCTGGCCGAGGGGCAGGCGGAGCTGGCCGGGATGGTGATCCTGGGCACGGCCGGGGGCGGCGTGGTGAAAGTCACCCTCACCGGCGCTGGCGTGCTGACCCGCGTGGACATCGACGAGAGCCTGCTGGCGCCCGGCGAGGGCGAGATGCTGGGCGACCTGATCGTGGCCGCCCATGCGGATGCGAAACGCGGGCTGGACCAGCGCCAGGCCGAGCTAATGCAGAAGGCGGCAGGCCCCTTGGCGGGGCTGAACCTGCCCGGCATGCCGAAGTTCTGACTTGGCCGCATCCGCCGGACCCGAGATCGAGCGGCTGATCAGCCTGCTTGCCAAGTTGCCGGGGCTGGGGCCGAGGTCGGCCAGGCGCGCGGCGCTGGCGCTGCTGAAGAAGCGCGACCAGCTCCTGAACCCGCTGGCCGATGCGCTGGCCGAGGCTGCGGCGCGGGTGAAGGTCTGCTCGGCCTGCGGCTCGCTGGACACCCAGGACCCCTGCGCGATCTGCGCGGACGGCTCGCGGGATCCCACCCTGATCTGCGTGGTCGAGGAGGTGGGCGCGCTCTGGGCCATGGAGCGGGCGAGCGCGTTCCGCGGCCGCTACCACGTGCTGGGCGGGCTCTTGTCAGCGCTGGACGGCGTGGGGCCGGAGGCGCTGCGTGTGCATGGGCTCGTTCAGCGCGCCACCGAGACGGGGGTGCGCGAGGTGATCCTGGCGTTGCCCGCAACCGTCGACGGCCAGACCACCGCCCACTACCTCGCCGACCGCCTGGCGCAGGCCGACGTCTCGGTGACCATGCTGGCGCGCGGCGTGCCGGTGGGCGGCGAGCTCGACTGGCTCGACGACGGGACGATCGCCCAGGCGATGCGGGCGAGACGGCCGGCGTAGAGGCGGTCCCGGTCGTGATGGACCATTACGACCGGACGAGAAGGCATCTAAACCAAGAGTGGCTCGAGGGGCGGCTCCACCGCAAGCCCGTGCTGCGGCTTCCTGCGCAGAAGGCGCCCAGATTGCGAGGCCGTAGGGCGGCGGCGCACGCGCCGCAGCAAGCTGCGCCTATCGAGCTTGACTCAAGGGGGTCGAGCCCGCTCAGGGCTGTTGGCGGGCTGTCGCCTGGTCCGCGACTCAGGGGCCAGGGATTGAAACCGCTTTTCGCCATGATGGTGCTCGGCCTCACCTGCGCGGCTGACCCCGCGCTCGCCCAACGGGCCGCGGAAAACGCCGTCGCCTCGGCCAACGACGCCTTCGGCAGTTCCGTTGGGACCGAGCGGATCGGCATCTATAGCGACACTGACGTGCGCGGGTTCAACCCAGTTAAGGCCGGCAACCTGCGCATCGAGGGCCTCTATTTCGACCAGCAGGCCGGGTTGACCGGGCGCGTGCGTTCCGGCTCGCGCATTCGCGTGGGGATCGCGGCGCTCGACTATCCGTTCCCGGCGCCCAGCGGCATCGTCGACTACAGCATCCGTCCGTCCGGCGACCGGCGGGTGATCAGCCTGGCGCTGCTGCGCCAGAATTACGGCGGCGAGAACATCGAACTCGACACCAGCTGGCCGATCGTGAAGGGCCGGCTCAGCGTCGCCGCCGGGCTGACCCGCAACCACGATGAACAGGTCGACGGGGCCCACTTCGTCAACTACGGGGCTGGCCTGATGCCGCGCCTGCGTTTCGATGGCGGCGAGGTGACCCTGATCCTCAGTCACATCGGCCAGCGCAGCGCCACCAGCCATATCGTGGTCACCGCCCCTGGCGCCTTTCTGCCGCCGTTGCCGGAGCCCCGGGTCTATCTCGGCCAGGACTGGGCGAAGGGGACCAACGAGAGCACCAACCTGGGGTTCATCTCCAAGGCCGAGCTGGGCGGCGGATGGTCGATGCAGGCTGGGGGATTCGAATCGCGTTCCCTGAAGCACCACGCCTACAGCGAGATATTCACGGTCGCAGACGAAGGCGGGAATGCCCGCCACAGCATTGTCGCCGACCCCAGGCAGATCGCCCGCTCCTACGCGGGGGAGGCGCAGGTTAGCTGGCGGAGCAATGGCCCGGTCCTGCGCCACCGGGTGCTGTTCAACCTGCGCGGCCGGGACAGGAGCGCCGAGACGGGCGGCTCCGACCGCCGCGACCTGGGCCCGGTGCGGCTAGGCGACAAGGATCCCGAGGTCGAACCCGACTTCATATTCCGCGCCATCGACGAGAGCCGCATCCGCCAGCTCACCGCCGGCCTGGGCTATGTGGGCCGCTACAAGACGCTGGGCCAGCTGAACGTCGGGCTGCAGAAGGCCGACTACCGCGCCAGCTTCAAGCGGGCGGGGGTGGAGACGGCGGTCACCGACCGGCCGTGGCTCTACAACGCCGCCCTGCTGATCTCTCCGGCCAAGACCTGGATGGTCTATGCCGGGATGGTGCGCGGCCTGGAAGAGAGTGGCTTCGCGCCAGAGAACGCCGCCAATCGCAACGAGACCTTGCCCGCCTCTCGGACTCGCCAGATGGACGGCGGCGTGCGCTTCAAGTTGTGGACGACCACCGCCATGGTCAGCGCCTTCCAGATCGAGAAGCCCTATTTCAGCTTCGACGCCGCCAACCGCTTCACCGTACAGGGCGACGTGCGCCATCGGGGCGTGGAGGCCTCGGTCTCCGGCGCGGTTGGACCGCGGCTGACCGTGGTAGGCGGGGCGGTCTTGATGAAGCCGCAGGTCATCGGCGAGGCACGCGCCCTGGGCCGCGTTGGGCCGCGGCCGGTGGGGGCGCCCGCCATGCTCATCCGGCTGGATGCTGAGTATCGGCTACCGGTCGACGGCCTGGGTCTCACGGCCTCGGTGGTGCGCACCGGGCGACGCGCAGCCTCGGCCAGGCCGTATGCGGAGCTGGGGGGATCGCAGCTGTTCGCGCCGGCCTTCACGACCTTGGACATCGGCGCGCGCTACCGGTTCAAGCTGGACCGCCATCCAATGAGCTTCCGGGTGCTGCTGGCCAATGCCTTCGACGGCCGGTCGTGGAAGATCGTCGCCGCCAACAGCTATCAGCTCAACGACAGCCGGCGACTGTCAGTCAACCTGCTGGCCGACTTCTGACCTGCGGCGGAATTGGCTGCGCAGCGCGCGGCTCGCCCCCACCATCCGCTCTTCGGCCAAGGGCCCCCGCTTCGCAGTGGAGGCAAGTGCTTCCTGCGACTCACTTAAGTCTCTAAGAACACAGCATGAACGGACTTCTGATCGTTGCGCTGGTGCTGGCTGCCGTCGCCGTGGCGGCGGTCATGTGGGCGCTGAGGGAGCGCAGGCGCGGCGACGCCGCGGAGCTTCGCGTCGAGATGATGCGCGAGCAGGCGGACCTGGTCTCGGCCCAGCTGACCCAGTCGGCGACCGGGGTGGCCGAGGCGATCCTGAAGAAGAACGAAGAGGCGATCCACAATCGCGAGCAGCTGGCCCAGGCGCGCCTGGAGGCGCAGCTGAAGCCGGTGGCCGAGACGCTGCAGAAATTCCAGGAGCAGGTGACGCTGGCCGAGAACAAGCGCGCCGAGGAGACCGGCGGCCTGAAGGAACAGATCGCGGCGCTGCTGACCGCCTCGACAGCGACGCAGGACGAGGCGCGCAAGCTCTCGGCGGCGCTGCGGCGCGGGGCCGGCGTGCAGGGGCGCTGGGGCGAGCAGACGCTTCGGAACGTGCTGGAGGCCGCGGGCCTGGCGCACCGCTACGACTTCGACGAACAGACCACGACCGATACCGAGGAGGGTCGTCGGCGGCCCGACGTGACCGTGAAGCTGCCGGGTGGCGGTGTATTCGTCATCGACGCCAAGTGCTCGCTGAACGCTTTCCTAGAGCTGCAGGACGCGGTGGACGACGCGGCCCGCGAGGCCTGCGGCCAGCGCCACGTGCAGAGCGTGCGGGCCCACGTGCAGGGCCTGTCGGCCAAGGCCTACTGGGACCAGTTCGACAATTCGCCGGACTTCGTGGCGATGTTCGTGCCGCTAGATTCGGCCATGGCCGCGGCCCTGGAGCGCGCGCCCGACCTGATGACCGAGGCGATGGACCGCCGCGTGGTGATCGTCACGCCCACGACGCTCTTCGCCCTCTGCAAGGCGGTGGTCTACGGCTGGCGGGTCGAGGAGCAGGCGGCCAACGCCCAGAAGATCGCTGAGCTGGGCCGAGAGCTCTACAAGCGCATCGCCGTGATGGGCGGGCACGCCGGCTCGGTCGGCAAGGCGCTGGAGGCGGCGGTGGCCCGCTACAACCAGTTCGTCGGCAGCCTGGAGACCCAGGTCCTCACCCAGGCGCGGCGCTTCGAGGAGCTGAAGGTGGACCACGAGGGCAAGACCGTGGCGCTGCTGGAGCCGCTGGACACGGCCGTTCGGCCGCTGACCAAGCTCACCCCCGAAACGCCGCCGCAGGTGCGGCTGGTGGCGGGCGACGAAGCTTGACCTTGAGCCTGAGGCCAATCGTCTCCTACCTTGACGCTCGGATATTGCGACCCTAACTCCCGGCCATGGCCCTGCGCGAAATCCTCGTCGTCCCCGATCCGACCCTGAAACAGGTGTCCAAGCCCGTGGAAACGGTCGACGACGAGCTGCGCGCGCTCATGGACGACATGCTGGAGACCATGTACGCGGCGCCCGGCATCGGCCTGGCCGCGATCCAGATCGGCGTGGCCAAGCGGGTGATCGTCATGGACCTCGCCCGGCCCGAGGAAGACAAGCAGCCCCGCTACTACGTGAACCCGGAGATTCTCTGGGCCTCGGAGGAGACCGCCCCTTACGAGGAAGGCTGCCTCTCGGTGCCGGAGATCTATGACGAGGTCGAGCGGCCCGCGCGGGTGAAGCTCCGCTACCTCGACTACCACGGCAAGACCGTGGAGGAAGACGCCGAGGGCCTCTTCGCCGTCTGCATCCAGCACGAGATGGACCACCTGCAAGGCGTGCTCTTCATCGACCACCTCTCGCGCCTGAAGCGCGAGCAGGCGGTGAAGAAGGTCAAGAAGTGGGTGCGCGCGGCTTAGCTACAGCGCGTGGATCCCGGCCTCCGCCGGGATGAGTCGCTACGCGCTCACTTCTTCCCCGCCGCCTCGGCCTTGTCCTGGGCGCTGTTCAGCGCGGCATCGGTCTTGTCGCCGGCCTTCTTTGCGCCGGCCTTGATCTGGTCGCCGGCTTTCTGGGCGCCTTCCTTGAGCTTGTCGCCGGCCTGGTCGGCGCCCGCCTTCAGCTTGTCGCCGGCCTCGGAGGCGCCTTGCTTGATGTCGGCGCCCACGGCCTTCATCTCGGGCGTGGCGGCGACGTTCTTGGCGGCGTCGCCGACTTCGCCGGCGGCGGCCTTCAGGTCAGCGGAGGTCTTCTCCTGGGTTGGCTTCGAACAGGCGGCGGCGGTCAGCGCGAGGCCGAGGGCGGCGCAGGTCAGGATGAGGCGCATGGGGAGGCTCCTTCAATGGGCCCTCATCAACGGCCAAGCTTGCGCGATGGTTCCGGGCCGCTAAACCCCGCCCATGCGTCTGGCCTTCCTGGGAACCCCCGACTTCGCGCTCGTGTCGCTGGCCCGCCTCGTCGAGGCCGGGCACGAGATCGCCTGCGTCTATTCCCAGCCGCCGGCGCCGCGCGGGCGTGGCCATGAGCTAAAGCCCTCGCCGGCGCACGCGTTCGCGCTGGAAAAGGGCTTGATGGTGCGCACGCCGGCCTCGATGCGCGACCCCGACGAGATCGCGGCGTTCCAGGCGCTGCGCCTCGATGCGGCGGCGGTGGTGGCGTTCGGCCAGATCCTGCCGGCGGCGGTGCTGGACGCGCCCAGGCTGGGCGCCTTCAACCTGCACGGCTCGCTCCTGCCCAGATGGCGGGGCGCCGCGCCCATTCAGCGCGCGGTGATGGCCGGCGACCCGGTCACCGGCGTCGAGGTGATGCGGATGACCGAAGGCCTGGACGAGGGCCCGGTGCTGGCGTCGGAGACCCTGCGGATCGGCCCGCTGGACACCGCCGGCACGATGCACGACCGGATGGCCGCAGCGGGGGCGGAGCTGCTGGCCAGGACCCTGGCGGCGGTCGAGCGCGGCGAGGCGGTCGAGACCCCGCAGACCGAGGACGGCGTCACCTACGCCAAGAAGATCCGGCCGAAGGAGGCCAGGATCGACTGGGCCAAGCCCGGCGCCGAGATCGACCGCAAGATCCGTGGCCTGTCGCCGTTCCCCGGGGCCTGGTTCACCCTGGCGACGGAGAAGGGCCCGGTGCGCGTGAAGGCCCTGCTCTCGGCCTTCGAGGACGCCGACGGCGCGCCGGGCGAGGTGCTGGACGACCGGTTGCTGGTGGCGACGGGCGAGGGTGCGGTGCGTCTGCTGCGCGTGCAGCGCGAAGGCCGCGGGCCGCAGGAGGCCGGGGAATTCCTACGCGGAACCCGCGTCGCGCCCGGAACGAAGCTCGCCTGATGCCCCGCTATCGCCTGACCATCGAATATGACGGCGGCCCCTACAACGGCTTCCAGGCCCAGGCGGGGCAGCCCTCGGTGCAGGGATCGCTGGAACGGGCGGTGACCGGCTTCTGCGGCGAGAGCGTGCGGGTGCATGCCGCCGGCCGCACCGACGCCGGCGTCCACGCGACCGGGCAGGTGGTGCATGTGGACCTCGAAAAGGCCTGGCCGGCGCAGACCGTGCGCAACGCGCTGAACGCCCATCTGGTCCCCGAGCCGATCGTGGTGCTGGACGCCGCGGTCGCGCCGGAGGGCTGGCACGCGCGGTTCTCGGCGACGATGCGCAGCTACCGCTACCGCATCCTCAACCGGCCAAGCCCGCCGGGCCTGGAGAAGGGCCACGTCTGGTGGGTGAAGAAAGACCTGGACGCCGACGCCATGGACGAGGCCGCCCAGGCGCTCGTCGGCCATCACGACTTCACCACCTTCCGCGACCTGGCCTGCCAGGCGAAGTCGCCGGTGAAGACGCTGGACCTGGCGCGCGTGCGCCGGGAGGGCGAGGAGGTGGTGCTGGAGTTCGTGGCCCGCTCGTTCCTGCATCGGCAGGTGAGGTCGATGACGGGGTCCATCGTGGAGGTGGGCGTGGGCCGCTGGACGGCCGAGGATTTGAAAGCTGCGCTGGAGACGGCGGATCGCAAGGAATGCGGGCCGGTGGCGCCCGCCGATGGGCTGTACCTGACGAAGGTGAGCTACGAGGCGTAACGTCCACCTCAAGCTGTCATCCCGGTTTCGCGGTACGCGAAGACCGGGACCCATACGCACCAGATTTCTCGGGCAAAGTCGGGCGCGGAGTTTGAACGGCCAGCACGGCGCGAATGGGTCCCGGTCTTTGGCTTCGCCAAAACCGGGATGACAGCCCGTTGGTAGGTCAGGCGAAGGCTGCGAAGTACCGGCCGATGAGCCGTTCGTAGACGGCCTGGAGCTGACGGATTTCCTCCACCGGCGCGCGTTCGTCGACCTGGTGCATGGTGGTCCCGACGAGGCCGAGTTCGACGACGGGGCACAGCGCGCGGATGAAGCGGGCGTCGGAGGTGCCGCCGGTGGTGGAGAGCTCTGGCGGGCGGCCGGCCACGTCACCGACGGCGGCGGCCACCACGTCGGTGAAGGGGCCGGGCGCGGTGAGGAAGGCCTCGCCGCTGATCTGCTGGGTCACACTGACCGAACCGTTGAAGCCTTCCGCAGCGCCCTTGGCTTCGCCCTCGATCCAGGCGGCCAGCGCCGCGCCGGTGTGGTTGGGATTGAAGCGGATGTTGAGCCTCGCCTTCGCCGTTCCCGGGATGACGTTGGTGGCGGTGTTGGGGACGTCGATCCAGGTGACCTCGAGGTTCGAGGGCTGGAATTCCGGATAGCCCTCGTCCAGCACCCGGTCCTGCAGCCGCGCCAGCAGGCGGACCAGCACCGGGGTCGGGTTGGCGGCGCGGTGCGGATAGGCCACGTGGCCCTGCACGCCCTGGACGGTGATCGCCGCGTTGATCGAGCCGCGGCGGCCGACCTTGACCATGTCGCCGAAGACCGCGCTGGACGTAGGCTCGCCCACCACGCAGTGGTCGATGGCCTCGCCCTCGGCGGCGAGCGCCTCCACCACCAGCTTGGTGCCGTGGGTGCTCTCGCCCTCCTCGTCGCCGGTGATCAGGAAGGAGAGCGAGCCCTTCACGTCGCCCGCCGCGATGGCCTGGGCGGCCGCCGCGGCGAAGGCGGCGATGGCGCTCTTCATGTCGACGGCGCCGCGCCCGATCAGGACGCCATCCACCACCGCGGCGTCGAAGGCGCCCTGGCTCCAGGCGGCGGCGTCGCCCACCGGCACCACGTCGGTGTGGCCGGCGAAGCAGAGGTTGGGGCGTGCGGTCCCATAGCGGGCGTAGAGGTTCTCGATCTCGCCGAACTTCATGCGGCGACAGGCGAAGCCGAGGCCCGCCAGCGCCGCCTCGACCACGTCCATGGCCCCGGCGTCGGCCGGCGTCACCGAAGGGCGGCGGATCAGGTCGCGGGTCAGTTCGACGGCGTCGATCACTCTCGTCCCCGTGGGAATTCTTGCTAGGTTCGCGCCTCGTCTAGACCGGAATGAGCTCATGCCCAAGATCGACATTGACGCCCTGCCAGTGCGCAGCGGCTCTGCCTATCCCGCGCCGTTCGACGCGCCCTGCGCCGGCCGCACGCGCCGCGCGCTGGGTGAGGCGGTGGGCCTGGACCAGTTCGGGGTCAATCTGCAGCGGCTGGCGCCCGGCGCCTGGACCAGCCAGCGCCACTGGCACGTCGCGGAGGACGAGTTCGTCTGGGTGGTCTCCGGTGAGGTGGTCCTGGTCACCGACGAGGGCGAGCAGGTGCTGCGGGCGGGCGACTGCGCGGGCTTCAAGGCCGGCGTGCCCAACGGCCACCACATCCAGAACCGCTCGGACACTGAGGCTGTGCTGTTGGAGATCGGCACGCGGGACCCGCAGAACGACGCCTGCGACTATCCCGACGTCGACATGATCGTTGGCGCGGACAACGTCTACCGCCACCGCGACGGGACGCCCTATGAGGTCGACACCCGGCGCTCGCGGGGCGCCCCTGAAAGCTAGTCCCGCAGCAACTCGTTGATGCTGGTCTTGGACCGCGTGCGTTCGTCCACCGTCTTCATGATCACCGCGCAGTAGGTCGACGGCAGGGTCGGGTCGTGCGGGTTGGGGCGGGAGCCCGACATGATCACGGAGTAGGGCGGCACCTCGCCGGTAATGGTCTCGCCGGTGCGGCGGTCGACGATCGGGGTGGTGGAGGTGAGGTAGACGCCCATGGAGAGCACGCTGCCCTGGCGCACCACGACGCCCTCGGCAACCTCGGAGCGGGCGCCGATGAAGCAGTTGTCCTCGATGATGGTGGGGCTGGCCTGCAGGGGCTCCAGCACCCCGCCGATGCCCGCGCCGCCGGAGATGTGGCAGTGCTTGCCGATCTGGGCGCAGGAGCCGACCGTGGCCCAGGTGTCGACCATGGTGCCCTCGTCCACATAGGCGCCGATGTTGACGAAGGAGGGGGTGAGCACCGCGCCCTTGGCGATGAAGGCGCCCTTGCGGACCACGCAGCCGGGGACGGCGCGGAAGCCGGCCTTCTTGAAGCGGTCTTCCTTCCAGCCAGTGAACTTGGACGGCACCTTGTCCCAGTAGGGGCCCGGGGCGGGCGAGTTGACCAGGGCGTTCGGGATCAGGCGGAAGTAGAGCAGGATCGCCTGCTTGGCCCACTGGTTGGTGACCCAGGTCCCGTCGTCGGCGCGTTCGGCGACGCGCAGGGTTCCGGAGTCCAGCCGCTCGATGGTCTCGTTGACGGCTTCGCGCACCGGGCCGCGGGTCTCGATCGTGATCGCGTCGCGATCCTCCCAGGCGGCTTCGATGACGGCCTTCAGGTCTTGGGTGGGCATCAGGCGGCTTTGCTCAGCTGGGCGCGCTCGAGGAAGCGCGCGAGGTTGTCGGTCTTGTAGTCGATGAAGGCGGCGGTGGAAGCCTCCGCATGCGGGCCGACCAGCACGGTGGTCATGCCGATGGCGGCGGCCGGTTCCAAGTTGCGCTCGCTGTCCTCGAAGAAGGCGGTCTTCGAAGGCTCGATGGCGTGGTCGGCGCTGATCCGGGCCATGTTGGCGGGGCTCGGCTTGGGCACATAGTCCGCCGAGCCGATGTGGAAGATCTCCGAGAAGACGTGCGCCAGGCCCAGGCGCTCCAACACCCTGTCGGCGTGGACGCCATCGGCATTGGTGAAGATCAGCCGGCGGCCGGGCAGGCGCTCCAGCGCGGCCAACAGTTGCGGGTCATGCGTCAGGCCTTCCAGCGGCAGGTCGTGGAACATGGCGTGATAGTCCGCGGGCTTGACACCGTGGTGCTCAATCATCCCGCCGAGCGTCAGGCCATATTCGGCCAGGTACTTCTTCTGGAGCTTGTAGGCCTCGTCCCGGACCAGGCCGGTGACGCGCTCGACGAAGTCGGTCATCCGCCGCTCGATCTCGCCCATGAGGCCGGAGGTGGTCGGATAGAGCGTGTTGTCGAGGTCGAAGAGCCAGGTGTCGACGTGGCGAAGATCGGCGATCATTCGCTGATCAGCGTGCCGGCCCCGTGCTCGGTGAAGAGCTCGACCAGCATGGCGTGCTCGCGCCGGCCGTCCAGGATGACCACGGCCCCGACGCCGGACTCCACCGCGGCGATCGCGGTTTCCAGCTTGGGGATCATGCCGCCGGTGGCGACGCCGTCGGCCATGGCCAGCCTCGCCTCTGCCACGGTCATCTGACGGATGAGCTGGCCGTCCTTGTCGAGCACGCCGGCCACGTCGGTGAGCAGCAGCATGCGCTTGGCGTTCAGCGCGCCGGCGAGCGCGCCCGCCACCGTGTCGGCATTGATGTTGTAGGTCTGGCCGTCCTCGCCGACGCCGATCGGCGCGATCACCGGGATGTAGTCCTCGTCGGCGTAGATCAGGGCCTGGATCAGCTTGGGATCGACCCGGGTGGGTTCGCCTACGAAGCCCAGGTCGACCTCCTGCTCCATCCGCGAGCCGGGGTCCTTCTTGGTGCGGGTGACCTTGGCCACAGTGATTAGCCGGGCGTCCTTGCCGGAGAGGCCGACGCCGCGCACGTCGGCTTCCTTGCCGGCCAGCGTGATCCAGTTGGCGATGTCCTTGTTGATGGCGCCGGAGAGCACCATCTCGGCCACTTCCATGGTGGCCTCGTCGGTGACCCGCAGGCCGTCGATGAAGGTGGACTTCACGCCGGCGCGCTCCAGCATGGCGCTGATCTGCGGGCCGCCGCCGTGCACGATCACGGGATGGACGCCCAGCATCTTCAGGAGCACCGAGTCGGCGGCGAACTGGCGCGCGACCGCTTCCTCGCCCATGGCGTGGCCGCCGTATTTGATGACCACGGTCTCGCGGTCGTAGGTCTGGATGAAGGGCAGGGCTTCGGCGAGCGTCTTGGCGGTCGCCCATCCCTGGCCTTGGTCGTCGTCGATCACGGGCCGGCCCCTGGAAGTTGGAGCGCTCCGATAGCGGACGCGGACGGCGATGTCACGTTTGCGCGCCTGCGGCGCGGCGCGAGCGGGGGGTTCAGTCTTCCCCCGGTACGGGGGAAGTGGCCCAACGCGCTCTTGCGCGGCGGGTCGATGGGGGAAGTGAGAGCGAAAGGGCGACTTCCCCCATTGTCGGCCGGGCTTCGCCCATTGCCGACATTTCCCCCGTACCGGGGGAAGGCAGTCACACCATGCAGGCGTGGGCGATCTCGGCGCGGAGTTCGGGGATGCCCCAGCCTTTTTCGGCGGAGGTGGCCAGCACGCGGGGGAAGGCGGCGGGGCGCTTGGCGATGGCGGCGAGGGTCTTGGCCGTCACCGCCTCGACCTCGGAGGTCTTCAGCTTGTCGGCCTTGGTCAGCACGATCTGGTAGGAGACGGCGGCCACGTCGAACGTATCCAGCGCCTCGGTGTCGACGTCTTTCAGGCCGTGGCGGGCGTCGATCAGCAGGTAGGCGCGCTTCAGGTTCGGCCGGCCGCGCAGGTAGTCGCGGCCGAGGTTCTGGAACTTCTTCACCTCGCCGCGGGAGGCGCGCGCAAAGCCGTAGCCCGGCAGATCGACCAGTCGCAGCTTCTCGTCGGCGACGAAGAAGTTCACTTCCCGCGTGCGGCCCGGCGAGTTCGAGGCCCTGGCCAGGTGCAGGCGTCCGGCCACCGCGTTGATCAGCGTGGACTTGCCGACGTTGGATCGGCCGGCGAAGGCCACCTCCGGCAGGTCGGCGGGCGGCAGGCCATCCATCTGGACCGCGCCCATCATGAACGTCACCTCGTGGGCGAAGAGGACGCGGGCGGCCTCCAGCTCGTCCTCGGTGAAGGCGCCAGTTTCGGCGGACATCAGGCGGCCGGCGCCTTGCCGCTCAGCCTGGCGATCAGCTTGTCGATCGGGTTGTCGACCTTGAAGCGGCGCATGATCACGTACTGCTGGATCGAGGTCAGGATGTTCGACCAGGTCCAGTAGATCAGCAGGCCCACGGCGAAGGGCGCCATGATGAAAGTGAACATGATCGGCATCAGCTGGAAGATCTTCTGCTGGGTCGGATCGGGCGCGGGCGGGTTCATGGACGTCGTCAGCCACATGGTCACGCCGTAGAGGAGCGGCAGGACGCCGAGCGCCAGGAAGCCATGTTGCGCCGGGGTGTTGCCGATGAAGCTGCCCAGCAGGGGCAGGTTCACGGGATCCCAGGGCAACAGGCCAAACAGGTTCCAGATGTTGGTGGGGTCCGGCGCCGAGAGGTCGTTGATCCAGCCGACGAAGTGGGCGTGGCGCATCTCGATGGTGACGCTCAGCACCTTGTAGAGCGAATAGAACACCGGGATCTGCAATAGCAGCGGCAGGCAGCCCGCCAGCGGGTTCACCTTCTCACGCTGATAGAGCGCCATCATCTCCTGCTGCTGCTTGGCCGGGTCGTCCTTGAATTTCTTGCGCATCTCCTCAACGAGGGGCTGCACCTTCTTCATCTTGGTCATCGACTCGTAGGACTTGTTGGCCAGCGGGAAGAAGATCACCCGCACGGCCACGGTGAGCAGCAGGATGGCCACGCCGAAGTTGCCGACGTGCTGGAAGATGTATTGCAGGAACAGGAAGATCGGCCGGGTCAGGAACCAGAACATCCCCCAGTCCACGGCCTCGTCCAGGTGGGCGACGCCCAGCGACGCCTCATAGGCCTGCAGCTGCGGCACGGTCTTGGCGCCGGCGAAGAGGTGCTGGGTCACGTTGACCTGCTGGCCGGGGCCGATGGCGCGGGCCGCGCCGGTGAAATTGGCCTCATAGACGTCGACGCCGCCGGTCTTGGTGTCGCGGAAGACCGCGTGGACCTGTTCAGCCGGGTTGGGGATCAGGGCGGCCAGCCAGTATTTGTCGGTGATGCCGGTCCAGGCGCCCGTGGAATTGAACTCCACCGGGCTCTTCTTGGTGAGGTCCTTGTACTTGTAGCGCCGCACATGGCCGTCCAGCCAGCCGGTGGCGCCTTCATGCACGATCCCGGACTTGCCGACCTCGGGGGGCACGCCCTGGCGCTGGATCGAGCCGTAGGGGGCCAGCGTCACCGGCATGGCGCCGAGGTTGGCCACCGTGTCGGTGACCGTGAACATGAACTTGTCGTCGACCTCGACCTTGCGGGTGAAGGTGAGGCCCGCCCCGTTGTCATAGGTCATCACCACCGGCTGGCCGGGGGCGAGCGTCGAGCCCTGGGCGAGGGTCCAGACCGTCTGGGCGGTGGGCAGGCCCGGCACATTGGCGCCGGTCCAGCCGAACTCGGCGAACCAGGCGTGCGGCGCGCCCTCGGGGCGCAGCAGCTCCACCGGCGGCGAGGTCTTGGCGAGCTCGGTGCGGTACTCGGTGAGGAAGAGGTCGTCGATCCGCGCGCCCTTCAGCGAGAGCGAGCCCTGCAGGTTCGGTGTCGCCACCGGCACGCGCGGGCTGGCGGCCAGCGCCGCGGCCCGGGTCACCGCCGGCGGGACCACCACGCTGGGCGCGCCAGGGACGCCGGCCCTGGCGTCCGGGACACCGGCGGCGACGGCGGCGGAATGGGCGGCGGCGGCCTCGGCCTGGCGGCGCTTGGCCTGCGGCTCGAGCACGAACATCTGGTAAACGATGAAGAGCACGAGGGCGCACACGAGGAAGATGATCGTGTTGCGATTGGAGTCGGGTTGCATGTCGGGGGACGCGGTCCGGTCTTAGGGGGGGGCTTGCCCGGTCATATGAGGGCGGTCGCGGTCGGCGGCGAGCCTTAACAGCGCGCTTTTCACATCGTCAAGCAAACGCGGCCACTCGCGGGTGGTCACACCGCCTCTAGCGATGAACACATAGTCGAAGCCGGGATGGGCCAGTTCGGGCAGGATCCGGCGGGCGGCCTCGCGCAGGCGGCGCTTGGCGCGGTTGCGTTCCACCGCGCCGCCGATGCGCTTGGTGGCGGTGAAGCCAACGCGCACGAGGAGGTTTTCGTCACGCCGGCGGGCCTGGATCAGCACCGCGCCGCGCGCACAATAGGCGGCCTTGGCGCAGGCAAGGAAGTCCGCACGCTTCTGGATGCGCGCGATGGGTGGGCTGGCGATGGGAAGCGCGGCGTCGGTCAAGCCGACACCCTTACCTCAAAACGAGGGTCTCAGGCGCTCAGACGCTTGCGGCCCTTGGCGCGGCGGCGGGCCAGCACCTTTTGTCCGTTCTTCGTGGACATGCGCAGACGGAAGCCGTGGCGACGGGCGCGGACTAGACGGGACGGTTGGAAAGTCCGCTTCACGGGATGGCTCCGAGGGGTCGAAAATCGAGCGGCGGTGGATAGGGGAAGGACGAGGCGGTGTCAACCGTTGCGCGCCGAATAGCGCCTCAGTCGGCCAGCGTCAGCACCACGGAGCCGCGGCGGGTGGCGACCATGGTGTGCTCGTATTGCACCGTGGGCTCGCCGCCCGGGGGGCGCAGGGTCCAGCCGTCGCCGGTCTCCTCGACCCAGTCGGCGCCCAGCGACAGGAAGGGTTCCAGCGTGAAGACCAGGCCCTCGGTGATCTGGCGGCGGTCGGCGGGTTCGTACCATGTGGCGATCTCGGTGGGCGCCTCGTGCAAGGCGCCGCCGACCCCGTGGCTGGCGAGGTTCCGGACCAGGCTGTAGCCGTTCTTGCGCGCGAAGGCCTCGATGCTGCGGCCGGGCGCGTTCAGCGAGGCGCCGGGGCGCACGGCGCGGATGCCGGTCCAGAGCGCGCGGCGGCCGTCGCGGCACAGGCGTTCGACCCGGGGCGGCACCGGCGGGACG
>Ga0307510_10002395_pt1 | contig 21268 bp, 21 predicted proteins | sample 12_EM_MG_FD_207224 | JGI IMG/M metagenome (GOLD analysis project Ga0307510, IMG submission 207224) | Populus trichocarpa ectomycorrhiza microbial communities from riparian zone in the Pacific Northwest, United States - 12_EM | ecosystem: Host-associated > Plants > Roots > Unclassified | place... | reverse complement strand
CCGTGACCGAGAGATCCTGCAGGGTGTCCAGCATATCCACAGATGCCACCCGTCGGGCGGAGTCGCCGCTCCTAACAGCTTCCGTGGCCGACTCGGACGCGATGGAATCCATCTCGGGAAATGGGACGCTCGACTTGCGGACCTTCCCTCGCGCCTCCCGCTCCTGCTTCTCCCGGCTATCCACGCGCTCCATCTCGGATGCCCACCCCCTAACGCCGCCCTTGGTCCCGTAAAATAGCACTTCGTCGACGGTGTCGAGGTACTGCGCGACGGCGTCCTGCTGCTTCCCGAGCTGCTCGACCTTGAGATCCTGCTTGTACAGCCACCCGCTGCCGAGCACGAGCCGTTCGTCCCATCGCTCCCGCGGCACACGCTCGTCCTCTTCGTCCACGTTGAAATCGTCTTCCTCCTCGTCCCAAAACGAGGATCGACTCGCGCCGCCCCTGCCACGCGCATGACCGAGACGGAAAAGGACGCGTCTGTGGGCACGTCGGAGAGCTCCGTCGGCAACAAGACGCGCGATGGCGAGCTGCGGTCGTTGCCCACGTCGTACCCATCGTCCGAAAGAGGAATCTGCGCGCTCTCTTCCAGCTCCCGCAGGACCGTGAGTGCGTCCAGCGCCGCGCGGCGAATCCGTGCTAGTGGGTCCGTGCGGGCCGCATCCGAGGAGACGCGGCGCTTCTGTGGCTCGCTCGTGGAGAGCGATGCGGGGCGGAAAGTCTGCCGGTGCTGCGTTCTGCTGATGCCTTGTTCATCGGGCAGAGAGAGGAGATAGTTTCGAACCGACCGGATTGCGTGCGTCGTAACCTTGAGCGCGTGTAACACATCGAAGCCACCGCCAGCACCACCGCCACTGGGTGAGTGTCCATGGACAGTCAGTAGGCTTGGGTTTGGTGCTTTCGCGTTGTCGTCCGCGCGGAGCCTCCAGCCGTCCTCGACGACCGAAAGGTCCTGTGTTACCCCAGGTCGGAGGTTCTCTGGGTCCACTCCGAAGGTTTTGACACGGGGTGTGATTGAAGGGAGTGGTTGCGCAGGTAACACTGGTGAAGGGGCTAGTCGGAGCTCTGGAAGGGTGGTTAATGAGGGGTTTCCCTTGATGTGTGTGCTCGAGGACCCGAGTGCGGGGACAAGGCCCTTTCTCTGGGTGTTGGACCTGGAGCGGCAATTAGGTGGCAAAAGAGCGGATAAAAGCCGGAAACGCACTCCTTCGCGATCAGCCCCGTCTTCGTAAGGTAGTGTTGGAGATGCTCTATGCTGCCTAACGCCATCACGCTCTCTCGCTTGGCCGCGCTTCGGCTGAACGGCTTCTGTTCCTTGGTTGCGACATTCACGTTCGGATAAAACGCAGCCTGAGGGCGAGGGAAGGAGTGGAGGAGGAGACGTTGGACATGAGAGTGGATGAGCAGGTTGTGAAACTTTGGAGGCGAATCAGCTTGTCCTGTTGCCGGTTGTGCTCTGAGTGAGATGATGACAAAGCCCATTAGTCGGGCTGTCAGCTGTCAGCCAGCCGGACTGGTTTCGGGGCTGTCAGCGAATTACGACTTTTGCTCGCCATAAATAAAAAGATCATCTCAGTTTGCTAGACTGCCAACTCTGAAACGTGAGTCGCGCCCATCGCTCCTTCGCGAAGGGCGTCCTCGGGCTGTTGCTTCTGCAGTTGCTCGATCTTGAGACCCTGCTCCTACAGCCATTCGTCCCACCACGTCATGTATAGATGAACCCTTTTCCCGTCCTTCCATTATGTTGCATGGGTACACCACTATAACAGATGTACGTCTGGACGGTATGTTCCGAACCCTGTTTTCTATTGTTTGCATTTACGGACTGATAAAATGCCTTCAGTGAGTCTCGTGCCTGTCGTAGCGTTCGGATGGCTGCAGCGTCTACTGGGGTGGAGAGCAACTCGCATTGTATTCCGGACCGGATTTGGGGACTTGATTATAATCATGTCGAATAATTATCTCTGAGTGATTTGCGCATCACTCGACTGCAAATTCTGATCCTCAGCGCTGTCGAATCTACCCTTGCAACTTTCTGCGACAGGACATGCATCCGCAGCGATACACGCCGGCGCATTTCGCGGTACGACAGATCTCGCATCGCAAAGAGAAAAGTAGAATGTATGCGACAACGAAACGCTTGACCATGTCCGCGAATAGGTTCGAAAGGAGGCAGACGCGTCAATAACTTTGGGAGAGCGGGGGGATAAGGCGTTTTCACCCAGGAATGACTGCTCCATTGGATATTTCGGCAGTGATTCCAACAGGGCTGCCCATTGCGACATTCACCATGGTCGATGCTCCCGAAGTTTTGTGCAGCATAGATGGGCATTCCTCTTCCCAAACATTGTGCGGCAGATCAGTGTTACAATAAGAAAACAACTACGCCCATGGTTCCACGTAATAGGTAGCATATCTTAGGGATGGGAGGTCCATCCTTTTGTCTGCAACATAACTGGCGAGCGTAGTGAGGCAACAGCCGACGGATACTGGCGGGCATTCTTGCCGTGGTTCTCCTATGTGAGAAACCACGCATTAATCACGACCCAAGAAAGGGCGCGGGAGTGGGTATACGATATTAGTCGCCTAGCTGATGTCACTGAGGAGTGTGGGACCTTACCTATCAAGGTGTCGGAGCAAATGTGAAAGAGGACACCAAGACACCAATAAGAAAAGCGTTCCCTCAAGACCTCTTCAACAGTTGTCGTCCTGCCCATCATCGCTTCACTGTCAGCCTTGTCATTCGACGCGACGGTCTTGGTGTTTAGCCATGGTAGGTTACTCGGTTCAGGCAGTTGATACTCGAGCTGTAGCCCGCCGTGAGACCTTGGCCAGATGGGTGATAAGCTAGTCGAGGATGCGATCACCGCCAAGATGGGGAATGACATCCGCCTCTAGAGACGTGATCAAGGACAGATCAAAAGTTCTCTTCGTCCTCTTGGTCGGAGAAGGGTATGTTGTCTATGGCGGAATTTATTCCCGGATGGGCCTAAATAAACAGACAGGGGCGCAGCTTTCATGAGTAGGAAGCATCAGTCTGCAAGGATACCGGCCCATAAACCATGACCACCTACCTCCATATACACTTCAACCTGGAAACCACACAGGCGGTAACCCAATCCAGTCATCGCAGACTTCTACAACGGCGGTACTTTCCCAACTTAGACAAGGGCGGGCACACATTATACTCGAGCTTGATCTGAACAGCGAACGCCAACGGCACTGCCGCGGCGGCCCCGTAATCTTGTCCTTCTCCTGAACCGCAAGAATAGCTTGGCCAACTCGGAGTTGTACGTATTTGCGAGGGTGATCTACGTCATTCGCTTTTACTGTAGCCGCGTCATAGTGGACCTCGTGTTTGAACGGCCGTAGAAGCACCGCGCTTTGCTTGCGTGTCTGTGGGACGTCAAATGACGTAATAGAATGAAAGTGCAGTGTATTCGGTCGGGTCTCTGGGATACAGGGCAGGACAGCCTGCTTCGGTCAGCTCGGTTCCGTTGACAGTGTCCACGGTGTTAGCCTGAAAGCAGGGCTCTCGGCAGTAAAATCAGGGGACGGGTCTCGGTTTCCTCCTACAAGAACAGGCAACAGTTGACCGAGGTCAGGCCTACAATCTGGTGAGTTTGGATACGTCAAGGCGGTGGGGCACGCCCGCCAGCGGGAAGGGGAACGAGCACGATCTAGGTCGGGAAGTGCGGGCGGCAGACACTTGCGGACACCTCGGGATGGTTTCCCATTTGATAAGTAGGGTGTGACCAGACGCTTGTAGGATCTCGCGAAGAGGTCGAGCACGCAGCGGTGCACGACCCTTGGAGGTTGCTAGGGCAGTAGTAAGATGACGTGGGCCCGACGGATAGGCCGTGGTGCTACACCGGTGCAGTGGGGTGACGGGGAACTCGGATGGGACGTGGGACAATCATGGCATCCCACGGAACAACTCGACGCCGACAGACAACGCTTTGAATTGAGCGCGGCAAAGCCGCCCTGGTACGCGATCCCAAAGTCGCTAGATTGCTGTTCGTCTGTGCGTTCTGTCAGCTGAAGATGATTGTCTGGTGAGAGCAGGTACAATTCTACGCACCAAAGTCCGCGGAATACGGATCCTGCATACACTGCCACTGAACGTACTGAAACAGTTCCGCCGCATGGACGGGAAGAGTCGTCCACGAGTCGTCCACGGCTGTGCTTGCTCTAAACTCGAGCAAACATCACCAAAGCATGGTCACGTGTGGTGGCTCACTGCAGCTCGGTATTCCGCTACAATTGCAGCCTGAGTGATTTACCACCATACTTCGTGTTTTTCTTGGGCCCGGCTGTCCCCTTTTGTTTATATAGACCCCTAAGGTCGTTTTGATTTGTATCATTGTCGAAATATGATCTTCTCTTCGTCGGGCTCCGTTATTGGCCCCTAAGCAAGTAAAGCAACTCACGGGCCGACCGCCTCTGGCAACCGGAATACCACTCTGCAATATTCTCTTTCCCGTTGCGTCTCACACTACCTCACTGGTATTTCGTCATTTTCTTGCCCTTTGAATGACCGACGTCCAATAACCTCCCACTCGTGCCAGACCAAAAACGTTGTTCGGCGCTTGACCATAACTTGCACCCATCTTTTTTCAAGTTATCACGTAATCTGTCACCACTCCATCACCTCGTGTCTGCGTGGGAATATTGAACACGCACAGTACCTTCGCCCTTTCCCCCTAACCCTCTGCCTGCCGCTATTACAGTCTCACAGCCACCCAATCCTCCTCTCAAAGACCCCATTCCTTCCCTACTTGTGATATGACTGACTTGTCTGGATCGGCTCGTTTCCAAGCGCTCTTAGAGTCTGCCGTGCAGGCTTATGAGAAAAAGGAGGGCGTCGCATTGGCGGACTCCGTAGATTCACTTGCCATGCGGCTGCAGCATTGCAACTCCGTCGATGACATTACTACCTTTCTGCAACGCCAAGCACAGGCCATCGATGATTTCCAACAACGTGATAGAATCTTCAAGTCGATTAAGGCCATTGTATCAATTTTATCCCCAGTTTCTTCCGTCGCCTCCATCGCCGACGACGTCGGCCTGGTACGTCGGAAGGTAATCTTGGCCTGTTTTGCTTCTCTGACCAGTTTGTACAGGCATTACTCCCACATGCAAAGGCAATACACGTTACTCTCGGTATCCTATTGAATGTAGTTCCCATTCTTGAGTTCACATCGATATTCTTCTGACGTCCGATCGAACCAGGCGGCCAACGGCGTAATTACAAGTTGTGACGTACTCGCCGATATGATACAGTCAATCGAGTGCTTTGTCAATCGCCTCAGAATATATACAGAGGCGTCACATTCCATGCCCGCAGTGGACGAGATAGTGGTCAAGCTGATGGTGGAGCTGATCTCCACGCTCGCTCTGGTGACCAGAAACCTCAAGAAACGACGATCTCGTGAGTCGTTTCTCGCTAATGTGTTACCTTACTCAACGCGACGCAGTCGAATGGAAAAGGAATTTCTGGGGAGTCAAGGACATCAACGCAGCACGGCAGAGGCTCGAGCAACTCCTGCAAGAAGAGGATCGGGCTGTCGGAGCACAGACCCTCAAGGCTGTCGCGGGTAAGCGAACACATGCAGCTTGTAACTCGCCATGTATTGAATACCCTTTCATCTCAAGACAACAAAGCATCCACTGACGGTGTCCAGAGAACCCTCAGTACGTTTGATGGTTTTTTCGGTGACAACGAGCTAAGTTCATGCCTGACGAATTGTTAGATCAAATGAAACGTCAGTATCTCTTAATGTTGGCCAGCAATGCTTGGAATCGCTGAGATACTCTGGCAGGTGACGAGTTGTTGAGTAATATTCGAAATTGGCTCTCTCCTCCCGATCCTTGGAAAAATTTCAACATCGCTCACAAATCGCGACATAGCAATACTGGGGCATGGTTCGTTAAGGGCAAGACGCTCTCAGAGTGGAAGGCTTCTAGACCTAGTTCCCTACTATGGATGAACGGGAAACGTCAGTTGCCGCCCGGCGTTGACATTTTTCCCAGAGACTGACGGCTTTCACCTTTCATAGCGGGCGCTGGAAAGAGCGTCCTTTGGTAAGCAAATCCTTCCATATTTTCGTCCTGAGAACCTATGATATTCACCAGTTCCACCATCATCGAGGAGATCAAGACTATGCAGAAATCTGGACATGCGTCACTCGCAATGTATTACTATGATTTCAGGGAGGATAAGAAGCGGGACCTGTGCGGGCTACTCTCTTCTGTGCTTTTCCAACTTTGCGACCAGTCCGATTCCTACCACCCTATCCTCTCCACTTTCTATTCGACACACCTCAATGGCGCACGAACCCCCAGTGACGACGAACTTATTCGTTGTTTAATCGACTTGTTGAAAGTCCCAGGGTCACAACCGATTTATCTGATCGTAGATGCATTGGACGAATGTCCAAGCACATCTTCTCTCTTGTCTCCCCGCGAGGAGCTCCTGTCGCTATTGGAGGATCTTGTTCAGAAACAACTCCCAAACTTGCGCATATGCGTTACTAGCCGACCCGAGGTTGACATCAAGACTATTCTGGAGCCACTGGCATTCCGTTCTGTTTCATTACACGATGCGAGTGGACAACAGAAAGACATTAGGGACTATATCGAGGCGATCGTTAGCACGAACAGAAAGATGCAAAATTGGAGTTTGGACCACAAGCGACTTGTGACTGATGTTCTGACGAGTAGAGCAGATGGAATGTAAAGTATTTATATCCTATTTCTTTACGGCGCTCACCGGCACCTTTTTGATAGGTTCAGATGGGTGTATTGCCAACTCGAATACCTCGCCAACTGCCCCCCGGTGCGCATCCAACGTGCTCTGGATGAATTACCTGCGACGCTCGATGAGACATACGAACGCACCTTGCGAGAGATCGAGGACACGAACTCGGAATATGCCCCGCGGCTTCTTCTATGCGTTGCGGTCGCTTACCGCCCCCTCAAAGTTGAAGAACTGGCGGAAATTCTTGCATTTGATTTCGAGGCCGGACCGATTCCAGAATTTCGCGAGGAGTGTCGCCTCAAAAATCCCGTAGCAGCAGTGCTATCCATGTGCTCCACATTGCTTGCCCTTGTAAATGTTCAGGATTACCTCCTTTTCCACGATTCCGACAATCGCCAAGTCGTGCAATTTGCACACTTCTCGGTCAAAGAGTTCTTGACATCTACCCGCTTTGCCGAAAAACGCGACTCTATTTCCAGCCGTTACCACATTTCTATGACACCAGCTCATACTGTCATCACACAAGCATGTCTGGGTATGCTGATGCACCTGGACCAAAACATCACCCGAGACAGCCTAACCCGATTTCCCCTTGCCAAATACGCTGCCGAGCACTGGTTCAAGCATGCTCGTTTTGAGGGCGTGTCACCAAACGCGGAGGAAGTGATGAAACGGCTTTTTGACCGGACGAAACCACATCTTTCCATCTGGCTCTGGATACATGATCCAACAGGGTACTCCCGGCAGCAACGCGAAGGAGCCGAAGGGCCATTTCCACCCCGTGGAACCCCCTTACATTATGCCGCTTTTTGCGGCCTACATGACATTGCAAAGATCTTGGCCACCGGGTGCCCAAAGGATGTGAATTCTCAGAGTTTTGTCGACGCATCAACGCCTTTGAATCTGGCTTCGAGGAATGGACATATGAATCTGGCACGGATGCTCGTGGATCGCGGCGCCGACGTGTCAGCCCAGGACAAGGACGGGCGGACCCCGCTGCATTGGGCGTTGATGGAGGTCCGTGTGGATGTGGCACGGATGCTCGTGGAGTGCGGCGCCGACGTGTCAGCCCAGGACAAGGACGGGCGGACCCCGCTGCATTCGGCGTCCTTCTGGGGTCATGTGGATGTGGCCCGGATGCTCGTGGAGCGCGGCGCCGACGTGTCAGTCCAGGACACGAACGGGTGGACCCCGCTGCGTTGGGCGTCCAGAGGTGGTCATGTGGATGTGGCCCGGATGCTCGTGGAGAGCGGCGCCGACGTGTCAGTCCAGGACAAGGATGGGTGGACCCCGCTGCATTGGACGTCCAGCGGTGGTCATGTGGATGCGGCCCGGATGCTCGTGGAGAGCGGCGCCGACGTGTCAGTCCAGGACAAGGACGGGTGGACCCCGCTGCATTCGGCGTCCAGCGATGGTCATGTGGATGTGGCCCGGATGCTCGTGGAGCACGGTGGCGACGTGTCAGCCCAGGACAAGGATGGGCGGACCCCGCTGCATTGGACGTCCAGCGGTGGTCATGTGGATGCGGCCCGGATGCTCGTGGAGAGCGGCGCCGACGTGTCAGCCCAGGACAAGGATGGGCGGACCCCGCTGCATTGGGCGTCCAGCGATGGTCATGTGGATGTGGCCCGGATGCTCGTGGAGAGCGGCGCCGACGTGTCAGTCCAGGACAAGGACGGGCGGACCCCGCTGCATTGGGCGTCCAGGGAGGGTCCGCATTGGGCTTCCTTCTGGGGTCATGTGGATGTGGCCCGGATGCTCGTGGAGCGCGGCGCCGACGTGTCAGCCCAGGACAAGCACGGGTGGACCCCGCTGCATTGGGCATTGTTCGAGGGTCATGTGGATGTGGCCTGGATGCTCGTGGGGCGCGGCGCCGACGTGTCAGCTCAGGACGAGGACGGGCAGACCCCGCTGCATTGGGTGTTGAGTGAGGTCCATGAGTATGTGGCCTGGATGCTCGCGGAGTGGGGCACCGACGTGTCAGCTCAGGACGAGGACGGGTGGACCCTGCTGCACTGGGCGTTGAGTCCCAATGAGGATTCAATTGACGCCATCTGGTGCCTTTCGACGTTATCTGGCTCACCCAAATCCGATCAGATAGCGTCACCTCAAGCCATTCATTTGCACAAATACCGTTGTTATCTGATGTCATATGATTCTTCTCAATGACAATTTCACACCCATTTCCGTCAGAAAAAGCTGGTATTTTCTGATGCTATGTGACCATAAACGACTATGCTTCCCTGGGCTCCTCTTGACCACGTCCGCCACCCCCGCCCCGTCCGCGTCCGCGTCCGCCACCTCCACCGCGCCCGCGTCCACCGCGTCCACCACGCCCACCACGCACACTGCATCCACCACATCCGCCAGGTCCACCAGGTCCACCGGGTCCTCCGCGTCCTCCGCGTCCACGAGGTCACATTCTGCGCAAGAGGCGTTACTTCGCCGATTTTGTACTATTCTGGAAATTAAATTAAATGATCAGTATTGCAACAGTAAGGCATATGATCGACTGTGTCACGTACAAGATGCTTTGCTCGGTCCTTATACACCTGGCAAGAATTAGTATGAGAAGGACCTTACAGCGGAATGGACGCTACCTGCAACTTCCCCTTCTCCTGCTGAATGGAATCCCAGAATATGTTGAAGTCTTGCATTGTCCCCTTTGGGTTTGTTTCTTTCCAGTCGCGCGCTGCCTCCCACCTAAGTAACATGATAATTGAATGAGAGTTGCTCTTAGTATCACAAGGGACTTACTTTGGGGAAATAATGTCAGGAGGAACCCACGACCCCCTTCCTCCTTTCGAAGCTTTTCTGGCAGGCTTCTTCGTGACAGGCTGGGAAACTGGGTTGTGCGATAATTCGGCAGGGATAGCATCCCTTGGTGAATTTCGCTGCTTGCAGGCCCTGAAGGAATCGAAATCGTCAGTAAAGGAGCGAACACAAGGTAGGAAAATAGGAATCATAGATACCCTTCAATAGCGTCTATCACGCGTCCAACCTTTCCATCGAGAAGACCTTCGTCGACTTTGCGATCACGAACAAGGTGTTCCAGAAGCCGGACCAGCACAATTAGACCATATTTACCCCGTGTGACGAGGGGATAAATATCAGGAATTCTGTGTGAGATAAGAATGTTTAGTTTCTGGTCCCATACTTCCCAGACGTCCGCATCTGCTGTGATGTCCTTGGTGAGCTCCACGGAATCGCAACAATAACCGGCTAGCGGGCCTGTCTTCTTTGCTGTGGGAACGGACTTTGGTAGGTTCTCGACCTTCTCACGGAGCGTCTTCAATATGGTAAAGGGCGCGCTACCCTGCACAGCCACGATAGGGGAGGACACTGGTGCGGAAATGATCACAGGGGCGGACGGCATTGAGGAAGGGCCGGGGACGGGTTGGGAGTACGATATAGAGTCTGTAGAGGTTGATAAGCGTCGTGAAGTGGTCATGGGGCAATGTCGTACCGTCATTGAGATCAGGACCTAAAAGTGACGTGTTGATATAAAACCCGTTCCTACGAAAGTGATCAGATGCTTCTCCATGAATCTGTGAACCTTACAGAGGATTCTTCGATGCCTACATAACAATTAGCGTGGTGAAGTTGAACAATACGGAGCAAACCTTTGAGCTAATCGTCGCGTTTTTAAGTTGAGTCGAGGGCTAAGTAATTGAGATGGTGGCGGAATTCATAGCGAGAAGACGAGGTAAATGAGAGGAAGGTCACTTACGATAGGTAAACCCTGCATCTCCCATCGTTTGGATCGACCCTTTCTAATATCCAACTGGGCATCAGTGGTTGATTGACGCACCTTCTGAGACTGGCCTGTGGTGGGAATAGAGGTCGTCCCCGTCTTCGGTTTCTTCGGTCGAGGCGCGTCAAGCGATTCATCAGCCTCGACATGGGGATCCATGGGTTCCAGGGACTCCTTGCGCTTGCGCTTGCTGCCATTGTTAGAGTCATCGGTATTGAGCGCTGTCTTCTTAGCCTGCCTAGCCAATGAGGACCGCTTCCAGCTGTGGTAATTCTTCTTCCACAACTCGTCAACCTTCCATCGCCCGGCACAAAGACGTAGAAATGGGAACTTGTCTTCAAGTGTATCTCGGAACTTGTCGCGAAGAGTTGAACCCGCAGAGGACCAGTTACCAGGAGGGCAAGCTGTGTCGATGTTGTCGTTCCAGAAGCCTCGGAGCTCAGCATACAGCCGCTTTCTCTCACAGTGGTTGATAACATTGCCAGTTTCGTCTTCAAGGAAAGCCAGAATGCCGCTTTCTCGTTTCGTGATATGCTCATCGTCCTTGGATTCACTATCGCTATCGCTGGAATCAGTGTCATAAACCCTGATTACAGAAAGTTGCATAGCGTCGTTCCGTCGCCTCTCCCAGTGTTTTACGTTCGGATAGTCGGACTTTCTGAGGACTATTCGCGGGGGCTTGAGGGTAGGCCGACTTTGAGTTTGAGAATTGTTGGAATTCGAGCGTCGTGGTTTGGTATTCAGGGCAGAAATCAGCTGTGTTCTGTGCGCAAATCGTCAAGATAATATATGCATGTCAAATCAACAATGACGCACTGTAACTCATCAACTCGATTACGCAACGCAAAGTTATCCTTCTCCAGCTTCAAATAGGCCGGATTACCTGCCGTGCGCAAGGTGGTGTCTGATAACGAATAAACCAGTGCGATTTGTTCCAGAGAAAGGCGATTTGCATCCAAAGGGGAATCCATTCGCTAGAGAGTGACTTCAGTGATAGATATATGCAAGATAAAAGGGATTCTTACATTGTATGGTGCATTTATTTGGCCAAAGGTTTCTTGTTGAGTTCGGGCCTGTGAGGTACATCCCAAATACGATCGTTAAGGCCGTTAAGGTTGAGTACGTTGAGTCTCAAGTAGAATTTGGGGAAAAAAATCTCACGGAGAGAAGAGAGCTTGTTGAAAATCTTGTTCCATCAGTGGGGAGATACACCGCAGCGCTCTGCGGCCAACTCGAAGGGTGGGGTTCACAAGGGCCAAGTTGCGATAGACCAAAAATATCCTGCGTCGTGTAGCTCCCGGAAGGTTGAAAGTCCTGAATTGTCGACATTTGTCCGTTGTCGTTATCGATGTTCATGGAGTTCATAGGGGGCGAAAGGAGAGTGTTTTCGATCACGTGGATTTGTATGTGCTTACTGTAAACTGCGACAAGGATACACTACCAGGCCGATCGCCTTAGGCGTTGTATCGTGGTAGCTAGCCCGCTACGATACGGACCGTATATCCGGAGTCACGTCAGGTGGACTGACGCGGCTCAACACAATGGGATTACCGGATTCGGACTAATAGCTGCTATAGATAAGCGACACAAACGCATGTTGCTTTGTTCAGTCTCGCGCTCCCTCTCTTCACTGTGTGTTCTTTCTCAACATCAACCTTTTGTCACAATTTAATATGCAACCTATTATATTATTCCTCCTCAGGGTTATCTGTATCACCCTTCCGAATAAATACAGTACTCATTTTCTCAACCGCGAAGTACTCCTTGCCCTCCGAGAAATTTGTCTCTTGCTGAGTGTACTTGAATGGGACCATCCCGACGACATCCGTAATCCATTTGGCATCAACAATCCGGATGCCATTCGCGCCAAGATATTTGCATAGGCGAAGCGTTCCATATGACTCCTCTAGCACATGAGAATCAGGGTCTGAAAACGCATTGACAGCAGCAAGGGTATATCGCGAGTTGTTCTTTGTGACAAGAAAGAAGTAAAGGACCTCAGCGAAATGCGAGGCTCCTTGGAAGCTTAGCTAGGTCAATTTATCAGTTACATCCTCTTTGCAAACAACCCTAGACCCACTTTCACGCTTCTTGCTATCCGAACCTTCTCAGCAGGCCTTTTCTTCTTGTGCCACCAAGATCGTGCGATTTGCCCATTTGGTAGGAGCAGCCTCGCAAATCTGTCGACGCTAAGAGAGTCCCCATTTTTGATTCTCCAGTTATGCATGTCTGAAAATATCTGAAATGCCCCAAGAGTTGTCGCGTCCATTTGATGATGTTCGCGAGGACCCAAGAGAAGGTATTTTTCCCCAATGTCATAGGCACCAGCAGGTAGCTTTCCTGTGGTGTGCAGGAGATCTGGAGCAAGAGCATAGAGAGCGTTTACACGTGCGCGTTTGATTACTCTTTGACTTAGGTTTGCATATGGATCCGCATGAAGCCGAATTTCTTCGCCAAGATTGCCAATAGTTCGCTCCATGGTCCACTGAGACAACTCGGTAAGAGAGCCAAGACGAAAGTGCTCAGGGACAACGTGAGTTAGCGCATGGATACATGGTCGTACAAAATGTAAACGCGTGAGTTTGCGTTCATAATAGAGAATCTCGAATTCATAGACGAACTCGAGGAAAGCTCTGTGAGCCGCCAGGAGGTCGTCCTTCGATTTGTGGTGTCGAAGGATCACGCGCGTGCCAAAGACAAGCTTGCAAAAATGGTAATAGAACGCTTGAGGCAGGAGACGATAGAGGAGGGCAGGGCACAGACCAAAGATGTAAACGAGGTACTCCACTGCCTTGTATCCACTAGAGATTTTCTTGGCAGGATTCCGTGGCACTCTGGATTCTAGGCAGACAGGAAGATAGAGACTAGCAGCTGCGACGGATGCCCCGTGCGCCTTCCAGACTGCGTTATCATGGAGAACAGAGAATTGCCAAGTAGCTGGATCATCTTCTTGTGCATGATCGATGCTGCCACGCCACAGGGAAATGAGAAGCTGAGTTATATTGAGCCCAAACAAATGCATGGTGTCCACAGGAAAACACTTTGGAACAGGGATAGCCTTTGGGAGCGCAGATACAATGGAAGGCTTGCATATTCCAGTTTCCCTACGACGCTGCACGTATTCGTGGTTGGATGTGGAGCCGAGAACAAGACGAAGCCTCTTGTTGTACTCATCCGGCGATGGTGTGGTGATCGAATTGATATCGATATCTGGGTGAGCGGATCCAGGCGGTACAGAGCCGTGTGGTTTCAGCATAGCAGGGTAATAGGTCCCAACACCAGGTTTATGACGGCCTGGCATAGAACATAGTATCCGGCATCCATTTCTGCCATGATGGCCGACCCACCCGTTTAATTCTGCCATTCCTACTGTGTCTGCAGTCCCAAAACCTAACCAAGGACAGATATCGAAAAAGGCCTTTGTTGAAGCATCCCAGATCCGGAGACCAAGTCTTTGGCAAGCGGAAAGATGAGCAAAAGTTGGAAACAGGAACGAGTCATGGTTTTTGGGAGCCTTGGGACCACCAATAATAAAAAGCGGGAGGACCATCTCTCTCGCATGACGGATCTCAGGGGCAAAGTCGATGAGAGTAGCAACGCCAAACCATGTATCCGACTCCTTGTTCCAGTATAGCTGCGCGCCATCCATAGAAAGCACAAGGAGCATGTCGTTATCACATATCTGCCCAGATTCGACGAGGTCAAGGTATTCTGAACCACAGCAAACATCGTCATAGTCTTGAATACCGCCATCAGTGTTTCGCTGAGCTAAAAGAACCGTGGTGCGTCAGAGGCGATCTCGAAGCTTTGCAACTGAGATAGGGTGTCGCCATAAAGCTTGTAGCTGGGGCCCTATTGGGAGAGTGACGAATTGGCGACAAGGAGTCCTGGAGTCTATGTCAAGGTGTTGTTCAAATCGGTGTTCTCCACAGAACGGGCATTCTGTGAGAGTAGCAAAGGTGCCAGTGTACGCAAGACAAGTATTGACACACATATCGAAGTGTAGTGGAAGGATACCCGTGATCGCTTTCAGTCGGGTTTGGACCTGGTCAAACGAGAGCATGGTGCTCTCAGGGTAGCACTCTTTGATATTTGAACGGATCGCATCGTAAGTCGCCTCAGAGGAACGGGCAGAAAGTGAGAGGTATATTTGCAGAGACAGACGGAGTTGTGGATCGTCTAGACTCCACAACTCATGCGGGGGATCCAAGAAGGAGCCCAGCTCGTCTTTGGTCCATTGGCTTTTCTCGTGCTCGAACGAATAGTCCCAGATCTGTGAAATATTTGACTCCATACATCTGAGATCTTTGAGCATGACTTGAAGTGGGGGCTCGTCCGGCTTGCAACTCGGAGAAGCGTCGGTTTCGGGCTGATTAAAATCAAACGAACTATCCGCTTCAGAACTATGGCCACCGACATCTCCCCATCTGAAACAGCTTCAATTGGATGTCTCGAATAAACTCTCAGATGTAAAGATGACGCTCACCCATCTATTGAGTCAAGGGGATCTGAATCCATGGGGGCATTGGGCTCATGGCAGTCTGGCACCGCTATAGAATCCTTGAGATCCAAGTCAAAGCTATTTCGTTTCTAGAATTCTATTGGATCAGTATTCTCAGAAATGCCAAAAGGTTTGTACTTGGAGTCAAGGACGTTTGGCCTTTCTGATCCGAGATTTTTGAGCGTCGCGCTCTTCTCGAGTCATTTTTTCTTCCAAATTACGCTGGGCCATATGGTGGTACCAAGTCCGCTTCGAAATGACTTTGCCCTCAGGCGGTGCTTGGCAGAACTTCTGACAAGTACAGATTGCTGTCTGCGGCGACATCGGATGGATTTGCCTAAGATATGCGCTCAAGTGATGGTGTATCAAGTTCAAAGCAAAGTATATGACATTGTGGTATCAAAGAACAGGAATTGAATGACATAGGAAAGGATTTAGTCAACTGACGCCCCTCAGAGTCAGATTTTACCAGCCAAGTCAGCTCGCGTCGAACGGGGTCACATGGCATCAATGGATTCCTCATTGGGGTTGAGTGAGGGTCATGTGGATGTGGCCCGGATACTCGTGGATCGCAGCGCCGACGTGTCAGCCCAGGACGAGGACGGGCGGACCCCGCTGCATCAGGCGTCCAGCAGCAGTCATGTGGATGTGGCCCAGATGCTCGTGGAGCGTGGCACCGATGGGCAGCCCATGCAATTTGATAGTCATAGTTAAAGGGAAAAAAAACCTATGAATGGCACCTTAGAGGGGTTTGAACATGCAGCCTTACAACGCCCCACCATTAGAGACGTCACCATCACCATTGAGCGATTGAGGCCTCCCCTGAGTTTGGGGTCTGGGTTCTACTACTTATTGGGTATGCCTAGAATATCGAAAGCCGTCTGGTGCTCGTCAGGTCTCAGGCTTTTCTGTGTTCATGATTAAAGCATGACAAGGACAACCCTTAGGCTCCATCTATTGTTAGGGCAGTGTGAGGACCACAAACAATCAAATGACAACCTTCGACTTTATGAAAGCAAACACCTCCTGCTGCCTCCACAGTTCCATTGCATGTGACAATACCTGCCCTTCATTTTCAGACATCACTTGATATTCCATTACCTTACCCTGCCTGTTCTTTCCATGCAGCCCACCAATGCGAAGCACCCAATACTAAATAGTACTAAATGTTGGCATTTGCATTGAAAATAGGCCAATTGCATCAGGTCAGAAAAGTCCCCATTGATGTGCATATTCCTGTCATGCTAGCGGCAACTCGGAAGATGATGGATGGAGATGAATAAAGGAACATCCCCGGCTGCCCAGGCTTCGAGGTCTTGAGTCAGGCCATGCAAATCACTAATTTTATCCTCTCGACTGCGCGTTGCCATGCAATACCTTAGGAATGGCTAGGTGTAACCCTGTGGTAATAGTCCATAAAAAGACAGGTGCAAAAATATAAGAAGGGTTTACGACAAGCTTGGATCCAGGATCCAAAGAGTGATGGAAAGAATGGCAGACCCTACGAGTTAGCTAATGAAGAGTTGATGCCAGGAACTGGCTCGATGACGCAGACGCAATGATGGCGACATATTTGGCAGAAACCCATTGCACCCTTCAGAAAGCAAACCTTTTCTATGGCTTCTATTCAGTATACAAAACACAAAACCTCCTTCATATCCTTTGCTGATGCTGGTATGGTGGCCCGGTGAGCAAGTCCCCGGACACCTGCCGACCGAGAACTTCAACAGAGCGCTGCACGAGCCCCGTGACGGCAATCCGCATCTCTACCTCTGCCACCGCCCCTCTTTTGACGTACCCCCCATCGCAGTCGTCATCGCGCCATGACCTGCGCATGCTGGAACCCATCCCCAGCGTGGCGCGCACCGACGCTTCCGGTAATGGTGCGCCGAACGACACGCTCAGGCTGGCGCCGGGGCGAGGGAAGAAACGCCATGGCGCGCGGCGGCCTTCTGGCATGAGCTTGTCGAAGTCTATAGCCCAGTTGATCGGCGAAGGGGATTTGCGGTGGGGTGGGAGCACGCGTCGTTTTTCGTTAGCAGCTTCGTTGTACGGGAATGTTGGGGAGATGAGGACGCACCGGTGATCCACATGGGGATAATCGTGGGAATGCGGGGTGTCTCCATCAGGATGCGACCGCTGAAGCGGGACGATTGTCGTGGTAGCGACGACGAAGAGGAAGCGCCAAAACAACGTGTTTATGATTTGTGTGTGGGGGAGTATGATATAGAGGTCGGGGGTAAGGTTCGGTTGTTTGAGATAAGAGAACTGGCGCACATCCCCCACCTGAATCGCTGCAATCGCGCGATCCCCGTCTGCGGATCCGCCTTGTACGTGTCGGATTGACAGACCTTGCTCTCCGCAAGAAGGTGAATCTATGCAACCGTACAGGCGAGCGGTTCCAGTGTAGAGGACGATGATGAGTAGGCAAGAAGCAAAAACGGGACACTCACCCATGCGCCCGCGCGTAGCTTCTCTATCACGAGGTCGACGGCAGGTTGGTATATGCCCGCGCCGCGAAACGTCTCGATGACTTGTCCCCTCCGAAAAAAGGCCGAAAAGACACTAAAATTGTTTTTGTTTTTAAGGAGGGGGAAGCGTTCGAGGGGGTTATGAGCGACGAGAGTTCGGCAGAGAGAAGGGAGAGAGGAACAGGGCCCGCACCTTACAGGTTCATAAACATGATGTCTGATGCGCCGAGTGTCCAGCGCATCATGTGTGGACGCAGGTACATCCGTGCCGGGAGGATTCCCCATGTGAGGGGATCGTCAAGCCTAGAAGTGTCATATCGACGACCACATTTAAGCATTATACAGGTCGGGCGCTGGGTCCTGACCGCGTGCAAGACAGCAGCGATGTATGGACTAAAATGGCGCACGTCGAGATATGGTTACAGACTTGAGACGTCGCATGTGAGAAATAACTTCAGTCATGGCCCTCGTAGTAAGAAATAGGACCTTTGATACTCACCCGTGACGACGCCCTGTCCGTGCTTTCTCTCTGGGTTGTTCAACGCGTCGAGGAGGTAAGGCAGGCCGCGGACGGAGATGGAACAGAGACCGGAGTTGAGGTATGCTTTGCATGTGAGCCCGACCGCAGTGAGTGTTGCCGCAGAGAGAATCCGCTGCATGCGCTGCTTTCACTTTACTCAGCGACAAGTTGAGGCTAATCGCATCCGTGTCATTTGCCGCCACAAGGGCAACCTCGATACCGGGCCGGTTGTCCCGGTTGTTCCCTTCAAAGACTCAGATCTCAGACCCAGAGGGGAGAACGAGATGTATTCTAAATTGTAGCAGAGAGCGACTTCGTATTGTGTTCAATGAGGTATCAACATTGCCTTCGGTAACATCGTGCGCGGGTAATAACAGTGATATAAAAAGAAGGAAAACTACAGGTCCCATACGAAATATAATATCGTATCAATTAAGTTGAACGGAAGGGAAGGTGGGCAGCTCACAGCTGGAGGAGAGGAATAAATAATAAATATCAAACCGCATTCAAAAAGGAAGGTGGGACTTGAAGAAGAAGCAGGATAATTCTCGAGACATCCAGAGAGAGATCGGGAAAGGGACAGAGATTGGGCAGACAAAAGAGAGGGTCAGTCAGTACACGGCAAGTATTATAGACAGGTGTAAACCGCTTGAAGGTCGATCATCGACAGCTGTTGCGGCGCTCTTCAATTACCGCAGATGTCCAACAGAGGAGTGCGCTCGAGCGACGAGCATGTCATCCCAGCCGTCGCCTCGACGCGCGACGATGCGCGCATCGAAGAAGATCGGCGACTCGGAGCATTGGGGCGTCGAGGGAGATGGTGCTGCAGGTATAGCACTCGTCTGACACGTCTGACTCGGTGGCATCGTCGGTACATCTGGCGAGGCGGGGGAGATGATGGGTAGCATATAGCGGAACCTCAGGGCGCTGCAAGGATGATATCATATCCATCGTTAGCTCGAGACACATGATTTGATAAAATGAACTGGAAGACTCACGCGCCCCATAAACATAAGTTATCCGTGCGCCTAAACGTCCACCCTTTCCGACCCTTCTCCGCTTGCAACCCATCAGCTGCGGAGGCCGAAAGCGCGTCCTCAAGAGCGACTATATCGTGGATTGACTTGTCGTTGATGTTTCCCCATGGCTTTCTAGACCGTCTGACACCGATGTTGTAAGCGACGCAAAGCAATTGGCCAGATGATAAGGCATTTAACAAGTCGGCCCGATTTGGTGAAGTGGGTAGGTGGGACAGGAGGGAGGTGGGAAGGAGCGCGACGAGGAGCGCGTGCGTGCGCGAGAGTTCACCGTCCGAGAATGCACTGCGCTGTGCCCACCGTGGAATGTCGTTGTCGTCCACGGTAGATCCATCGGCGTAGTCGACATAACCGTGTTCTCCTTCTGCGAGCATCTGAAGCGCCTCGGGTTCCTCCGTGATCGAGAGGTCCTGCAGGGTGTCCAGCATATCCGCAGATGCCACCCGTTGGGCGGAGTCGCCGCTCTCAACAAGTTCCGTGGCAGACTCGGACGCGATGAAATCCATCTCTGGAAATGGGACGCTCGACTTACGGACCTTCCCTCGCGCCTCCCGCTCCAGCTTCTCCACGCGCTCCTTCTCGGACGTCCACCCCCTAACGCCGCCCTTGGCCCCGAAAAATATCACTTCGTCGACGGTGTCGAGATACTGCGCAACGGCGTCCTGCTGCTTCCCGAGCTGCTCGATCTTGAGATCCTGCTTGTACAGCCATCCACTGCCAAGCACGAGCCGTTCATCCCATCGCTCCCGCGGCACGCGCTCGTCCTCCTTGTCCACGTTGAAATTGTCTTCCTCCTCGTCCCAAACCAGGATCGACTCGCGCCGCCCGCCCACGCGCATGACTGGGGCGAAAAACGACGCGTCGGTGGGCACATCGGAGAGCTCCGTCGGCAACAAGATGCGCGATGGCGAGCTGCGGTCGCTGCCCACGTCGTACGCATCGTCCGAAAGAGGAATCTGCGCGCTCTCTTCCAGCTCCCGCAGGACCGTGAGTGCGTCCAGCGCCGCGCGGCGAATCCGTGCTAGCAGGTCCGTGCGGGCCGCATCCAGGGAGACCCGGTGCTTCGGTGGCTCGCTTGTGGAGAGCGATGCGGGGCGGAAAGTCTGCTGGGGCTGCGACGTGCTGATGCCTTGTTTGTCGGGCAGGGAAAGGAGATAATTTCGAACCGAATGGATCGCGTGCGTCGTAACCTTGAGGGGGTGTAACACATCGAAGCCACCGCCACTGGGTGAGTATCCATGAACAGTCAGTAGGCTCGGGTCTGGTGCTTTCGCGTTGTCGACCGCGCGAAACCTCCAGACGTCCCCGACGACCGAAAGGTCGTGTGTTACCCCAGGTCGGAGGTTCTCTGGGTCCACTTCGAAGGTTTTGACATAAGCTGTGATTGAAGGGAGTGGTTGCGCAGGCAACACAGGTGAAGGGGGTAGTCGGAGCTCTGGAAGGGTGGTTAATGAGGGGTTCCGAGTGCGGGGACAAGGCCCTTTCTCTGGGTGGTGGACCTGGAATGGCAATTAGGTGGCAAAAGAGCGGATAAAAGCCGGAAACGCACTCCTTCGCGATCAGCCCCGTCTTCGTAAGGTAGTGTTGGAGATGCTCTATGCTGCCTAACGCCATCACACACTCTCACTTGGCCGCACTTCGGCTGAACGGTTTCTGTTCCTTGGTTGCAGCATTCACGTTCGGACAAAACGCAGCTTGAGGGCGAGGGAAGGAGCGGAGGAGGAGACGTCGGACATGAGTGGGGGATGAGCAGGTTGCGAAACTGTGGAGACGGTGGCCCCTTGAACCGCGACCATCACCAGGCCGGTTTTTTCCCACGACATTGTGGCAAGGTTTCAACAACAGATACACCATCCCCCCCCCACATTGTCATAATAATCACAACTTATAACAAATCTATAATGAACACCTGACCTGTGTGATCAGCAGTTGCATCAACCTGCAGCCAAGCAACAGACAAAGAAATGACCATGAAACAAGATAATAGGCACACTCTCAAGGGTCTCTCCTGCCTGCCATAACCCCCCTCTCCGAATTTTCCTACCTTACCTGTGTACTGAGATGTGAGAGGGCTATCCACATCACTCCAAAAATGAAACTTAAGAAAGGTGGCTCCGTGCGATCAACGTGAGACTCACCATTGATACACCACAACAAGAATCAAGGGTTTGCCAATTGTATGGCAAACACCTGGGAGCAAGCACTCGGAAATGGAAGAGGACTCCC
>Ga0307510_10002394_pt1 | contig 21269 bp, 19 predicted proteins | sample 12_EM_MG_FD_207224 | JGI IMG/M metagenome (GOLD analysis project Ga0307510, IMG submission 207224) | Populus trichocarpa ectomycorrhiza microbial communities from riparian zone in the Pacific Northwest, United States - 12_EM | ecosystem: Host-associated > Plants > Roots > Unclassified | place... | reverse complement strand
GCGTGCCTCGCGGGGGCTCGATTGAGCTACCATGCACGCACACAAGAACAGAGGTCGCCAGCAGCATGGCAGTCAAGGTACTCATCGTTGAGGACAACCCGGTCGCACGCAGTTTTCTGACGCGTGTCGTCAAGGAGAGTTTCAGCGACGCACTCGTGATCACCGAGGCCGGTGATCTGGAAACCGCGCGCCGCCAGATCGGCCCGCTGCGCGAAGGCGCGCAGAACGCGAGCGACCCGTTCAAGCTGATCCTCGTCGACCTCGAACTGCCCGACGGCAACGGCATGGAACTGCTCGCCGAACTCGGCCAGTACCCGGCGACCAAGATCGTCACCACGCTCTACTCCGACGACGACCACCTCTTCCCTGCGCTGCAATGCGGCGCCGACGGCTATCTGCTGAAGGAAGACCGCTTCGAGGTGCTTGTCGAAGAGCTGCAGAAGATCGTGCGCGGCCAGCCGCCGCTGTCGCCGGCGATCGCGCGGCGTTTGCTCACGCATTTCCGACACGGCCCGGCGGCGTCCGGCAGTGCGGCCGTCACCGTGCCCGCGCCGCTGGCCTCGGGCTTCCAGAGCAGCCGGCCGGTGCCGATGGGCCGCGGCGCGCCGCTCGACCACGAGCGCCTCACGCCGCGCGAGAGCGAGGTGCTCACCTATCTGAGCAAGGGCTTCACGATCAAGGAGATCGCGAGCCTGATGGGCATCAAGTGGTTCACCGTGAACGACCACATCAAATCCATCTACAAGAAGCTCAACGTCTCGAGCCGCGCCGAAGCGGCCGTGCTCGCGAGCAAGCAAGGCCTGGTCTGACGGTGGCTCGCGACTAGGTCAGTGCCGTGGCACACGAAGGCATCGACCCTGCGCGCACGACCAGCGGCCTGAGCAACACCTGGCCCGGCCGCAGCACACCCACCTGGACCGGCTTTCCCGGCCAGCCCTCCGAGAGCGTGCTCGATGCCGGCTGGAGCGACCGAGCCGACACCCCGGAGTTGACCGCCCCCTGGCGCGGCTGGCGACTCGCCTGCCTGATCGCCTTCGTGCTGATCGGGCTCGCGGCGATGGCGGCGCTCGTCAACGGCCTCGCGGCCACGCCGCACATCGATGCGAGCTGGCGCACCGATGCGCATGGCCGCGTCGAGCTGATACGCACCGACGAGCCCGCGCTGGCGTCGCATGTGGGCGAGGCGCTCACCGGCGTGATCGGCGCCGACCACGCGGTCGCGCTGATCGATGCACTGGCCCTGATGCGCTCGCCGCGCTGGGTCATCGCCGACGACGACCGACGCCGCCAGCAGACCATGCACGAGCAGTTCGGCGCCGCATTGGCAACAGGCGATGTGCGCCTCTTCTTCGCCGACGGCGACAAGGTCGAGCTGCGCCCGCACGCGCGCGGCGCGGCGGGCTTGCCGGCATCGTTCTGGCTGCTGTCGGCGGTGGCCCTCGCGCTGTACCTGATCGGGGTCGTGGTCACGCTGCTCTATCCGTCGGGACGCAGCCTGGTCTACGGCGTGATGGCCTGGTGCACGGCCGGCACGCTGCTGCTGATCGGCGTCGAGGCCACGCTCGAGTTCGGCCTGCCGACGCCGTGGACGCGCTGGGACATGACGCTGCACGTGGCCTTCGACCTGCTCGCGGCTGCGGCCTGGGTCAACGCCGCCTGCCTGCATCCGCGCCGGCTGCCGGGCTCGGGCTGGATCGCCCTCGCGGGCTGGGCCGCGGCCTTCGCGCTGATCGCGGCCTGTGCGTTCGACGCGCTGCCCAACGCATGGTGGTGGACCCAGTGCACCATGCTCGGCATGGGCACGGTGGCCATCGGCCTGCTGAGCTGGTCGTACCAGATCGAACCGCATCCGTTCGCGATCGTGCTGCGGCAGTTCGGCATCGTCACCACCGTCACCTGGGGCCTGCTGACGATCGCCCTCGGCGCTGCCGACGCGATGCCCGGCGCGCCCCACAACATCGCCGACCTCGCGGCGATGGTCTGGTACGTCTACCTCGCGGCGGTGCTGCTGCTCGTGCCCTTCCTCGCCAAGTCGCACAGCTTCCTGCGCGAGTTCGCGTTGCTCGCGGCGGTGAGCACGGTGGCGATCTCGCTGTACCTGATCTTCGAGACGCTGTTCTCGCTCGGCCAGCTGCCGGCGCTGACCTTGTCGCTCTTCGTTTCGCTCGGCGTGTATTCGGCGGTGCGCCAATGGATACTGAGCCAGTTGCTCGGCAGCAGCGTGCTCACCACCGAGCGCATGTTCGAGCAGCTCTACCGCATTGCGCGCGAGGTCGAGGCGCGCCCCGAGCGCGGCCCGTTGCTGCTGTCGCAATTGCTCGGAGACTTGTTCGAGCCGCTCGAACTGAATGTGGGCGACCTGCGCACCAGCCGCACGCGCGTTGCCGGCGATGGCTCCAGCATGCTCGTGCCAGTGCCCGCGCTGACCGACGACGCCGCGCCGCAAAGCTCGGTGCTGATCCGCTTCGCGCAGCGCGGCCGGCGTCTGTTCACGTCGGAGGACGCACGGCTCACCGACCGCGTCATCGAGCAGCTGCGCCGCGCCGTGCACTTCGACAAGGCCGTCGAGCAAGGCCGCAGCGAGGAGCGCATGCGCCTCGCGCAAGACCTGCACGACGACATCGGCGCGCGGCTGCTCACGCTGATGTACAAGGCGCAGTCGCCGGAGATGGAAGACTATGTGCGGCACACGCTGCAGGACCTGAAGACGCTGACGCGCGGGCTGGCGGCATCGAACCACCGGCTGTCGCACGCGGCGGCGGAATGGAAGGCCGACCTCTCGCACCGCCTGACCGCCGCGCATGTCGAACTCAAGTGGACCTTCGTGTTCGACGACGACATCCTGCTGACCGTGGTGCACTGGTCGGCGCTGACGCGCATCCTGCGCGAGCTGGTCAGCAACGCGATTGCGCATTCGCAGGCACGGCAGCTGGAGATCGACTTCCGACTCGAAGGCGACCGCATCGAACTCATCATCAGCGACGACGGCGTCGGCCGCAATCCACGCGCCTGGTCGCACGGCCTCGGCCTGGGCGGCGTGCGCAAGCGCGTCAAGCAGCTGGGCGGCGAAGTGGAGTGGCGCGAAGTCAGCCCGCGCGGCATCAGCTGCCGCGTGGTCATCAAGGACCTGCTGGTGCGCTGGCAGCTTTGAGGCGCCTGTGCACCCGCCAATGAAAACAGGCGCCTCGCGGCGCCTGTTTGTCTAACGTTTGATGGGGTGGCTGATGGGGCTCGAACCCACGACAACAGGAATCACAATCCTGGACTCTACCAACTGAGCTACAGCCACCGCAGAGAAAACGATTATAGCGGAAGCAGTTTCCGCGATGCCGTGCGCGAGCTCACTTCGTTGACGAACTCGCCGGTGCGGAGGCCGCGTCGCTGGCGGCGAGCACGCCCGGCTTGATCTCGACCTTGAAGCGCGTCTTCAGCGCGGCGTAGTAGGCCTGCGACTCCGCATCGCCCCAGGCTTGCGCGTACTGCGATTGCGCGCGCTTGGCGTCGGCAGCGACCGGGTCGCGGCCCAGCACCTTGGTGATCTTGGCCACGGCATAGCCTTGATCGCCGAGATCGACGCCGACGAACGCCGGCAGCTTCGCGGCGGGCGACTTGAGCACCGCGTCGAGCAGCGGGCCCGTCAGCTCGTGCGGCTGTGCGCGCGAGACCGTGATCGCGGCATCGGCCATCGCGGTGTCGGGCGCGGCCTTCAGCTCGGCCAGGCGCGCTTCGCCCAGCTTGCGTGCGAGCGCCGAGGCCTGCACCGTGACCAGGCGTTCGCGAACGCGCGCTTTCACTTCTGCCAGCGGCAACTGGTGCGCGGCCTCGTACTTCACGATGCGGCCCGAGACCAGCGTGCTCGGCGCGGTCTCGACCGCTTCGGTGTTGCGCTTGTTGCGGATCGCATCGGTGCCGAACAGCGCGTCCAGGAACTTGGTGCTGGCGAGCGGGCCGCTCGCGCCGGGCGCGGGCTGACGCGATACCTTGTCGGCGGTGCGGATCTCTAGCTTGAACTTGTCGGCCGCCGGCTTCAGGCTGTCGGGCTGCTCGTAGACGACGTTGGGGAACTCGGCCGCGGCCTCGGAGAAGCGCTTCTGCGCGAGCTGCGTCTGCACCTCGGCCTCGGCCTCGGCACGCACCGATTCGAAGCTGCGCTTCTCGCCGCCGCGCATGCCGGTGAGCTTGACGATGTGGTAGCCGAACTCGCTCTCGACCAGCGGCGCGATCTCGTCGACCTTGAGTGCGAACGCGGCATCCTCGAGCGGCTTGGCGGCCAGGCCGCCGCGGCCGAAGAAGTCGAGGTCGCCGCCCTTCTCTGCCGAACCCGGGTCGTCGGAATTCTTGCGAGCCACGGCGTCGAACGACGCCGGGTTCTTCTTCACTTCCGCCAGCAGAGCCTCGGCCTTGGACTTGGCCTTCGCGCGGTCGGCGGCCGATGCGCCGGCGTCGACCTTGACGAGGATGTGGCTCGCACGACGCTCCTCGAGCGCCGTGTAGCGCTTCTCGTTGGCGGCGTAGTAGTCGCGCAGGTCCTTGTCGGAGACGGTGATGCTCTTCTTGATGGCCGCCAGATCGAGCACGACGTATTCGACCGACGCCGATTCGGGCGCCTGGAACATCGTCGCGTTGGCCGGGTCCTTGTAGAACTTCTCGATGTCGGCGTCGGTGGGCGCGACCTTGTCGATCGAGTCCTTCGCAGCGAAGCGCTGAACCTGCACCTCGCGCTGCTGGAACATCGCATCGAGCGCGGCGGAGGTCGTGGAGATCGGCGCGATCACGGTGCCGTTGACGCCCTGGATGACCTGGCGCAGCGAGAGGTCCTGGCGCAGCCGTTGGGCGAACGACTCCGACGACATGCCTTGCGCGGACAGCGCATCCTTGTTGACGCTGCCATCGGCGTTGCGCAGGAATGCCAGCTGCGGGTCGCTGACGAACAGGCGCTGCAGGCGGTCATCGGTGATCACGAGATGCAGCTTGTCGGCCGCGGCGAGCGTCACCTTCTCGCGCACCAGCGCGTCGAGCGACTGGCGCTTCATCTCGGGCGTGTCGAACACCTTGGCATCGATGTTGGGCATCTGCCGGCGGATGCGTTCGATCTGCTCGCGCTGCGCGTTGTCCCACTCGTTGCGGGTGAGCTTGTTGCCGTCGATCGTGGCGACCGTCGTGGCCTCGTCGCTCTGCAGGCTGCCGTAGGTCTGGTACGCACCCGTGCCGATGAAGGCGAGGATCACGAAGGCCAGAACGACTTGCAGCAGCCAGGTGTGCTTGCGAAAAAAATCAAACATGAGAACCGAAATCCTGTGAACGCGAAACCCTGAACCGCAAACGCGACAAAGGCGAACCGTGGTTCGCCTTTGTCGTGGTGACCGCTGCGATTCTAGCGGCCGGAAAAACTGTGTTCGGGTGGTGGGTGCTGAGGGGCTCGAACCCCCGACCTACGCCTTGTAAGGGCGCCGCTCTACCAACTGAGCTAAGCACCCGCGGGCACGAAGCCTGTGCTCAGTTGAGCGCGTCTTTGAGAGCCTTGCCGGGACGGAACTTGGGCACCTTCGCGGCCTTGATCTTGATCGTCGCACCGGTGCGCGGGTTGCGGCCGCTGCGTGCGGCACGCTTGCCGACGCTGAAGGTACCGAAGCCCACGAGGGACACGGTGTTGTTCTTCTTCAGCGTGGTTTTCACGCCGCCGATCAGGGCCTCCAGGGCGCGCGCTGCAGCGGCCTTGGAAATATCGGCCTGCTTGGCGATGTGCTCGATCAACTCAGACTTGTTCACGGGTGCTCCCCCTCAAAAAGGTATCTCACAATGAATTCGGGTGGGTGTTTGGGCTGCATAAGCATGTGTCGCGGCAGCGCAATTGATTACAGCCGCGCACTCACTCAGTGTCAAGCGCGGAAGCGGATTCTATTCGCAATCAACTGCCTGCATTCCGGGGGTGGTGCGTGCTTTCTCGCTTGACAACGCATGCCCCGAACCCTACTGCGCAATGCGACCGGGAACTGCAAGCTTTTGCATCAGGCCGATCCCGTTTTGGGGCTCGGGCTGCGCACCACCAGCGCCACGCCGCAGGCGGTCAAGGCCATGCCGATCACCATGCTCCACGTGAAGACCTCGTCGAACAGCAGCCACGCGAGCACTGCGGTACACGGCGGCACCATGTACATCAGGCTCGTCACCTGCGTCGCCGCACCGCGCTGGATCAGCAGGTACAGCAGCGAGCTGCCGCCCAGCGTCAACGCGAGCACCGACCAGGTCATCGCGCCGATCAGCTGCGGGTGCCACACGACCGGTTCGGCCTCCAGCAGCGCGAGCGGCAACGTGACGACGAGCGCCGCGAACAGTTGCACCGCACTCGCGGTGCGCACATCGCACGGTGCGACGAAGCGCTTCTGGTAAAGCGTACCGGTCGTGATGCTCAGCAGCGCGAACACCGCGAGCCCGAGATTCCAGTGCGTGACCTCGCCGCCGCCGAGCTTGTGCCACACCACCAGCGTCAGCCCTGCGAGTCCGAGCGCCAGGCCGAGCCACTGCACGCGCGCCACGCGCGCGGCGCCGCCGGAGGCGCTCACCCACAGCGCGGTGAGCACCGGCTGCAAACCGACGAGAAGCGCCACCGTGCCCGCGCCGATGCCGGCCTTCACCGCAGCCCACACGCCGCCGAGATAGCCCGCATGCACCAGCACGCCGACGACCGCCAGATGCCACCACTGCGCGCGTTCGCGCGGCCATGCGACACGCGCGAGCCACACCCACACGCTGAAGCACGCCAGCGACAAGCCGTAGCGCAACGCGAGGAACTTGAGCGGCGGCGCATGCGGCATGCCGAAGCGCGCGACCACGAAACCGGTGCTCCAGATCAACACGAAGACCCAGGGCATCGCCCTCGCCAGCGTGCGCTGGTCTTGTCCCGAGGCGGCCACGCTAGCGCGCCTTGGCGCGGATTTCCGGCAGCGCTTTTTGCAGGTAGTACACCATCGACCAGATCGTCAGCACGGCCGATGCGTAGATCAGCCAGGTGCCCCAGACCTGCGTGTCGATGAGCCCGAACAGCGTGCCGTGGAACAGCAGGAACGGGATCGCCACCATCTGCACGACGGTCTTGACCTTGCCCAGCATGTGCACCGCCACGCTGCGCGACGCGCCGATCTGCGCCATCCATTCGCGCAGCGCCGAGATCGCGATCTCGCGGCCGATGATGATCAGCGCCACGAGGCTTTGCACGCGCGCGAGTTCGACCAACACCAGCAGCGCCGCGCAGACCAGGAACTTGTCGGCCACGGGATCGAGGAAGGCGCCGAACGACGAGGTCATGTTCAGCTTGCGCGCCAGGTAGCCGTCGGCCCAGTCGGTGAGCGCGACGATCACGAACAGCACGGTGGCGATCAGGTTGCGGTCGGCCTCGACCAGCGGCAGATGAAACACCCCGACGATCAGCGGGATCGCGACGATGCGTGCCCAGGTCAGCAGGGTCGGCAGATTGAAGAACATGCGGCCATTGTGACCGAAGGAAATCACTGGTCGAGCGTGCGGGGCTTGAACTTGCGATCGTCGTTGAACAGAAAGGTCTCGGTGAAGCGCCAGGGTTTGGGCAGTCGCGACACATCGCCGAAAGGCGCGGCGCGCTGGACGGCATCGGTGGCCAGCTTCACCGTGTCGACGGCCTGGCGCGGCTGGCGCAGCACGTCGATGCGGCGCACGCTGCCGTCGCCGTTGAGCTCGACTTCGAGCACCGGAATCGCGAGCAGGATGTCGGGCACGGTGCCGGTGTAGGTGCCCGACGGATTCGCGGCGACCAGCCGGCGCGCGGCCTGCGCGCGCACGTCGGTCCAGTTGCGCATGGTCGATGGCGCGGGCAAGGTGCCGGTGGTCACCGCTTTGCTGGTGCTTGTCGATGCGGTCGTGGAACTCGACGATGTCGCCCGCGACGCGGCGCCGACCACCGCCGGCGGCTCGGAGGTGGACGACGCGCAACCCGCCACCACGCCCAGGCAGGCCAGCCGGCTCCAGACCGCCCAGCGCTTCTTCAGATCAATGCAGGACACGGTAGATCTCCTCCGCGAGGTCTTTCGAGATGCCGTCGACGGTCAGCAGGTCTTCGACGCTGGCGTTGCCGACGCCGCGCACGCCGCCGAAACGCTGCAGCAGTTTCGCGCGCTTCTTCGGGCCGACGCCGGGGATGTCTTCGAGCGCGCTGCCGCCGGTGCGCACGCTGGCGCGCCGCGCGCGCATGCCGGTGATCGCGAAGCGGTGCGCCTCGTCGCGGATCTGCGCCACCAGCATCAGCGCGGCCGAATCGCGGCCGAGCGACACCTTGGGTCGGCCGTCGGCGAACACCAGTTCCTCCAGACCCACCTTGCGGCCCTCGCCCTTCTCGACGCCGACGATGCGCGCGAGATCGATGCCGAGTTCCTCGAACACCTCGCGCGCCACGCTCACCTGCCCGCGCCCGCCGTCAACCAGCACGAGATCGGGCAGGCGTGCGGAGGTCGGCACATCGCCGCGGCTCGCCGCTTCCACCAGCTTGGCGTAGCGGCGCGTCAGCACCTGGCGCATCGCCGCGTAGTCGTCGCCTCCCGTGATGCCGTCGATGTTGTAGCGGCGGTACTGTGCACTCTGCATCTTGTGTCCTTCAAACACCACGCAGGATGCTTGAGTCGACTCGCCAGCCGTGTGGCTGATGTCGAAACACTCGATGCGAAACGTGTCCGGGTTGTCGACGCCGAGGTCGAGCGCATCGATCAGTGCGCGGGTGCGCGCCTGCTGCGACCCTTCTTCGGCGAGCAGCTGCGCCAGCTTGAGCTGCGCGCCCTTGATGCACATGTCCAGCCAGGCGCGGCGCGGCTCGCGCGGCTGGTGCTGCGCGGTGATCTTGACGCCGGTCTGCAGCGACAAGGCCTCGATCAGCGACTTCTCGACCGCATGGCTGAGCACCAGCAGCGGCGGCACGCCGCCGTCCAGGTAGTGCTGCGCGATGAAGGCTTCGAGCACCTGGACCTCGGGCTCGCGCTGCACCGTGTCGCTACCGTCGCTATCGTCATCCTCGAGCGGCGCCTCCATCGCATCTTCCACATGCCGCGGAAAATACGGCCGGTCGCCGAGGTGGCGGCCGCCGCGCACCATCGCCAGGTTCACGCAGGCGCGACCACCTTCGACCTTGACCGCGAGGATGTCGGCGTCCTTCGTCGTCACGCCGGTGTTGTCTTCCACCGACTGCTGGTGCAGCACGCGCGACAACGCGCCGATCTGGTTGCGGATCTCGGCGGCCTGTTCGAACTGCAGCGCCTCGGCGTGCGCCATCATCTGCGTCTGCAGCGTGTCCATCAGTTCCTGCTGCTCGCCGAGCAGGAAGCGCTCGGCATGCGCCACGTCGCGCGCGTAGTCTTCGGCCGAGATGAAATTCACGCACGGGCCGCTGCAACGCTTGATCTGATACAGCAAACAGGGGCGCGTGCGGTTGTTGAACACCGTGTCCTCGCAGGTGCGCAGCCGGAACACCTTCTGCAGCATCTGGATCGATTCCTTCACCGCCCATGCGCTCGGGAACGGCCCGAAGTAGCGGTGCCGCCGATCCACCGCGCCGCGGTAGTAAGCCACGCGCGGGAACGCGTGCGACGCGATCTTCAGGTACGGGTAGCTCTTGTCGTCGCGGAACAGGATGTTGTAGCGCGGCGCGAGCGTCTTGATCAGGTTGTTCTCGAGCAGCAGCGCCTCGGCTTCGGAGCGCACGACCGTCGTCTGCATGCGCACGATCTTGGTCACCATGTGGCCGATGCGCGTGCCGCCGTGGTTCTTCTGGAAGTAGCTGGAGACGCGCTTCTTCAGGTCGCGCGCCTTGCCCACGTACAGCACCGCGTCCTGCGCGTCGAAGTAGCGGTAGACGCCGGGGAGGCTGGGCAGCGCGGCCACGTCGGCGAGCAGTTGGGCGCGCGTCGTGTCCGGGTTGTCGGCGTCGTTCGAAGGGATCGTCTCGTCGGTCATCGGCCTCGATTGTGCCGCTGCCGATAATGCCCCGATGCAAATGCAGTGGGACCTCTTCTGCCGCGTGATCGACAACCACGGCGATGTCGGCGTGTGCTGGCGTCTCGCGGCCGACCTGGCCTCGCGCGGCGTGCGGGTGCGGCTGTGGACGGACGACGCGTCTGCGCTGCGCTGGATGGCACCGCAGGGTGCGGCCGGCGTGTCGGTGCGGCCCTGGCCGATGGAACCAACGGGAGACGCGCCCGGAGACGTCGTCATCGAAGCCTTCGGCTGCGAGCTGCCGCCCTGGTTCGTGCAGCGCATGGCCGCGGCCGACGAGCCGCCGGCATGGATCAACCTCGAATACCTCAGCGCCGAGGACTACGTGGAGCGCAGCCACGCGCTGCTCTCGCCGCAGCAGAACGGCTTGCGCAAGTGGTTCTTCTACCCGGGCTTCACGCCGCGCACCGGCGGGCTGCTGCGCGAGCCGGACCTGTCGGCGCGCCAGCACGCTTTCGATGCCTCGGCCTGGCTGGCCGACCATGGCCTGCGCAGCGCGCCGGGCGAACGCGTGGTCAGCCTGTTCTGCTACCCGCAGGCGGCGTTGCCGGCGCTGCTCGATGGCTTGTCCGAGCAGCCAACGCATCTGCTGGTCACATCCGGCCATGCAGCGGACCAGGTGAACGCTTTGCTAGCGCCGGGTCTGTCGTGCGGCGCGTTGCGTGCGAGTCTGCTGCCCGCGCTGACGCAGCGCGCGTATGACGAACTGCTGTGGGCCAGCGATTTGAATTTTGTCCGCGGCGAGGATTCGTTCGTGCGCGCACAGTGGGCCGGCAAGCCCTTCGTCTGGCAGATCTATCCGCAGGACGACGGTGCACACCTCGTCAAGCTCGACGCGTTCCTCGGCCGATTCACCCGCGGCGCACCACCGGCGCTCGCGACCTGGCTGCGGCAGACCTTCACGGCCTGGAACGGCGGCGCCGCCGCGTTCCCGACGCTGCCCGAGTTCGGCGACTGGCAGCGCCACACACTGGCCTGGCGTGATCACCTCCTCGCGCAAAACGATCTGGTCTCGCAGCTGCTGGGGTTTGTCGCCGAATCGCGCTAAAATCAAAGGCTTTTCGCGCCGCCGCCTCGGCACGGCCATCGATGGATGCTTCGATGGCGGGTCAGCGGCCTGTCAGCGCGAACCGACAACCCAACGGAAACGTCTATGAAGATCGCACAGGAAATTCGCGCCGGCAACGTCATCATGCAAGGCAAGGACCCGATGGTCGTGCTGCGCACCGAATACAGCCGCGGTGGCCGCAACTCGGCCACCGTCCGCCTGAAGCTCAAGAGCCTCTTGAGCAACTCGGGCACCGAAGTCGTCTTCAAGGCCGACGACAAGATGGACCAGGTCATCCTCGACAAGAAGGAGTGCACCTACTCCTACTTCGCCGACCCGATGTACGCCTTCATGGACGCCGAGTACAACCAGTTCGAGGTCGAGTCCGAGAACATGGGCGACGCGATCCAGTACCTCGAAGACGCGATGCCGGTCGAAGTCGTGTTCTACGACGGCAAGGCCATCTCGGTCGAACTGCCCACCAGCCTGGTGCGCGAGATCACCGACACCGAGCCGGCCGTCAAGGGCGACACCTCGGGCAAGGTGCTGAAGAAGGCCAAGATCGCCACCGGCTTCGAGATCGCCGTGCCGCTGTTCGTGCAGACTGGCGACAAGGTCGAAATCGACACCCGCACGCACGAGTACCGCAAGCGCGTCTAAAGTTTCGCGTTTCTCGCGTCGTGACGTCGGGCCCGCTTTGCGGGCCCTTCTCTTTTGCAGGCCCGGTGTTGTGAGCCATGATGTCGCATGCCGTTTGATTTCGCCGCCGTCAGTGCCCCGTTTCGCATGCAGCCAGGCCTGCGCCGGCTCGCGCCCGGCGACAAGCAACTGACGCCCAATCGCTGCGGCGACCGCGCCCTGATCGAGAAGCTCGCGGTGCTCACGGCACACGCGGATCAGGCCTTGCTGATCGCGCCGGCGTTCGATGCGGCGCCGACGCTGGCCGCCCTCGCTCGCCACGCCGCCGCCGAACATCCCGACGCCTTCACGTGGGACGGCGACGCGCACTGGCAAGCGCACCACCTCGGTTGGTCGCTGCTGCACGGCACGCCGATCGGCGACGGCCCGCCCGAGATCGGTGCCTGCCTGCGCGCGCTGCCCGCCGCATGGCGCAGCGCGGCGCTGCTGTCGCTCGCGTTCGCCGAAGACTTCGCCATCATCGACGGCGCGACCGCGCGCATCCCGTGGCTGGCCGTCTGCCTGCCATCGCACTGGGCTCCCGAGGACAAGATCGGCAAGCACTTCGCGCAGGTGCACGCGCCGGTCGCCGACAACCAGACCCTGATCGCCGCCAGCGACCACCTCGCGCGCCTGGTCACCGGCAACGATCGCTGGGAGCGCTTCGTCTGGACCATCACACGACACCCGGCACTGAGCCAGCACCCGCAGCGCTGCGACCCCGCGCCCTGGCCGCCCGATGCCAGCGCCGACGCGCTCGCGGCGCGCGCCTTCTTCCGCACCGAGCGCCAGACCTTCATCCCGCTGCCCGAGCACGCGCAAGCCGTGTTCACGATCCATGTCGAGATGCAGCCGCTGGCGAGCGCGGTGACCGATCCCGCCCGTGCACTGCAACTCCATGACGCGCTCGCCAGCATGAGCGACGCCGTGCTCGCCTACCGCGGCCTGACCGACGCACGCGCGCGCTTGCTGCACTGGCTCGCCGAGCGCGGCCGCGCATGAACAGCGCACCGCTGGCCGCTGCCGCGCTGAGCTTCACCGACGACGGCGTGCCGTTCTCGGCGCGCTACCGCGACATCTATCACCCGCGCGCCGGCGCCTTCACGCAGGCGCGCCATGTCTTCACCGGCGGCAACGAGCTGCCAGCGCGCTGGCACGGCCGCGATCGGTTCGTCGTGCTCGAGACCGGCTTCGGGCTGGGCAACAACTTCCTCGCCACCTGGCAGGCCTGGCGCGACGACCCGCAGCGCTGCGAGCGCCTGGTCTTCATCTCGATCGAGGCGCATCCGCTGACGCGCGACGAGTTGGTCGCCGCGCACGCAGACTCGGCCGCACCCGATCTCGCGCAGGCGTTGCAGGCCGCGTGGCCGCCGCTCACGCACAACCTGCACGCGCTGGACTTCGACGAAGGCCGCGTCCAACTGCTGCTCGCGCTCGGCGATGTGCAGGCGTGGCTGCCCGAACTCGTCGCGAGCGTCGATGCGTTCTATCTCGACGGCTTCGCACCCGACCGCAACCCGCGCATGTGGGACGCGCGTGTCTGCAAGGCCCTGAGCCGGCTCGCCGCGCCCGGCGCCACGCTCGCCACCTGGACCTCGGCGCAGCTGCTGCGCGCGCACCTGACGACCGCGGGGTTCGAGGTCCGTCTCGGGCAAGGCGCCGGCGGCAAGCGCGACATCACGCTCGCGCGCTACGCGCCCTCGTTCACGCCGCGGCGCGCGCCGGCACGCGCGGCCACGCGCGAGCCCGTCGAGCCGCACGCGCTGATCATCGGCGGCGGGCTCGCGGGCTGCGCAGCCGCATGGGCCCTGAGCGAACAGGGCTGGCACAGCACCGTGCTCGAACGCCATGCGCAGATCGCATCGGAAGCCTCGGGCAACCCAGCGGGGCTGTTCCACGGCATCGTCAACGCGCAGGACGGCGTGCATGCGCGCTTCAATCGCGCGGCCGCGTTGATGGCCGCGCAGGCCGTGCAGACTGCGCTGCGTGCGCACGGCGTGGCCGGCGCCGTGCGCGGCTTGTTGCGGCTCGAGAACACCGCCACGCACGCGCAGATGCAGGTGATGCTTCGCAACCTGGGTTTGCCGACCGACTACATCGATGCGCTAGCTGCCGATCAAGCCAGCGAACTGAGCGGCCTGCACCTGGCGCATCCGGCCTGGTTCTACCCGGCGGGCGGCTGGGTGCATCCGGCCGGACTCGCTCGTTCATGGCTGGAGCGCGCCGCGCCGCGGGTCACGCTGCGCGCCGGCAACGAGGTGCATTCGCTGCGCCGCACCGCCACCGGCTGGCGCGCGCTCGACGCCCTCGGCGCGACGCTGGCCGAAGCGCCGACGGTCGTGCTCGCGAACGCCGGCGCAGCGATGCGACTTCTCGCGTCGCTCGAATCACCGATCGACGCCGACTGGCCGATCGAGCCGGTGCGCGGCCAGCTCAGCCTGCTGCCCGCGCACGCAATGCGCCTGCCACGCGTGCCGGTGGCCGGCGCCGGCTACCTGCTGCCCGAGGTCGACGGCCGCGCCGTGTTCGGCGCCACGGCGCAGCGCCACGACGACGACGCCTCGGTGCGCGAAGCCGATCACATCGCCAACCTCGCGCAGCTCGCGCGCCTCACCGGTGAATCGCTGACCGTCGACACGGCGAGGATGCAAGGCCGCACTGCATGGCGCTGGAGCGCGTCGGATCGCCTGCCGGTGATAGGCGCCGTGCCCGCGGCGACGGCACCCGGGCAGCGCCTGGACCAGCCGTGCTTCGTGCCGCGCGAGCCTGGCCTGTTCGTGTTCACCGCGCTCGGCTCGCGCGGCATCACCTGGAGCGCGCTCGGCGCGCGTGTGCTGGCGGCGAGCATCACCGGCGCACCGGCACCAATGGAAGCGAGCCTGCTCGACGCGGTCGATCCAGCGCGCTTCGTCAGCCGCGCGGCGCGGCGGGGTTGACGAGTTCGGGCGCGCCGAGCCACCGGCGCAGCACCGTGTAGACACGCGGGTGGTTCAGCAGGCCCATGTGGCCCAGTCCCGCGAGTTCGACGCGCTCAACATCGCCGGCGAGCCCCGCATCGGCCGCGCTCGCGGGCATCACCAGCCCGTCGCCGAGCACCTTGCCGATCAGCGAGCCGAAGCCCGCATCGGCTTCGTCGCCCAGCGTGCCGAACACCATGCGCAAGGCCGGCGACGACTGCGCCTGCCGTGCGAGGCCGCGCCGCAGATCCTTGATGCCGCGGCTGCGCGCATCGGCAATGCGGCCGAGCGGCCGCGTCACGTCGACAGCATTCAGCGCCGCTGCGGCGAGCTGTCCCGCCTGTTCGAGCGGCGCGCCCTGGTGCGGCGAACCGAGGCACACGATCATGGTCGTGGCAGCGGCCCAGGCCTCGCCGGCCTCGAACGCGAGCGCATGCGCGCGGCGCGCGACCAGGCCGCCCATGCTGTGGCCGATCAGGATGAACTCGCGGCACTGCGGCGCGGCTGCAGCGACCTGCACCATCAGTTCGTTCAACTGCCCGGCGTTGTTCTCGATCGCGAGGCCGGTGTTGTAGCGCAGATAGATGGCGCTGACACCGCACTCGCGCGCCAGCAACGCGCCGTATTGCAGGGGCTGCCGCGAGGGTTCGGCAGGACCGAGCGCAGCGGCCCACGGCGATGTCTGCCACGCATCGTTGTGCAAGGCCCAGCTGCGTTCGTCGCACGCCAGGCCATGGACGAACACGCACACGCGTGACTGCAGCCCGTCCAAGGCGGTTGGTGTCAGCGCGAGCGGCGCGCCGCCGGCGTGCAAGCCCATCTGGATCGCCAGCGCACTGCCGGCGTCGCGCAGCGAGTCGCCGAACACGCCGTTGAGCGCGCTGCGTGCGGTCTGCTCGCGCGCGCCCGGCACGCGCTGCGGATCGGTCGCGAGGCGTTCGGCCTGGCCGGCCAGCGCGAGCGCTGCGCCGCCGCCATGGCGCACGGCCGCGTAAACGCCTTGGGAGATCGCATCGTGCAGGCCTTGCACGATGCGCGTGGGCACCGACAGGCCGGGCACACGCAGCAGGTGATCGAAGGTCTGGCCCGCGATCGCCTGGTGCATCTCCTGCACGCGCGACGTCGTGGCCTGGAAGCCCGCGTTCAAGGCGGGCGAATATGCCGCTGTCGATGCGGCTGCCGGTGCAGCTGCCGGTGCAGCTGGCGACGCGGGTGTCGCCGCGGTGCTCGGCACGGTGGCCTGCGCTCGCACAGGCGCCGCAGCTTCGTTCGAAGGCTTGCGGCGCTTGACCACGGTCAGGGTGCGGGGCTGGCCGGATCGGCCGGTTCGCCGCCTGCGGTGGTCTCTTCGTCGGGCGCGTCTTCGGCGCCGCCCTCACCGGCCTTGCGCCCGGCTTTTTCCTTCAGCTTCTCTTCCTTCTTCTTCTTCTTGGCCAACTCGCGCTGGCGCTTCTCGAACGAATAATTTGGTTTGGCCATGGGCCGTCCTCCCGATCTGATGCTAAAGGCTGGTGCGTGGAACGCGCCAAGGCTGAGGTTACGCGCTTTTCAGCACGCCGATTTCGACTCCGCGTCAGAAAGTCATGGTTCGCACACCCTGCGGCGTGCCGAGCAGGCAGACACTGGCCTTGTTGCGCGCGAAGATACCGACGCTCACAACCCCCGGCCACTGGTTGATGTCGCGCTCCATCGCCACCGGGTCGGTGATCGCGAGGCCGCGCACGTCGATGATGTGGCAGCCGTTGTCGGTGACCACACCGGCACGCAACGCCGGCTCGCCGCCCAGCGCGCGCAGGCGCCGCGCGACCGCGGCCGCGGCCATCGGGATCACCTCGACCGGCAGCGGAAAACGCCCGAGCGTCGCGACCAGTTTGGATTCGTCGGCGATGCAGACGAAGCGCGCCGACATGTCGGCGACGATCTTCTCGCGCGTCAGCGCCGCGCCGCCGCCCTTGATCATGTGGCCGCCGTGATCGATCTCGTCGGCGCCGTCGATGTAGACCGCCAGCGTGTCGACCGCGTTCGCATCCAGCACCTCGATACCGTGCGCGCGCAGCTTCGCGCTGCTCTGCTCCGAGCTCGACACCGCACCGCGGATGCGCTGCGGCATGCGCGCCAGCGCGTCGATGAAGCAGTTGACGGTCGATCCGGTGCCGACGCCGATCACGCTGCCGGGTTCCACATACGCGGTGGCGGCCTGCCCCACCAGGGCCTTCAGTTCGTCTTGGGTCATGCGCCGATTATCGGCGAGCGCCCACCATGTCCTCCGGCTTGACCCAGGCGTCGAACTGTTCGCCGGTGACCCAGCCCGAGGCCAGCGCCGCTTCGCGCAGGCTCGTGCCCTTCTTGTGCGCCGCCTTCGCGATCTGCGCCGCCTTGTCGTAGCCGATGTGCGGGTTCAGCGCCGTGACCAGCATCAGCGAGCGCTGCACGAGTTCGCCGATGCGCGTGCGATCGGCCTCGATGCCACGCGCGCAATGCTCCTCGAAGCTCAGCGCACCATCGGCCAGCAACCGCATGCTCTGCAGCAGGTTGTGGATGATCACCGGCTTGAACACGTTGAGCTCGAAGTTTCCGGACGCACCGCCCATGTTCACCGCCACGTCGTTGCCCATCACCTGGCAGGCGAGCATGGTGAGCGCTTCGCACTGCGTCGGGTTCACCTTGCCCGGCATGATGGAGCTGCCCGGTTCGTTCTCGGGGATCGTGATCTCGCCCAGGCCCGAGCGCGGGCCGGACGCGAGCCAGCGCACGTCGTTCGCGATCTTCATCAGCGACGCCGCCACGGTCTTCAGCGCGCCATGCGCGAACACCATCGCGTCGTGCGCCGCCAGCGCCTCGAACTTGTTCGGCGCCGACTCGAACGGGTGGCCGGTGGCGCGCCCCAGCTCCGCGGCCACGCGCGTGCCGAACTCCGGATGCGCGTTCAGCCCGGTGCCGACCGCCGTGCCGCCGAGCGCGAGTTCGCGCAGATGCGGGCGCGTCGTGCGCAGATGGCGGATGCCGTGATCGAGTTGCGCGACCCAGCCCGAGATCTCCTGCCCCAACGTGAGCGGCGTCGCGTCCTGCAGGTGCGTGCGGCCGATCTTCACCACATCGGCGAAGGCGGCGGACTTGGCCGCGAGCGTGTCGCGCAGCGTGGCCAGCGCCGGCAGCAGCTTCTCTTCGAGCGACTGCACCGCGGCCACGCTCATCGCGGTCGGGAACACGTCGTTCGACGACTGGCCGCGGTTCACGTCGTCGTTCGGATGCACCAGCCGCGCCTCGCCGGCCTCGCCGCCGAGCAACTGCGAGGCGCGGTTGGCAAGCACCTCGTTCATGTTCATGTTGGTCTGCGTGCCGGAGCCGGTCTGCCACACCGACAGCGGGAACTGCGCGTCGTGCTGGCCTGCGAGCACCTCGTCGGCGGCCTTGACGATCGCATCGGCCTTGCCCGCATCGAGCACGCCGAGTTCGCGGTTCACGACGGCCGCGCTGCGCTTGACGAGTGCCAGCGCCCGCAGCAGCTCCGGCGGCATGCGCTCGCTCGAGATCGCGAAGTGGTGCAGCGAGCGCTGCGTCTGCGCGCCCCACAGTGCGTCGCCGGGCACGGCGATGTCGCCGAAAGTGTCGCGTTCGATTCTGTCCATGCTGGTTCCTTCTCCTTCTCTGGCGAGTATGCCTTTGCGACAATGCCTGCCATGCCGTTGCTGCCTTACGCCCTCGCCCGCCCCTTCCTGTTCGGCCTCGATCCAGAACACGCCCACGAGCTCACGCTCGGTGCGCTCGCGCGCTGGCAGAACACGCCGCTGCAGTGCACCTGGTCGCAGACGCGTGTCGACGATCCGGTCACCGTGGCGGGGCTGCGTTTCCCGAACCGCATCGGCCTGGCCGCGGGCCTGGACAAGAACGGCCGCTGCATCGACGGCCTCGCGGCCATGGGCTTCGGCTTCATCGAGGTCGGCACCGTCACGCCCAAGGGCCAGCCTGGCAACCCGAAGCCGCGCATGTTCCGACTGCCCGAGGCGAACGCGCTGATCAACCGGCTCGGCTTCAACAACGACGGGCTCGATGCCTTCCTCGCGAACGTGAAGCGCGCGCGTTTCCGCAGCCAGGGCGGCATCCTCGGGCTGAACATCGGCAAGAACGCGGCCACGCCGATCGAACGCGCGGTCGACGACTACCTGATCTGCCTGGACGGCGTCTACCCGCATGCCGACTATGTCACCGTCAACATCTCCAGCCCCAACACCAAGAACCTGCGCGAACTGCAGAGCGACGATGCGCTCGATGCCCTGCTCGGCGCGGTGCAGCAGCGCAAGGCCGCGCTTGCACAGCAGCATGGCCGCAGCGTGCCCATCTTCGTGAAGATCGCGCCCGACCTCGACGACGCGCAGGTGAACGCGATCGCCGCGATCCTCACGCGCCACGGCATCGACGGCGTGATCGCCACCAACACGACGATCGCGCGCGACGCGGTGAAGACGCTGCGCCATGGCGACGAGACCGGCGGCCTGTCGGGCGCGCCGGTGTTCGAGGCCTCGAACCGCGTGATCGCGCAACTGCGCGCGGCGCTGGGCGCGGCCTATCCCATCATCGGCGTCGGCGGCGTGCTCAGTGCGGCCGACGCGCAGGCCAAGATCGCGGCCGGCGCGAACCTGGTGCAGGTCTACACCGGCTTCATCTACAAGGGCCCGGCACTCATCCACGACGCGGCGCGCGCGCTCGCGACGACACGCCCATGAACGCTGCCACCGTCCGGTCTGTCGAAAAGGCCTGGCGGTGGCCAGTTGCTCTGCTGTGCGGGCTGCTGGTGGTGACACCGCCTGCGCTGGCGCAAGACAGCGCCACACTGCGCGCACGCCAGGCTGCGCTGCAGGCTTCGCTCGAAGCCAATGCCTACAACCGGCCGATCTACATCGAGTCGGCACACGACGGCGGCGACCTGCGTGGCGAGGTCTACGCCATCGTGCAGCAGCCTTTCGCGTCGGTCGGCCCGGCGCTGCAAGGCATGGAGCGCTGGTGCGAGATCCTGATGCTGCACCTCGATGTGAAGATGTGCCGCTGGAGCACGAGCGGCCCCGAACGGATGATGGTGGCGACCGCACGCAAGTTCGATCAGCCGCTGGAAAGCGCCGCATCGGTCGAGTTCGACTACCGCGTGATCTCGTCCACGCCCGACTACCTGCAGGTGCAGCTGCACGCTGCCAGCGGCCCGATGGGCACGCACGACTATCGCATCGTGCTCGAAGCGGTGGCGCTCGATGCGAAGACCAGCTTCCTGCACTTCTCGTACGCCTACAGCCAGGGCTTCGGCGGACGCATCGCAATGGAGGCCTATCTCGCGACGCTGGGCCGCAACAAGGTCGGCTTCACCGTCACTGGCCGCAAGCCGGATGGTCAGCCCATCTTCATCAACAACGTGCGCGGCCTGGTCGAGCGCAACTGCATGCGCTACTTCCTCGCGATCGAAGCCTTCCTGAACGCGCAGCCGCTGCCGCCGGCAGAGCGCCTGGAGCGGCGTCTGCACGAATGGCATGCCGGCACCGAGCGCTACCCGGTGCAGCTGCACGAGATGGATCGCGACGACTACCTCGCGATGAAGCGCCGCGAGATTCAGGTGCAGCAGAACACCGCGAAGGCCGGCAAGCCGGGCTGAATCTGCCGGTAACCGGGTTCAGTGCAGCGGCACGCCCGTCTTGCTCTGCAATTCCTCGCGCGTCACGCCCTCGGCCAGTTCGACGATCTTCAGGCCCTGCGGCGTGACGTCCAGCACCGCCAGATCCGTGATGATTCGGTCGACCACGCCCAGCCCGGTGAGCGGCAGCGTGCAGGCCGGCAGGATCTTCAGATCGATGCTGCCGTCCTTCTTCTTCGCGACATGCTCCATCAGCACCAGCACGCGCGCCACACCGGCCACCAGGTCCATCGCGCCGCCCATGCCCTTGACCATCTTGCCGGGGATCATCCAGTTCGCGAGATCGCCCTTCTCGCTGACCTGCATCGCGCCGAGGATGGAGAGGTTGATCTTGCCGCCGCGGATCATCGCGAAGCTCTCGTGCGAGCCGAAGATCGACGAACCGGGCAGCGTCGTCACGGTCTGCTTGCCGGCGTTGATGAGGTCGGCGTCGACCTGGTCTTCGGTCGGGAACGGGCCGATGCCCATCATGCCGTTCTCGCTCTGCAGCCAGACCTCGATGTCCGGGCTGACGAAGTTGGCCACCAGCGTGGGCAGGCCGATGCCGAGGTTCACGTAGAAGCCGTCCTCGAGTTCCTTGGCTGCGCGCGCGGCCATCTGGTCGTGTGTCCAGGCCATGATCAGGCTCCTGCTTTCTCTGTGATCGTACGTTTCTCGATGCGCTTCTCGGGATGCGCGTTGAGCACGAGGCGGCTCGTGTAGATGCCGGGCAGATGCACCGCATCCGGGTCGAAGGTTCCGGTCGGCACGATCTCTTCCACTTCGACGATGGTGACCTTGCCGGCCATCGCGACCGCCGGATTGAAGTTGCGTGCGGTGCGGCGGAAGATCAGGTTGCCGCTCTGGTCGGCCTTCCAGGCCTTCACCAGCGAGACCTCAGGCACCAGCGAGCGTTCCA
>Ga0307510_10002393_pt1 | contig 21270 bp, 22 predicted proteins | sample 12_EM_MG_FD_207224 | JGI IMG/M metagenome (GOLD analysis project Ga0307510, IMG submission 207224) | Populus trichocarpa ectomycorrhiza microbial communities from riparian zone in the Pacific Northwest, United States - 12_EM | ecosystem: Host-associated > Plants > Roots > Unclassified | place... | reverse complement strand
TTGTCACGCTGGACGTTGCCGACATAGTGTTCGGCCTGCGGGATGACCGCATCGTTGACATTGACGACAGGAATGCCGGCTGCCTTTGCCTGCTCCATGACGGGCTGCAGGTTGGCGTCGGTTTGCGGCGAGGCCAGGAGGACATTGAAGCCCTGGGTGATCATACCCTCGGCGATCGTCAGCTGGCCGAGCTGGTCGCCCTCGCTTTGTGCCGCCTGATAGGCAACGGTGACGCCGACCTTGTCGCCGAACTTTTTATATCCCTCACCCAGCGAGCGCCAATATTCGTTGGTCAGCGTCTTGGAAACGGCGCCCGCCTTGGTGCCGTTCGGCAGTTTCGGGAGTGGCCCGAACTTGGTCTCCAGCTGAGACCAATCCATACGGTCCTTTTCCGTGTCCGAATTCAGCGGCGCAAGATCCTGCGCAATAGCTGCGCCGAACAGGAAGCTGGCGGCCAGCCCTGCAGCGACAGTTGTCTTCAAGAATGTCTTCATCGGTTCCTCCCGAGTGGTGGTTTCACATGCCGTCTGGCATGCCATGGTTGTTGGAATTCAAGCTTTCCCGCCGAGCATCAATTCTTGAATGACTGCCTGTGCGGAAACGGCATCCTGACGGTCAATCGCACCAGACAGGCGATTGTCCTGCTCAAGGCGATCCACGACCTTCAGCATGCGCTTGACGGTCTGGATGTTCACCTCGCATTCGTGAACCGGATCGAGGCCGGTCATGTCGGGAAACGTGTCGAAATAGATGGCGCCGTCGTAGCCGTCCTTGCGGATCTGACGGAGCAGCTCGATCGTCTGCTGTGTGTGAACGGCGCCGACCATCAGACCATCGTCACGCTTGGCATAGCCGTCGTTGAGATGGACGCCGAGAACTCGGCTGTAGCGGGCGATCAACGAGGCGGCAAAGGCCGGCTGCTCGTCTGCATAAAGGACGTGGGCGAAATCGAGGGTTACACCTAAATTGGGCAATCCGACTTCCTTGATCGCCAGAAGCGTCGTCGCGCAATCCGGCATCAGGCTGTATGAGCGTGGCTCGTTCGGCTTGTATTCGATGCTGATCTGGCAGTCCGGATCATGCTCACAAACTTCACGAATTCCATCAATTTCGTGTTGCCATAACGTCGCATAGTCGGCCTGAAAGGCATAGTCGAAACCATCCTGACCGAGCCAGATGGTCATCAGGTTGCTGCCGGCCTCGCGCGCCGCATCGATCCCTTTCTTCGTGAGGTCGATCGCCTCGCGGCGAACTGCAGGGTCGGGATTGGTGAAAGCGCCGATCTTGAAGGCCGGGTTGGTGTAGTAACGCATCGCGAAACCATTGATCGCAAGGCCCATATCGCCAATTTTGCCCGCCAGTTCGCGCGGATTTTCGGAGACGTGGTCGGGATAGTTGAGATCGAGATCCGTCAAACCCTCAACTTTTGCGGCACGAGCGACCATCTGTGTCACTGTCGGCTTGCCCGAAAGATCAGGCCATTCGGCCTGCGGGCGCGAGGCGAAAGAGTTAAGGCGGGTGGCAAATTTCAAATTGGTCACTGGACTACGCTCATATCGTTAGGTGTGACCACTACTTCACATAAACATATAAATTTGTAAAGTTATGAAATGTTGTGCGGCGCAATAAATCGAACGACGACACTTCGGTGTTGCGAACTAGAGGAGGCGTCAGGGGCTTAGGTGCGCGAACGGGCACGACGGGCATGGAAAGGTTTGTCGCCGTGGGGTTCAAGCGCTACAATTAGCCGCCGCTCTGCCGTTCTATTTGACGGCGCCTGCCGTCAGTCCCTTGACGATATAGCGCTCCAGGAAGATCCCGATGAGCACCAGCGGCAGGATGGCAGCCGTTGCGATCGCTGCCATTGACCACCAATTTATGCCCTGAGAACCGGTCTGGCTCGCAACCATCACCGGCAATGTCTTGGCATTCGTGCTGGTTAGGAGCGCGGCAAAGAAATACTCGTTCCAGCACAAAATGACCGACAGGATAAATGCAGCGACCATACCCGGCAGTGCGATAGGAAGAACGATGCGTAGGAAAGCGCCCCAAATCGAGCAGCCGTCGACAAGGGCTGCCTGCTCCAGTTCCAGAGGGATCGTGTCGAACTGGTCGCGCATGATCCAGATGGCGATCGGAAGCACCATCAGCGTGTAGACCAGCACCAGACCAATCAGGGTGTCCAGCATCATGAGATGTTTGTAGAGAACGAGAAACGGCATCGCCAGGACGACCGGCGGCAAGATGAGCTGCGACAGGAAGAAGAAGGAAATGTCCTTGTTGCGCATCCAGAGGAATTTGTAAGAGAAACGACTGAGGCCGTAGGCGGCAAGCGATCCGATCACAACGGCCAGTAGCGAGGCTCCTCCTGACGCGACGACGCTGTTGACAAAGCGCCGGATGAATTCGTCGCGCACCGTCGATTGTTCAAAAATGGTATCCGGCGAGAGCCCGAGCGAGCGCCAACCTTTCCAGTCCGGCGTGAAATCCACAAAGGGGATGAGTTGCCCCTGTGTCACGTTGACCGCAGTCTTGAACGACGTCGTCACGGTCCAATAGATTGGAAACAGGGAAATGAATGCCCAGAATACCAAGGCGGCATAGATCAACATGCTGCGGGTCATGAAGTGAGGAAGGACCATACGAGCCTGCGGCCGCGCGGTATTCGGACGGGGTAGCTCTTGTGCTGTCGACATCGTTTCGGCCTCAGTTTGATTTCTGCATCCATCGGCTCATCATTTTCAGGATGAGTGCGACAAAGACGATGATGATCACCAGATAGAATTCCGCCAGCATGGTGCCGTAGCCGACATTTGAGCGATCACGGTACTCGCGGAAGATGAAGCTCGACACGGTATCGGTCGCTCCACCCGGGCCGCCCGCCGTGACGTTGATGACGATATCCGCCAGCTTCAGCTCGAAGATGATGCGCAGGGTCACCGCCGTGATGCTTACCGGCAGCATCAGCGGGAAGGTAATTTCCTTGAACGACTGCCATCCGGTTGCCCCATCGACCCTCGCAGCCTCCTTGATTTCCGAAGGCAAGGCCTGCAGGCCGGCAAGAAGGAGAATCATGATGAAAGGAATCGATACCCAGGCGTCCATCGCCATGATCGATACTCGCGCCAGCCACGGTGTTGAGAAAAACGCCGGATTGTCCCAGCCGAGATGGCGCGCCAACGTCGCAGCAGGACCGAAGCGGTACTCCATCAGCGACTTGCCGATCATCCAGCTGACAGCGACCGGGCTCAACATCAAAGGCAGGAGAAAGGCGACACGGAAGAACTTGCGCGCCTTGATTTCTGCATTGAGGAGCAGAGCCAGGCCGAAGGCGATTGCATATTGAATGAGGACCGCCAGAACATAATACACCATGTTCAGAAGCGCATTCCAGAAATAGACATCCGACAAGAGCGTGCGCAGATTGTCGAGACCGTTGAAGTGCCTGCCTTCCACCGCGCTGAGATTCCAGTCGGTAAACGCGATGTAGAGGCCGAAGATCGTCGGGAAGACGACCATGGCAACGGTAAAAAGAACAGCCGGCAGGATGAAGGCTGCACGTTCACCAGCCTCGCCACGGATCATCACTTGCGCCGCGCCGAGCACCATGGCCCAGACCAGATAGACATAAAGCAGCGGCCGCCAGCTGAGAAAACCAAACGCCGTTATGCCGAAGGCATCGAGTGATTGGACTGCCAAAACAGCGACGAAGATCGAGCTTGCGGCCGCAAGCAGAACCTTGCCGGATACGACATGCTTACCTCCGGGACAACTGGGGCGTCTTTCCGGCATCTCGTTCTTGGTCAACGTCATCGATTGAGACATGGCATCAGGCCCTTGCGACAGAGGAATGCACGATTGCCGCCACGGCTGCTGGCGGCACGGAAGCCATGCCGCCAGCAGCCGGTTCGGCAATGCCGATATGTGGACCCGTTGGGTCTCAGAGGCCGAGCGAGGCCTTGTAGAGTGCGACCTGCTTTTCCCGGCCGAGCTGATCGGTGATCTTTTCCCATGCAACCGCGATAGCATCTGCGCCAGCCTGGGCTGTTGCCTGCCCGGCGAAGATTTTCGCCAGCTCGTCTTCTGCAACGCTATAATACTGGAAGATGCCGGGGATGCGGGGTTCGATAGCAGCATTCGGATGATTGTACGAATTGGACTGCGAGGCGAGGTAGTTGGAAATATAGGCTTCGTCGTAGCCGGCAGCTACCCATTCCTTGATGTCGAACTGGCTCTTACGGTAGCACTGGAAACCGGACGGATAGGCCGCCATCCAGAGCCCCAGATCCTTGCCGCCGAGATGAGCCGCGGCACTCCAGGCCGCCTTTTTCTTCTTCTCGTCACTGTTGACACGTGCCATGACATAGATGCCCCATCCGAGATAGGCCATGTTCGGAGCATGGTTCGGCCCGCTTGCGAGCTTTTCCCACTTTCCGGTCTTGGAATTGTAAACATCGTCCGAGCCGGGGAGAATGTCGAAGGCAATCGTGTCACCGACCACGGAACTGTCGCTCGTGCGTGCGCTTTGCCCAATATCTCCCCACCAAGACAGCATAGACCCCGTGCCGGCAAGAAATTGCTGGAACCCCGTCGTGCCGGGATCGGCATTAAGCTGATCACCAGACTCGGAAGGAAGGGCGTCCACGACGTCCTGGATGGCGCGCACCCAGGCCGGATTGTTGATCCGCGGCTTCATCGTATCGACGTCGAACAGCCAGGCCTTATCGTCGGGATGCTTCGCGTAGGCCGTTGCGCGACTGCCAAGGAAATAGAAGCCGAAACCGCCCCAAGCCTTCGGTGCGTCGAGATAACCGATCGCATCGGTGCCGCCGATCTTCTTACCCTTAAGAAACTTCGTGACCTCCTGAACCTTCTGCCAGGTCTTCGGCACAGCCCACTCGCCCTCGTGTCCTTCATCCTTCCAAGCCTTTGCCAAGCCGGCATCGGTGAAATAGTCGGCGCGGTAGTTGAAGTTGTGGCAGTCGCCGTCCACCGAGATGCGATAGGTCTTGCCCTCCCACGTGCCGACCGGCGCCTTGAGGTAGTTCACATAGTCGTCCATGTCGATCTGGGCCTTGACCCAATCGGGCATTTCCGACGCGAGGCCCTTGCCGCATACGTCACCCTCAAACGGCGCACCCATTTCGAGAATGTCGAAATCGATGGTGCCGGTCGCGATGGCCTGCTGCAGACGCGGGTTATAGTCCGCTTGCGCCAAATCGATCCATGAGATCTTTGCGCCTGTATATTCTTCCCAAGGCTTCAAGAAGCCGCGGAAAATCACATTGTGCAAATTCTGGTTGTTGAGCCCCATGAAGGAGAGCTCGACGCCGGCGAATTCGCCCGGCTTCACATTACCCTTGGTCGCGCCGAGGCACATTTCCCCGACTTTTTGCCAATCGGCATCGGTCGGAGAACCCTTGCCGACCCCTGGGATCTGCAGGATTTGGCTCCGTAGCGATGTGTCCTGGGCGCTAGCGCTCCCTATCGAGCCTAGAAAGCTGCTGGTGGCTGCAAGAGCCCCAAGGCTGGCGCCTGTCCCCAAAACAGCGCGCCGGCTCAATCCAACCGCCATCATTCTTTCGAAATCACTGACTTTCATCGTTCACTCCTCCCGTTAGAAAGCTCATCCACGGGCCGTGGATGCATGTCGTCTTCACAATGTCGGATCTGGCTGGAGCTCCCTTAGGTGAGGCGCAGTCCAGATGCCGCGTCAAACAGGTTCACCAATGCCGGGTTTGGCGTCATCGCAATCGGTTGGCCCATTTGCCCCTCCACGCGGTCACGGAAGACACCGATCACTTTTTCGGTCCCGAGTTGGGCAAAGACCTGGGTTTCGGATCCCGTCGTTTCCACGACCGTGACCTTTGCGTTCACCTCGCCCCCAAGGGTGAAATGTTCCGGTCGGATTCCGTAATAGGCCGGTTGGCCATCCGACCCCTGCGGTGCGCCAGCAAGCGGCAACCGCACTCCATCGCCGGTCTCAAAGAATGCCTCGGCCGACGCCCGGATATGCCCCTTGATCAGGTTCATCGACGGCGAGCCGATGAAGCCGGCAACGAATGTATTGGCTGGCCTGTCATAGAGATCGAGGGGCGATCCGATTTGCTCGACGCGACCGTCGCGTAGCACGACGATCCGGTCCGCCATCGTCATGGCTTCCACCTGATCGTGGGTGACGTAGATCATTGTTGTGGCAAGCCGCCGCTGCAATTCCTTGATCTCGGCGCGCATCTGCACGCGCAGTTTTGCATCCAGATTGGAAAGCGGCTCGTCAAATAAAAAGACCTTGGGATCACGCACGATGGCACGTCCCATGGCAACCCGCTGCCTTTGACCGCCTGAGAGCTGGCGTGGGTAGCGTAAAAGATACGGAACCAGGTCGAGGATTTCGGCCGCCTTGCGAACACGTATCTCGATGTCCGCCTTGGGTTCGCCACGCATCTTCAGCGCAAAGCCCATATTTTCGGCGACCGTCTTGTGCGGATAGAGCGCATAGCTCTGGAACACCATTGCGATGTCCCGATCTTTCGGCGGCAAATCATTCACGAGCCGGCCATCAATGCGAATGTCTCCGGAGGAAATCGGCTCAAGGCCGGCGACCATGCGCAGAAGCGTCGATTTTCCGCAGCCTGACGGGCCGACCAGCACGACGAATTCCCCATCGGGTATTTCTACGGAGACGCCGTGAATTACCGCCAGGCTGCCATAGGCTTTGCCGACGTTAACGATATCCATGGATGCCAATGCGTTTTCTCCTACCCCGTTTGGCGCCGTGCTCTCCCCACGACAACTGAACGCCTCTCCAGTGGACGGCGGCGGGTGCCGCTTATTGCAACACCCGCCGTCATCAAGCTCGTCCTGGGAGGACATATCACGCTGATAACTTCATACAATTACTTTTACTTGTAAAGTAGTTTATTGTCGTTCAAACGGATATTTTAGTGTTCCTCCTGATATTTCGCGAGATTCGCCCATAAACCGGCTTTTTTTGCTTGCTTTCCTTATGAAGCTTCGGCTGATGGATGCGGGAGCGGTCCTTCGCAAGAATTGCGAACATCACAGATAAATGATATATTGTGAAGATCGAGAGGATCTCATAATGGAGACGGACGAGCATGCTAAAAGGTATTGACCCGATCATTAACGCTGGGCTGATCAATGCGTTGATGCTCATGGGACACGGGGATCAACTCGTTCTTTGCGATGTCAATCATCCCGCCCAATCGATCGCCAGCCACACGACCTATGGCCGTCTCATTGACATCTCCGGCTGTGGTCTTGTGCGTGCGGCAGAGGCAATTCTAAGGCTTTATCCGCTCGACACTTTCGTCGAGGCGCCCGTAAAACGAATGCAGGTCGTCGGCGATCCCGAAAAACAAATGCCGATCTTTTCCGCTATGCAGAGTGTCGTAGATCGAGCCGAAGGACGGTCCATCAAGATGGAGGCGCTCGAACGCTTTGCGTTCTACGAAGCCGCAAAAAGGTCGTTCGCAATCGTCCGAACGTCAGATCCCGGCCCTTACGGATGCTTCATCTTTGGCAAGGGTGTCATTTAGCCGGCTTGCGCCTGTTTATTCAGAGTGGATTGATGTCGACCCATTGATTTTCGATAGGTCAATTCGAGGATCAGCGCGCGAAAGGTCGGCCTGATCGCCGGTCTCTTCTGTTCGCTTCGTGGTCGCATGAAGTTGAGGATCCTCGCCTCCATCGACAGTCCGTCGGTGCGAGGCACCTGCGTCACCCTTTCCGGGATCGGGTTCCATGAAGACAGACTTGCCCTCGAAATACCCGGTCTTCCAAGCAAAGACGGCATCGTCGAGCGCCTCGGGAGGCGATGAACCGTACCATTTCACTACGATGCGATAGACTTTCGCAAACAAAGCGGTGCCCACCCGAATATTTTCGCAGGCATCCATAATTTCTGGCTTCAACTCGGAGGCGTCTTTCACGCCAATTCCGGCTGGATACTGCGTGACTCCAACTCGAACGACCGCATTGCCAACGTATTTTGATACGATCGCCATGGCTTCCTCGCTGGTCTTCGGCAAAGGCACAAGAATTAGACGGTCGCCAGATTTGACTGCAACCATCAGTGGGTTCGGCGAGCCGGCCTCGGCGATGAATTTTTCGACGATGGCAGGTTTGAGGTCGGGATCAGCGCATTTGGCGATTAGGGTTGGATCAAACATGGACGCTCCACAGCTCAACTGTTGAAGGCAAAGACGACAGGGATGTTGAACAGGCTGGCCCAGGCGAACGCGCTGGCCTGCTGAATAGGGACGATTGATGTTCCGGCCGTCCACCAACCGTTCCCGGCTGCGACGACCACCTCGGGTCGATGAAACGCCGATTGAAGGATCGGCCACGTGATCAGCTGCTCGTAGCAAATCAGGATCGCGACACGACTGCCGGATACATCAACGATGGGATTGGCAAAGAAGGCGGCGCGAGCCCCACCGCTTTTCCCCATCAAGGCCAGCCATGGCTGCCACATAGACACCGGTACCGGCATGCGCTCGCGATAAATCGACGATCCGCCATCCCTGTTAATTGACGCCATGACGTTGTCATAACCGTCGGGATCAACCACCGAAGCGCCGGCCAACACAGTGATATCGCTGCCTTGAAGACCTGTTCGCCAAAATCGCTCCATCGTCGGCGTCCAGAAGCCAAGCGCGCTTTCGGGAAGAACAACCACCCGAGCTCCGAGTACCGCTTCCTCTCGCACTGCCCTGACAAGCAACCGTTGCTGCTCGAGATCAAAACCGCGGCCCATCGATTGGCCAAGAGGTGTGTCGACACCTGCCCAGCCTTTCGGCAAAGAAGGAGGCACCCAGCATGCGGCGGACCAGACCCAGAAGCCTCCCAAGACTATGGCCGCGATCGGCCATCGTCGCGTCGTTAGGGCGAGCATGCCGGTCGCAGTCGCAAGAAGACCGATCCAACCCCAGCCGGGAAACAATACGCCCGCAGCCGTGAGCGGATGAGCCCAGCCGGCAATCCCGAACGGTGGGAGGATCATAAGGATTGAAGCGATCGTATATCCCGCCGAGCGCCCTACACCCGATCGCCGCGTACAACAAACGGTGTGAACAAACACGAATCCGGCGGCGGCCATCAGCCACAACGCATAACCGTACACCTCCCACGACCCATAGAAGTTCACGACTCCTTGGGGCAGGCCACGGGATGCGGCGAGGAAGTAAGCCGCAGCAATCATTGCTGTGACACCGCGCGATGGCGCACGTGACCACACCAAAGGGAACAGGACCGCCAGTGGCAATAGCTGGACCTGCCCGCTCCAGCCGAATGTCCCAACAATGGCGGCCGCTGTGATCAGGCCGATGGAGCCAAGCACTTCACGGTGCACAGGTGAGAACCTCCTCAGCGAGGCCCAGCACACCACTTTTCGGAACCGGGCCGAAGTAACGGGAGTCATACGATCCGACAAAATCCGAATGCAGGAACACGAAATCCTGCGGAATAACGCCACCAGCGGGCGTAGAAAGCGACCTGCGGCGGCCATCCAGTCTTGCGATCGGGGAATGGGCCAGGGGCCTGTCGTCAATCGTGACGAATTCGTTAGTCTCGACGCGCTGACCAGCGGTCGCCGCAACCGTTTTGATAAGCGGACCGAAGCCACCCGGGCAAAGACCCACGCGCAGATATCCCCGCTCTTTCGCCGATCTGAAGACATCATTGTCGGGCGGGCAAATGAATACCCGGTCGCCAACTCGAATGTCCCGGGCGAGATGCCCAATGCGCCAAAGCCCCAGTGGATAGCTCGGCGTGGTATTGATCCGGTACCCGCCGAACCAGCCCGCGGCAATGATCAACACCGCGACCGTCGCCGCCATAGATATCAACCAAAGCGCCGCTTTCTTTTGAGACCGGATCGCCACAACTGTCATTTTAGGCCGAGCCCCGGCCGCTGAGACTGACGCATGGTGTGCGACTGCTTCTGCGCTTCCGTCGAACGCTCACTGGCCGCCAGCTTCTGCGCGGCCCGCATAGCCGGCCATGCGGCGTTGATCGCCGCGGTCTGAGCGGGGTTCATACCGGCCGTCAAATCTCGGAAGGTTTGCCCGCTCGTGTCCTTCGCGGCGATTCCGAGAAGGGCTCGATCGCCGAACCGTTCGGAAATCGCTTTACCAAATGCATCGATTTCTGCCTTGGCCTCCCGATTGCTCAGTACAAATCCGAGTGCTGCCGGCAGATCGTTCCGATCAATCGCGTCACGCACCCGTTCGAGGATCACAGCAGCAGCTGGCGACAGAGCCGGGATATCAATGCCGACCCGCAGTCTGGCGGCACGCTCCTCTGTCTCGTGTTTTTGTTCAGCCTCTGCCCGCGCCCGAAGAAAGCGTTCAATGTCGCGCTTGAGTGCAGGCACGTTGGCTTCGGCTTGTTCCCGCGCCCGCCTGTCCGCATTGCTGGTCAGTATCCCGGCTCTACCGCGAAGCGCTCCGAAGGTTTGCGGCTTGTCACCAAGGGCTGACAGCGTCGTTTTCCGCGCCGCCGGATCGGCAAGAACGGTATCCATGTTGACTGCTTTGAATGCCCTTTCGGGATCGGCAAAGACCAGGCGGAAACGCTTGGAGACATCTTCCCAGATTTTCTTAAGGCCGGGATCGGCATCCAGCTTGTCCTCGACCGTATCGGAGATAGATTTTGGGAACGTTTTGATGCCGGCGGCCAAGGGAGCCTCCTTCGATGGCTGGCTTCTGCTGGCGGATTGTCGATCGATCACACCGAGGGTCTTGCCAATAGCAAGGAGCCGGTTGCCGAGATCGACCAGCTTCTGTTTCTGACCGGCCGTCCATCTCAGTCGGTCGGAAACGAGCGTGCGGGCGACGCGGGCAATGTGCAGGCCTCGACCTTCGGCATAGGCAAGTGCGGCGCGATAGAAGCGGCCGTCCTCGTAGTCGAGCGTTGTTTCTTTCGACCGGCTCTGCGACAGGATCGGGATCAGCCCGCCCGCCTTTTCAAACGAAAGGCGGCCGTAGTAGAGGCCAACGTCCTCGCGGTGCCGGGTCATCGCCACGTAGGTCAAGTGACGATCAAGAGACAGTGATGCGAGCACCTTCACCCGATCGACGGTAGCGCCCTGACTCTTGTGAATCGTGGCGGCATAGCCATGATCGACTTGTGCGTAGAAACGCTGATCGACCTCGACGTAATGTCGGTGCTCTCGCTCCCCAACCTCGGCAGTGAAGCGGCGCGGCTCCGCCGCGATGATCCGCCCGATCATGCCGTTCTTGACTCCGAGCGAGCCATCGTTTTTCAAGAACACGATCTGGTCGCCGGCGGCGAAATGGCGCTCGCCATTCTCTGTTCGAAAACTATGGCCGGGCTCGACCAGGCCACGCTCCAAGAGCTTTGCGCGCGCCATGCTGTTCAGCGCATGCACGTCACGGCGCAGATGAGCGAGGATGAGCGTCGACTTCGTGGGATCGTACTCCCGATTCCAGTCGTCAATCAGAGCGAGGACGGCGTCGGCCTTGAACGAGCGCCCGTGAATGCGGTCGTGTTCGCTGTAGCTCGAGATCGCCTCCCGCACCCGGCCACGCGCCAGATCGAGCGAGGCGTCCCGCATCCATTGTTCGCGTTGGCGATAGATCGTCTCAAGCTCGGCGTAACCGATGCGTTCGACGATGGCTCGAAAGGCAGCGCCGGCTTCGATTGGCTGCAACTGCTCGGAGTCCCCGACCAGCACAATCTTGGCGCCGGTTCTCGTAACAGCCTCAACGAAGGTTGCCATCTGCCGTGACGACACCATGCCAGCTTCATCGAGGACAAAGATCGTCCTGCCATCGAGCTGGTCATTGCCCTTCTTCCAGAGCAGTTCCCAGGAGGACAACGTGCGCGAGACGATACCCGCTTCTTTCTCCAAACCTTCGGCCGCCTTGCCGGCAAGCGCACCGCCAACGACCCGATAGCCGGCTGCTTCCCAGATCTCCCTCGCCGCCCTCATCATGGTTGTCTTGCCGGCGCCGGCGCGGCCGACGACTGCGGCGATCCGCCCATTCCCCGCTACATGCTCGATGGCAATTCTCTGCTCATCAGAGAGTTTCGAATGGCGAGAAAAGACCGTGTGGAAGACGGGATGTCTGACCTTGAAAGTATTGCGCCTCGAGAGCCAAACCGAGCGCCGGGCCATCTCCGCCTCGAGCTTGATCAGTTCGCGCGTCGTGTATTTTGACGGGAGCCTGGAACCCGTCGCAAAGTCCATGCGGGCGGCTTCCAGCCGCACGATTTGGGGACTTTGCAGGATACGCGCCATCAACTGCTGGAACGTGCCGGCATCGTCGATATAGCGGTGCAGGACTTTGGCGATGTCTCGGTCTGAGAAGACAGACATTTCTCTGGAGACTATGTCCAGGACGATGTCTGGACGATCGACGATACGCCGCGCATTTTCGGCTCTGGTTTCCTCATGGACCCGCAGCCGATCGAGTTCCGGGTCCCTGCCCTCGCGTTTGGCCTGGCGCTGGATGGCTTTCGCGGCAACGCCGATATGGGTCGTCGGCAAGATGTCGATACCGCGCTCAGCATAGGAGCATCCATCGACACGAATGTCGAAGCCGGCCACCGCCAGATGATGGTTCTGGCACTCGTACCAATATTGGCGTTGCTCGATCAGCTCACTCTTCTCGCCCGACCAGAGCTTGTAGACGATCTTGCCCGCCGGATTGCGAAGCGGATGCCCGTTCTCGCCGATCAGGGCTACCTTCTTCGGGCCAAACCCCTGCTCCGTCAGCGGTCGCAACGTCGTCATCAGATGGACATGCGGATTGCCCGGTTCGTCGTGATAGACCCAGTCGGCAACTTGTCCACGCGCTAGGATCTGATTGGCGACAAAGTTGCGCATCAAGGTGATGTTCTGCTCAACAGAAAGTTCGACTGGAAGGGCGATGATGAACTCGCGGGCAAACTGGGCGTCGGCACGTTTCTCTGATTGCTCGACCTTGTTCCAAAAGGATTCGACGGCCCCAGCGACCGAACGATCAGCAATCAGGGTTCGAAGCCAAGCGGGAGCATCTGGCGGGAGCACAAACTCCTCGTGGATCAGACCGCGCTTGTTCGAATAGTCGACAACCCGCGCCTCGCCCTCATGCTCTATCCTGGCGCAGTGGCGATAGGCGGCCGACAGCACAGCGCTGCGGCCCTCGCCGCGGCCGATGATCTGAGCTGTGAAGTGCGTGATCGCCAAGCTGGCCATCTCCCGAACGATTGGACACGTCGTGTTCACCGGGAGCGGAGGCCCACAAACGGGCCGAAAAGCAGAGCGTCGCATCGCGACGTATAACTGCGCCCTTGGACCCGCACCTTCGGAACGGCGGGATCATCTTCAGAAGCGTTGGCTCCGCCAACTCGCATTTTGACGAGTAGAAAAGCAGGATCATCCAGAGGAGTTTTGGTCCATCGCGTTGCGATCAGACCAACAAGGGATCATCCGGAATGAAGAAGCCTTCGTCGAAAATCAGGGAAGAAATTGCCAGGCTCCAGGATCTGTTGAAGCAAGCGGAAACGCGAGAAGCTGAGCGCATAGGTCGGATCGCGCTGAGAGCAGGGCTTGGCGATGTAGAGATCGACGAGGTTGAGCTTCAGACTGCCTTCGAAGAAGTGGCGGTACGGTTTCGCAAGGGAACGGCCCCGAAACCGAAGTCAACCGCGTCGGTCTCGGCTGGTGAGGCTTCGGGCCAGCGTGGCGAGGGCTGAGCGCGTGGTCCGCGCATCGACATCCGCCGCCCGCAAAAAAGACACGCGGGAGAAAATCGAGCTCGGCGGCCTGATCGTGAAGGCTGGTCTCCGCCACGAAAAGCGCGCCCTCCTGCTCGGCCTGCTGATTGATGCGGCAAGCCGTATGAAAGCCGACGAGAACGAGCGGCTGCGGTTGACGGCGATTGGCGCGGAGGCGTTCGGCAATGACCCCGCCTAGAGCAATGTCGTTTCTTGCGCCAATCATTTTGATCGTTGGCAGCTGTATCGCACTCACCGGCCATCAGTCCTGGATCGCCGATTTCGGAAAAACTACCGCCGCGGAACTATTTCTGGGCAGAGTTGGGATTGCCCTGCCCTATGCGGCGGCGGCCGCCGTCGCGGCCGTGTTCCTGTTCGCTGCTGCGGCTACCGTCACTATCCGAACAGTTGCCCTTGGTGTCATCGTTGGAACTGGGACGGTCGTCGCGATCGCAATCGTCCGCGAAGCCATCCGCCTCGCAGCATTTTCAGGCGAGTTAGTACCAGGTCAATCGGTCTGGAATTACCTGGATCCGGCCACGACGATTGGATCGGCAATTGCCACGCTGTCCGGCCTGTTCGGATTGCGCGTCGCGCTAAAGGGCAACGCCGCTTTCGCGCCCGCCGCTCCGAAACGCATCAAGGGTAAACGCGCTGTGCACGGCGATGCCGATTGGATGAGCTTTGCGGTTGCTGCGCGGCTGTTTCCAGCAGCAGGCGGCATTGTCGTTGGTGAGGCGTACAGGGTGGATCGGGACATCGTTTCCACGACCGCGTTCCAGGCCGACGATGCAGCGAGCTGGGGCGCTGGAGGACGAGCACCGTTGCTCTGCTTCGATGGTTCGTTTGGCTCATCGCATGGCATTGTGTTCGCCGGATCGGGCGGCTTCAAGACGACGTCGATCACGATCCCGACAGCGCTGAAATGGGGCGGCACGCTTGTCGCGCTCGATCCGTCAAACGAAGTAGCGCCAATGGTGATGAAACATCGCATGAGCGCCGGACGCGAAGTTCATGTGCTCGATCCCAAGGCACCGGGGATCGGTTTCAACGCTCTCGATTGGATCGGACGGTGTGGCGCGACCAAGGAGGAGGATATCGCAACGGTGGCATCGTGGATCGTCAGCGACAGCCCGCGTCAAAATGCGGTTCGGGACGACTTTTTCCGCGCCTCGTCGCTACAACTTCTCACGGCAATCATCGCCGATGTCTGCCTGTCGGGAAGTACGGAAACAAAAAACCAGACGCTGCGCCAGGTTCGCGCCAATCTGTCGGAACCGGAGCCAAAACTCAGAGCGCGACTACAGGATATCTACGACGAGTCGAAATCGACCTTCGTGAAAGAAAACGTCGCGCCGTTTATCAACATGACGCCGGAGACATTCTCGGGCGTCTATGCAAATGCAGCTAAGGAAACGCATTGGCTTTCTTATCCGAACTACGCCTCACTGGTGTCGGGTTCGAGTTTCGAGACCGATGACCTCGCTGGCGGCAACGTCGACATCTTCATCAACCTCGATCTGAAGACGTTGGAGAACCATGCGGGTATTGCCCGCGTCATCATCGGCTCATTCCTCAATGCGATTTATAATCGCAACGGCGATGTTACGGGCCGCGCACTGTTCCTGTTGGACGAGGTAGCAAGGCTCGGTTACCTGCGCATCCTCGAGACTGCCCGCGATGCCGGCCGAAAGTACGGGATAACGTTGACGATGCTCTATCAGTCGATCGGCCAAATGCGCGAAGCCTATGGCGGACGCGATGCAACGTCGAAATGGTTCGAGAGTGCTTCCTGGGTCTCATTCGCAGCGATCAACGACCCGGAGACAGCGGACTACATTTCGAAGCGTTGCGGCGACACGACGGTCGAAGTCGACCAGACAAACCGCTCTTCCGGGATGAAAGGTTCGTCGCGATCGCGATCGAAGCAGCTTTCGAGCCGCCGGCTGATCCTGCCGCATGAAGTGATGCGGATGCGCGCCGACGAACAGATCGTATTCACGGCAGGTGGTGCGCCATTGCGCTGCGGGCGCGCGATCTGGTTCAGGCGCGACGACATGAAAAGCTGTGTTGGGACGAACAGATTTTATCGCGGCGGAGCGCCTTCAAATGAGCTGCAACAAACGTCAGAGTCATGAGTCTGCGAAACGTACATTCCATGTGGCAAGAGAAACGGCGCGGCCAACCAGGCGAAGCCCGGTGTGGTTTGAAGTCATAGCCACCGGAGTTACCATTGCGGCCGTCGGCTACCTGTTGTGGGCGCCGTGCCACTAATTTTGGGCATTTGCAATCAGGAACCAATGCTGATGGAGCTTGTGTTGTTTTTCGCCGGTCTGCTGGCAATCGCCGTGGCACTTTATATGTTTCTAACAAAGCCGGGGAATTTGCTTTCCACTAAACTGAAGTGCCTCGTTTGCAGCGTGCTGATTGCCTTGTTTACGGCGCTTTGGTGCATCGTCTACGGCCCGGATTTGTGGATATTGGTCCAGGCTGGAGCTATCATCGTGGCGTTGACGGCAGCCGGTCTTCTTTCGTCGCCGAAGAAATGATCCATCGCGATGGCCATTTCTTATTTCGATCGACTCTGCCCTTTGGTTAGGTGGCTTCGTCACCCTGCAAGAGGATCGTCACGGGGACGAAAACCGATTGCGGGCTTCGTAAGTGGAGCATGGGCGCGAGTAGAGCCGCCCCGTTGGGGATTGTCCAAACGGTTCATCGCGCGGTCGAACCCATCACGAAAATGAATCGGTGCACTCTGTCCGATTCAAACGTCTCGTTGGACGCAAGGGGTCCGATCGGCGAATATTCTCCCATGATCGCACAGCCTTATCACCTTTATGTTGAGCGTATCGAGCCTGAGAAAAACATGGCACGGTTCTATGCGCTCGCTGTCCAGCCGACACTCTTCGGTGAAGTGTCGCTCGTGCGTCGCTGGGGGAGGATCGGTGCGCGCGGTCGGCAGAAAGTGCACCTCTTCGGTGACGAGAAGCAGGCGGTTGATCTGTTCCTCGAGCTTCTCCGCGAAAAGCGGAATCGAGGCTATAGACCAAAACCAGCTGTGGAAATCCCGGCTGTCCGGCATTCATCAATGCAGCGCGTCGATGACAAAGCCCTCGCAAGCTGACAGGGATTCCGTCTTCTTAGATGATGCGAGGGAAATCCATGACCACCACAAATGAAATTGCCGACAAGATTGCAGCCGACAACGGCCTGACGAAGGTCCAGGCCAAGGGCATCGTCGAAGCCGTGTTCAAGGCGATTGCCGACGCTGCCAGCTCCGACGCTGAAACCTCCATACCGGGCTTCGGAAAATTCAAGGTGAAGGCATCGCCGGAGCGCGAAGGCCGCAACCCGTCCACCGGTGCGACCGTGAAAATCGCGGCTTCGAAGAAGCTCACCTTTGCGCCGGCAAAGGCGCTCAAGGATGCACTGAACAAGTGATCCAAAAAGGGAGGGCCCCGCCTTTCGGCGGGGCCTTCGTTGCTGTCAGTCCCGGATCGGCCGGGACCAGATGAGCGAGAGGCCTTCCTCGCCTTCGACCTCGATGAGCGTTGCGTAGATCGGGGCCGGGAAGCTCGGGTCGTCGAGCTTGACCGAGAGGTAGTCGCGGCCTTCGTTCGAGGTCTTCTTCCAGGCTACGCCGAACTCGACATTGCCCGAGAGGATTCGGAAGTCGGGACTCTTTTCGCTGGCGCGCTCGACTGCGCGGATCGTTGCCTTGACGTTGAGGTTGAGGGTCTTGATGGTGCCGCTGAAGCCGTTGCCGGAAGCTGTGAAAGAGCCGATCGTTGCCATTGTCGTGTTCCTTTTCTGTTGTTCGGGCCGCGCCCACCGCGGCCTCGATGGCTGTCGATCAGACCGGGGACGATCGGCACGCACCTGAAAGGCCGAAACGAGAGTGGAGGACGGCCAAAGGTGAGGCTTTCTTGGGCATCGCGAGGAATGGGCGCTCGCGCACAGGGGAAGAAAACGAGCCGGCCGTTGCTGCTGCCGATCGAAACGAGCTTCAGCTCGGTGGTCTTCGGTCAGACATGCCCCATCGAGACCGCAGTGGGTGAGCCAGCTGACAGGTCGCAAGGATACGGCAATGGCGTCATCGGGCGGAGATCGGTTGTAAACGCCGTGCCCCACGCCCCGGCGCGCTCAGCTCACAAACACCAAGCTTGATCGCTCGCCTCGACGCAGCGCATGTCAGTCGTTCGGCTCGCCAGCCGTCCGTGGAAAGGATCATTACCCGGCGCGTCCGCACCATTTGATGTGACTCAAGCCGCTCGTTGTTGCGCCTTCGGCTGAAGATCGTGGAGATAGGCCACCGCCCTTTGCGCATGCGCGGCTGCGGAAAAGACGAACGGTTTCTCGTGTCTGAGAACCGAGAACCAAGATGCGATATAGCTCGCGTGATCCGGTCGCGGCTCCATCTCCGGCACGATGCCGAGATCGGCGCATAGGAAGACGGCGCCGAGTTCGGCGATCAGCTCTTCGCGTGCACGCTCAGACTTGTCCTTCGCGTAGCGCGACAGATCGCGATCGAGGCGATGCTTCGCTCCAACCCAATGAATGTGTTCATGGCCCAGGGTCGCGTAGTAGGATTCCACGTCCCGGAAGGTTTCGATCGGCGGCATCTGGATGATATCCGGGCCTGGAGCAAAGAATGCCGTGTTGCCACCGTGGCGGATCATGGCTCCCGTTGCCGCAAAAAATCCGTCGGCAGCGGCAATGCGATTGACGTCCAGCCTGGGATTTTCGGCGAGAGATGGCAGGTATTCATCCGGCAAATCATCCATCTGTTCAAGATTGAAGACCGTGTGGGCTTTCAAAAACGGAATATCCCGTTCGACCTCACCGCCATTGTCGGCCGTTTCCGTCCTCCTGACCCGGTTTGTATAAACGCCGATCATGCCGGCGCCATTGGCCGAAAAAGTCCGGCGTTACTGCGAGGCGCACGACATCACCGGAAGGACCGCAACAGTCAAAATCAAATATTCGGATTTCAGCCACGCGACACACAGCCAGACGGCGTCGGGAGCCGTCTCCGGGGTCGACCAGATGCTGGAGATTGCAGAGACCATGCTCGCCTCGGTGTTCCCGTTTAAACGTCCGGTGTGGCCCTTAGGGGTCACCCTTTCGTCGCTCAATATCGAAGAGAGCGGGCAAGAACCGCAGCTCGATCTGGCACTTTGATGCAGTCGGGCCTGAAAACGAAAAAGCCTGCCGCGGGAGGAGGTGCGGCAGGCTTTTCGAAAAGAACCGAACAGCGACTGGGAGGAGGAGTGTCGCTGTTCCTACAGACGTCCCTGGGAGGAGGAGTGGGCGTCTGAAACTCGAAGCTCTGCGGGAGGAGGTGCATTGCTTCGATGGAGTTGATCATACACCGACGATCACTGTTTCATATAGTTTATGCTGCACTGCAGCTATGCAAGAAATACAAGCCTGAAAGGCTCACGATGGAACGAGGATCAAACCGGCCTGGAAAATAGGCGATCGACGCAAAAACGCCCGCGTCATCAGCGGGCGTCGAGCAGTTTCAGAAACTGAATGCTATTCTGTTAGCGAGCGATCGATGCGCGGGCAACGCTGCGGATGTCGGCGCGGTCGATACCGAGGTCCTGCAGTTCGCGGCTGGACATACGGCCAAGTTCGGTAACAGTCTGACGGAACTTGCGCCAGTTGTTGAAAGAGCGTGCTACGTTCATGATAATCCCCTTTCCTGAGGGCTTGATGACGTCAGCAACCTTATTTGGCTCCGGCGTCGTTTCGATGATTGAGATATAGGGCGTTTCAATCGATTTAAAACAGTGCCAATCGCTCAATCCACCCATGCACTCTATGCATTGGTCCCCTATGTCTCGCAAAAGATGATTGTTTCTTAGGCTCTGAAACGACCGGAGCCGCCGAACGCTTCGTCGGCGAGACGACGTCCGCATGGCGATGAACCTCTGTCCGGGATGCGGCACGACTCTAAACGCCGATCGGCACAGAAAGCGATGGCTCTGTCGAAGCTCCTTGGCGTTAAGCCTCTCGCGTAACGGGCACTCCGAACGCGTGGAACCAGGCTGAGGAATGCAAGGTGCCTTAGGCCGAAATTCGACCGCACGCGTTTAAATCGATTTTAAAAAATCAACATTTGAAGCTAATCGATTTTAATTTGCTCATTAAAAAATTCTTGTTGCAGTGCGAACAAAATCGCTCCTAACTCCATCACGCTACTTTGTCCGTTGTAGGAAACGCGCAATGACAATTTCATTTCCGCTTACAGGCAAACGTACCGTTGACGAGCTGCTCAAGCATCTTAACACGCATAAACTTTCCTATCCGGGAAATTGCGTCATTACGGTCAACCCCCTTGCCGCGCACGTTTCGTCTTGCCTTTCCTATGCACTCAGCACCGCCCGGACAGCCTGGTAAGCACAAGACCCTTTGATGAAACCACTTCTGCCACGAGCTGCGCATCGGAGGCTTACGTTCAGACGCTGTCGAGGGCTTTGGACCCTCGCGCAGACATCTTCGCGCGTCCATCGGCTTGGGTATGGGTCATTGTCTGTCTGCTGAGTTTGCGTTCCCCGAAGGGGAAGCCCCCATGGGCGAAGCCTCTCCGGTCTGTCCGCGGAGATGGCCACTTTGTAGGCTTAGCCGGCGATGTCATGGGGCGGAGAAGCAAGGCGGCCCAGAACGGGCCTCAGTGCAAGATGCGTAAGCAGCCGCTGGACAAGCAACCGTTGCCGCAATCGGCATAGAGAGCGGCTGACCGGAACGGATGGTGGCCGGACATGATTTCACTGCCCGGGGATGGCCGTGTAATTCCGTTGCAGATTTCCTGAGGAATGCCTATTTTAGGTGAATTCACGGCGAAATCGCTGATCCAACCCGTGGGGCGGCTGTCAATATTGGTTGACTGGAGGGCCACTCGACACTATGTTGAAAACTAACAACTAACCCAGCATCCTGAGAGACATGCGCTCCGGGCGGTTGGGGTAAAAAGCCGGCGCAAGCCGGTTTTTTTATGTCTTGGGGGCAAGGAGTGCCAGAGTTACGAACGCGGGTCTATATCGACGGCTACAATCTCTACTATGGTTGCTTGCGCAAGACCGCCTTTAAATGGCTCGACGTTCTCGCCCTGTTCGAAACGCAAATTTTGCCGACGATCCTCTACCGTCCGACGCGTGACGCCAATCCTGCAACGATGACGCTCCATCCGGATTGCGCGATCAAGTATTTCACCGCAAAGATCATCGAAAGCGCGGCGAAAGGAGAGGATTCGGTATCCTCCCAGGCCCAATATCACAACGCCTTGATGACGCATTGCGGTGGTCGGCTATCTTTCGTGATGGGCAATTATTCACTCTACAAGGCCAACCAGCATATTGTTCCAGCCGACGATCCGAAGCGCTGGCCCCGCGATTGCGACAAGATCCAGGTCTGGAAGCTCGAGGAGAAGCAATCGGATGTGAATCTGGCGCTTCATCTCTACGACGACGCTCTGAGCGGCGACGTCGACCAGATCGTGCTCGTCACCAACGATACCGA
>Ga0307510_10002392_pt1 | contig 21272 bp, 25 predicted proteins | sample 12_EM_MG_FD_207224 | JGI IMG/M metagenome (GOLD analysis project Ga0307510, IMG submission 207224) | Populus trichocarpa ectomycorrhiza microbial communities from riparian zone in the Pacific Northwest, United States - 12_EM | ecosystem: Host-associated > Plants > Roots > Unclassified | place... | reverse complement strand
CCGCCATTTGGCGAATTGCCTTCGTTACCCATCTCAAGATACTGCGAGATTGCGCCCCACGTCATGAGGTCGGGCCCTACATCACGACATCGCGGTACACCCTAAGTCGCATTCCCTGCTTGTTCAGCCCATAGGACTCACAGTCATCGAAATGTCCACTGTCGGCCAAATCTATATAAGGACCCCTCCAACCCCTCCAACCCCTCCATCTTTCTTACCTCCCGCCTAAGAAGACCCCCACCTGCGTTCCTACTCTCCAGCATCCCAACATCTGGCCTCTTGAGACATATGAAAGTCAACTGACATCCAAGTGGGTAACAAGAGACCCCCGCGATTGTATTTTGATAACCCTTCATATTAGATTCCACAATCGCCGACGAACCCATGGCCCCTCCAGGCATAGCGAGAGGTTACTTGCCGAAGGGAAAGTAAGCAAACTACATCTCCCAGTGTTTGTAACCGATGCTAATACCTCTCTGCCACTCAGACTCCCAGCGGTACAACCTCCTCCGCCAGAAGTTCGGGGTGGCATACGAAGAAGAACTCTTACACGTTCGGCAGCCCATCAGCCGGTGGAAGAGCCAGCGTAAGCAATGCTGGACTTCTCTTTATAAGGAATCTCAGGATATCAAACTCAGTATCCTTTTTTAATCAACAGAAGACCAGAGCCTGAGGAAGGCACTGTAACATGTGTACATGTTCCAGTAATGGTACACAGGAGCGGGCAGTGCAGGATCTCCTATGTTTAGTTGATTTATATTTTGTTTATTTGATTTGATTTCAGCTCCGCCACTGCCTGTGAGTCAGATAGGCAATGCTATCGTATTGCTATGTTGAGTTTGTTTTGTTGGAAGTTTATATTGAGGATTCCGAGGGTGGAATGGTCATGTAACTCTGGCGAAGGCTGAGCACTGTTTGTTTGTTTCTTTCTTTGGTCTTGCAGGATTACAGGATTCCGGTATGTGCGCAGCTACTGGTAATGATCCTGATTGCAGGAAGGCTATCGCTCTTGGGTTCTGTATTTAAACCAGTCTCCTGGCTAGCAGGAGACAGCTGACTTCGACAGACCTTCAGTCTAAGAATACACTTGGTTGAACGGCCTTCCCTGAGTTCTATTTGTCCTTCAACTATTATCTCTTACCTCCGGTCCCTTGAAGCCTCCCTTAGCACCAGCGCTAGCAGCCCTATCGGCGGTCCTATGGTATTTTCGTTAGACTGGAATAAACCTGTTACACGCACTCACTTCCAACATGCCCCAGGAGATTCGGTGTATAAAGCCCAACTATCCCAGAATAATCAGAATCTGGTATACTGACAATCTAAGAAACAGCACTGTGTATGGCGACATTGCGTACACCAAATCGTGGTAAGGATTCAAGGATCCCGGTGGCCAATCTTCTATCTATGCGACATGGCGCGAGCAAATAAAGGCCTACATGATTGCTCGCCACCTGGACCCTGGTCATCTAACCGAAAAGCAAGTGGAGTCGATTTTATTGTTCGCCCGTGGCCTATCACCGGTCAAGGAGCGAATTGAGCTCATCAAACACCCGGACCCCGCCGACTACCTTTTGGAACTGAACCGGCTTCTCAAGATCGTTGTCAGGGATTCTGGAAACCCACTGCAAATGACGAAAGAGCGTTAAAGGGCCGTTGGTGATGGTCGCAGCGAGGTTACAGAACCACTGAGTAAGTGCTAGCCATCTTGATTCCGTGAGGCCTGCCCTGACACCCATTGCTAGTTGCTCTTGCGGATTGGGATTCACCATTTTTACCGCGCGCTATCAGAATCCATATTATTCGTCGGTCTGTAGCACCGGCGGCCCCGGGTCCATTCATGGGCCACCCTTGGTGTGAAAGAGATGCTGACCGCGGAATCCCCTGTGGGGTCCTCGCTAGACCAAGCATCGCGCATCTGCTACATGTCGTCAGAGAGCAAGATGTCGAAGACCATATCTGATGTCCCCGGTATCTCTTCGGTGCGACAGGCGTGGGTGCTGCCAGACTACGTCAGGACCCCAAAGATCCTCTCCCCCTACGGCAACTTATATTCCTGAACCAAGCTGACGACATTCGTGTCTGGTTTCTTACCAACAGTGGCCCGGATCTGCAGGACCTCATAGTTATCGAGTCACAACCCGAAGACGGCGCAGAAGATGCGGCACGGGCAATGAAGAAGGAGGAGGCGTGGTTTGATGAGGATGAATGTCGACAGGGTGGGGCAGAAGGGGGGCCTCGGGCGCCTCCTGGTGCTGGCGTTATCGTTTTAGACAACGGCGGCGTAAGTATCTAGACTGAACAGGGACTTAGATGAAAATTGGATAGCTAATTGCGGTTGTAGGACCAGTAACCGGGAGTTCCGGGCCCCTCTGGACTCCGGAGGAATATTCCATGGCAGATGGAGGAGCCAGCGCGCTCTCAACCATTAGCGCCGGTGTTGGGGGTTCCCTCCTCTCGCCCGTCTGGGCCTTGTGAGTCTGACATGCTCGGTAAACTCCGCGAATTTCCCCAGGAGAACCCTTGGGCAAACAGATTGTTGGTGAATCCCGAGCTCGTAGCGGAGAGGCTTCAAGGGTATGATGGCGCACAGGACACACCCCCTGCCACACATATAAATCGCGACGAACAATCTGTCTCAGCTCCACCTGCTTCACCTGCCGGCCGCCATCTCTCGACTGCGGAGAGAACAAAAAGAACATCCCTCTCCCACAACTGATCTCCCGCCATCTACTGCCAATGTGGCCTCGACCCAGCCACCAGCATCCGTGACACCCCCGGGACGCCTATCTTCTGTTCCGTGTTCTGAGGACGCCTCAGAAAGGTTCCAATCCCTACCCGAAATACACCGTTCTGGAAGACGTGGCTCAGGTCGACAATCAGATTTCTAGGTTTCAGGATGAATTCTTTTTTCATTTTTACCCCTCCTACTGCCTTACACACGCTGTGGGATTTCCTTTGCGACACGGTGTCATATAATTTATTTTCTCCGTAGGATTCCTAGCTCGTATAGTAATGATACCATTGCGCGCCCCTTGCTTGAGCTTCTCTCATCCTTACGTCCCCTTATGCTGATGTCTGATAACCTTTTCTGCTTTGGGCTGGACTCCCATTCTCTGTCCATAACTAGACTGGCGTTAGCCAAAAGGACTGGGGTATTCACTATATGAAATCTGAGATCTAGAGATTTAGTGGTGTTGATTCGACATCGGGAGATGAGGTTTGAGATATCTAATCCGCATGGGTCGTGGCTTGTGTTTTGCTAGACCTAGTGTCGGGAATGGATACTCGTTGTGGCTCGTTTTTGCATAGCCACTACTGATAATAGCGACGCATCCTACTTTACTGACACCTCGAACCTTTTCATACCCGAGCGTAGACGAACATCATTCCTGAGCTCGTCCAGAGTACGAACATAATGTTGAACAAGCAGAAAACGCCTTTTTGCAGTTGAATACATTCATTCCATGCCGAGTGATAGTACGTGAATCTCAAACCCCCACCCCCCCCAAAAGACGTCGCGTATAAGACCTGACACGTTCCATTGCACAACAACTTCAAACTACCCATATCCACATCGTGTGGGATATATTACACTCACGCATTCTAATCCCTATTCTCTCGGAAAAATATTTATCAGTCTCCGGTATTCTACGATATCTAGACACCCTCAAGGCAAATCACTCAGTTAGCCAACTTCACGGGTACGCAATCTGCAGTAGCGGAGATGTGACGCCATACCCGCGCAGAGGGGATCGGGATCAGGAACCCAGCGGACCAAATCAGGCAGCTCCCATAGTACAAGAACAGTGCCTGCCGAATCAAGCAGCTTCCACGGTACTCAGTCGTCCGGTGGCAGTTCTTACCCACCACAAACCACAAGACTCCCCACATCCCAACCCGTGAAGTGCGCCAGAAGGAGGACCTTACAGATCACGGGCTATAGGGAACCTGCGGGGGAACCAGATGCACAACAACAAATAGCGACAGTTCATCTCGGCGATAAGAGCAGGGATGAGTACCAGACCTCCCGCAGATCTGATGAAACTGAATCGGACACAGAACTAGACACAGAAGACAATGAGGTCCCGGATGACTACACTGGATCAGGGTCTCATAACCGATCACGAACTGCAGACAGACGACAAGCAAATACCCGGGTTTCAACTATGCGAGTTTGGACCACCTCCGGATCTCAAGGAGCGGCGCCAGTCAGGCGCACCCAAGCTGCTCGACCATTTATAATTCAGGGTGGTGCATATACTCCACCGGCATTCATATCTTCCAGTGTCCCACCATATTCGTCGCCGCTGGCCACCCATAGTCCCACTACGTCCGGAGTCGGGGCTCGCGTGATCCCAGCCATCCCAATAATTAACAACCCGAGCATCACCTCTGGCCGGATACTAACTCCGGGCGAAATACGGCCACAGGGACCAAGACTGCTGTAATCGTGTGGGCCAAGACTCTTATTCTATGGTACACCCGGTTTGTGAATCCTCTCCCAGCACCCGCTGTATTGATGTCTGAGGTCCACCGTGTTTGGCCGAAGCCTCTCGAGGACATATCCAACGCAGGAAACATTGAACCATCGATGGAAAGCATAAAAATAGTAAGTGGACTCTGATACTCAAACTTGACGCACTCTTCGTGGGTGCTTACGAAATGTGACATATACGCGCCAGACACTCTGCAGTAAGATTCCAGTTTCTGCTCCACATAAAGGAACCCATTGGAAGCTATTACGATCTCCCCCGACACACGAGGGCGATTGCCAGTCGGGTGGACTACCTCCTCGAGCGGGATAGATTCATGTGTTCCCTGAGAGGGTATGAAGTATGTGTGCGCTTTGCGATAGCCCCGCCACAACTACTGCGTATGGACTTGACCCAGCAAGTAACGAATCAATTCCTCGTGCTCCAGATTCCTGAGGCAATATGAGGAAAGGACTTCAAGGGCAGGAAAATCCGCGGGATTGCCGAACCTGATGTTCTTGGTCTCCTCAATGGCACCATGGTATGTTTAACCTGTGCCATACTCTCCAATCCTCTGCGCGCATGGCAAACCGGAATCTATCTTGAAACATGCGTCTTCAAGTCGGACGCAGGAGCAGGTGAGCCTGACCCTGAACATGGTGTTCTCTAGTTCCGGCCAGGATGCTAACCTCATGATGAGCCCCGAAGACCTCTTTGCCCGCCAGCGCCAGACGTGGGCCCCGTGCGCAGACCGGGTACAGACACTGATCGTCAAGAACATTCGCGAGACCATGAAAGCGAAAATGGAGAATGATCATGGAATACAGGAAGATTGCAGTAAAGGGTTTACTGACGATTGGGAAGCAGTGGCGGCTGAGGTGCAGAGTCAGATGTCGAGGCAGCCCCCCCCACGGGCAACTTCTCGGATTCCGACACGCCCAACTCCAGGCATTCAGACACGTCCAACTTCACAGATTGAGAGTCAAACTCCCAGCAACCTGCGTATTGGAGCTCTGGCTGGAACCCCGGATAACTGAAACAAGTCATAGGAAACTGTCACTTGTTTCGCGTTCACTCAGGTGTCGGCAACCCAGCTACTCAACTTCCTCCATTCGGACTTACAGAGTGCGAACGGCTCACAGGAGGTGGCTGGGGGGCTAACCTTGGCCAATACTGTGACTCCGACTACATTGCGACAGCTCGCACGCAGCCTTGATGATCTAGAGCCGGCCGAGGAGACTACTGATCTGTGGGCTAAGGAGCAGGGGGAAAGTGCGAGCATAGATGCGGGTAGTTAGAATGCTGAGCATGTGTAGTGTAGTGGTTTTGGGATGCGTTCTCACATTTAGGAAAGTGTGCGAGGAGCATAGTCGTATTAAGATGAGGGCGTCTAGCCAACTCCACGAATTCAGAATAGAATGAATAGAAGCAACGTTTAACAGGTGCATCTTGGTGATTAGGATAGTAAAACACATGGTGACAGCGTTTGAAAGAAGAGAAGTGCCTAGACGTAGGATTAGGATGGGATTAGACTAAGTAGACGATGCGTCCCGATGAAAACGCGGCGTCAGATAGAGTCACAATCGGATCAGGACGCGGCATTTATAGGGCGTAAGATCAGGAACAAGTGTGTAGGCTTCACGTAGGCAGAGATGCGGATCGTGGGATCCGGACGAGGTCGGCAGGGTGTGAAAACATTCCGACGCGAGATCTGAAGATGAGTGAAGCCCTGATGTTCGCTGAGAAGGAACCGGCATCAGGGCTGGAGAGTGAAAGATCCGACGCACTCAGAACTCAATAGCGGAGGACCCGATGCAGTAGGAACGGAAGAGTCGTAGATCAGGGGGAGTCAGGAGGTAATAGAGGAGCACCAGACGCAGTCAGGACGGATGGCGCTAGGTGATGCAAAGTCAGGCCACGACGTCGATCCGACGTTACGTCCTGATTCGCGATTAGCATTCCGACGTCCCGGGCGTCAGACGCAGGGGGCGCACAGGACCCAAGGTATTATTTTTGCTGATGTACTGTAACTGCTAACATTTAGAGCATCCTGAGTGTCTGATGCACATCAACCTCGGGACGCATATAATCATTTTTGCTGTATCTTTGGCCAGAGGCGATACTACTTGGCATGTCGGGTCTGAGGAAACCACTAGTGTCATATTGATTTATGTTCATACTGCGGATTGCTATAACAGACTCCAGTGTCAGGTGTCTCAATAGGTATGCAAGTATGATAGAATCAATCTCTCGCTTATTCTCCTTGTTCAAGTGCCAGTACTTAACACTGCACCGCAATCCCCTTCTCTACGATCTCCAACCACAGGTGTCGAACTCAGTATTCCGAATGTTTTGCATAAGACTGAACTGGATTAGGTAGTCTAGTTGCAAGTCAGGTCATGTCTAATGGTTGAAATTAGTCCCACTGGACAGTCCGGATTATTGCAACCGACTCCACCAGCACCTGTCCGACCAGCCCCACCCAGCAATTGGATATGCTATTTTTATCACAATATAGTATGTTCCAAGATAGCTTTTCTTAATTAAACTTATTTTTTCCATGTATTATATGCCTCACTTAGATTAGGGGTGGTGAAAACCTGTTCTCAAGTATCGAACTATTTTATTGCACTAAATGAGTGATAATACATAACCACATGCCACAATACGGGTATCCTATTCAACTTATCCATCTGCTAATCGCATTCATACCACATGGTATCCTCTCCCGGATGTTCTATCCACTTGTATTGGGCGGCTGTGGATTTATAATGTGGCAAGCTGCTTCAAGCTCCTACTATAGCTATAGTTCTATACTTAGTGAGTGTTGGCCGGGGTGCCATTCAGACTCTCATGGGCTCTTTTATAAAGACTGGTCCTGCCTCTAAGACCTGACCGGTCGGACTATTCAAAACCTTCTTAAGATCGCTAGGGTTCGGTACAACTGCGAGGAAGATTGATGCGGAACTCAAGGTTTGGGGTTAGTGGGACGGCAACGGGTGAATCTAACTATGGTTTTACCAGCTTAATGGTCGTAGGTAGTTATTTGCCTATCCGGGGGATGCATAATATGAGGAAGTGCGGTAGTGATGGCACTTGTGCGGCAACAATGAGGGAAAGACTAGGTTGAGATGGAGAATGTTGATGTACAGTGCCTGAAAAAATCGTTCAACCTGCCATCGGCGATCTCAACTATACAGCACCACATCATAGACCCACATAGGCTTAGCACAACGAGATCATGAAGTAATGAATGCAAGTTAATGATACCTAGCAAGCCCCATCCCCTCCTACCAAAATCTATACTATACAAGTACATTGCCTAGAAAACGCAGTCCCCTCGCATAGTGTTCCATCTCGGACCGCGAACACCAGGGCCCGACCACCCATTGCGGATTTAACGGGTTTTTGCGCTAGCAGACTTTAGACTTCCCGTACACTATCCCTTCGTTTGTATTCACGGAACGAAGCTAGTGCTGCACTTGACTTGGGGGTTAGCTATAAGAAGAATAGTCACTGGGAAAGATTACTAAGAGTCTTGGAGGGGTAAAAACAGGGCGGTGAGGACATTGTATTGTGCAGCACTAACTTATTTGCATAGTTGGGAGAAAATAAATGTGGAATTTCTTGTTCGCATCATGGCCATACTGAGTAGCACCCATTTTGTGGTATTCTGAGCACTACACTGTTTGAAGGTGAGCAAGGTAATTCCTATCACAATTACGAAAGTGAGTTAGTGCTAGCTCAAGGGATAACGTAAGGATAGGCGCCTCTGGCGCTTAATTCCTTATTTATTTTGGGTTTGGTTTGTTCATTTAGTCCTTCTTGTATGGCATGGTGTGTTTCCTAGTATGTTGCGAGAATGGTTAATCATGCGTCGATCTCTGCGCTACGGCACACTAATTTTCCGTGAATTTCGGAGTACAAACGAAGGGATAGTCCTTTGAACCGGGTTGCCGGGCAAGTTTCGAAATGACCGGATGGGATTACTTAACACCCTCCACCTCCGTCCGGCTTCAGGACGGAACGACTGCCCCGTTTTGAACACTGTTTGTGATATTGTGATTTTAAAACACAAAAGAATTCAGGATGGTATCCAGAGGAGGAAAAACAAAAGAAGGGCGAAAGAATCTGCTACCGGTACTTGAGCCCAACTGTAAGACAAAGGGAATTCAGAGCAAACAAGCCTTCCAGAACCAGCAAGGAAACGCACCCAGCAACACAACTGCTTGCCCTCCAATACCCTCCTTCGAACAAATAGTGAGAAAAAAGTAAGAAAACAAATTGAGAAAAAAAGCGGCAACCAGTTTCTCTCAGGCCCAATCAGTGTCCTGGAAGCCCAATATAGAGCCTCAACCACATGCGTCTGGAGCCTGGATCACCGGCAATCTGCAACCCCAATTGTTGGAGTAGGGCGCAAACATCCTGATCTGGTAGATGTTAGTCTTCATTTCCGAATCATATTACTTGTACAAGTGAACGGTGTGCTTATGTAGTCAAGATTTCACTGTGCTGGAAAAGCGGAGCAAAACACAAACATGGCAAACATTCTATAAGCTCAACTTACCATCAAGTTGATTTAGGTCTCCTAGGGTGGATGGAAATTTGTCACAGTGGACATTATGGGTGTTGAGGAGGGGTTGTAAGCTGTCGGCAGAAGACTCCACACGAGAATTCATCACACGGGCAACATTGTTGGTGTCACTATAGATCAAATTCCAAGTTAGTATGACAGATTAGGATAAGTTTGTTTTAAAGAAAAGGAATCTCACATGCGGTCCATTTTAATCTTGGCCTGTTCCAACCTTTCGGCCTCCTGCGTCAGATACTCTCTGATTTGACCAAGGTCAACAACAATTTGGGAAATATTATGAGTGTTTTGGATAATCCTCTGACTGCTCTGCACACACCGCTGAGAGAGCTGGACATAATGCAAAGTATTTTCGGAATCCGTCTTGATCATGTGATCGGTGAGAATCTTAAAACGTTCAGAGAAGGCCTCCTGGACGAAGTGCAGATGCCCGAGAATGTCGGGAGATGCCAAACCACTATCATCCGAAGCCAAACTACTATCGGATGCGAACCCATCACCCTCGCTGGTCTCACTCATTGCGGTATCAACCCCGCCGGCCATACTGGTTGCGGCCTCACCCCCGCCGGCCACAGTAGTTGCGGCCGCACCCCCGCCGGCGACCCTGGTTGTGGCGTCAACCCAATCCCCTGCAACACTGGTTCTGTTTGCCAAGGACATTTTATCGTGGTAGATGATTGCCGGTATTTGTGTGGTGGACGATGGTTGGTGTTTGTGTTGTGAATGATTGTTGGTGTTGGAGCGAAAGCAGGGAGGAGAGGTGGGTCTGTCAGTGAAACAGAGTTCTCATATCATACTGCATATAGACCCTTACCCGGCCGCACTGTCAGGCACGTGAACGGACATGCTGAAAATTACACAGGGAATCGCAAAACATTGTGTAGCTGTGATACCGTCAGTGCCTGGATCTGTCGCGCCAAAATCTAGCTCAACCCACCAGAGAGATGCCCCACCAAACCATCTCTCAAGTTTCGACTGCACCGAAGCAAAACCTCTTTGTAGAATGTTTCCCCCTATTCTTTCCCTTTTAACCCGCTATCACTCACTCCTATAGCTCAAGCCTAAAATACATTTCTCCCTCTGGTATATACTTCTAGCTCTCTTTAACATCGCAGACTACCTGGCACTGCGCACGCTTTCCCCGTCGGGGACCCTACGTAGCCGCCGTTCTCACGTTCACGATTGAATTCCCCGGATGGTACCCTGACGGCACACTGCAGGGCATGGTCTCGCCCCATATCTGTCAGCCAATGCTCAATAATGTGTTTTTCCAGCTGGGGAGTTGGTGGTTGAGTAGCGAGGGGCAGGGTACCGTGGAAGTGCCTGAGTTTGTCAGAGCCTGATTTAATAATGAGGCTGTTGGCGTGGGGGAGATTGGGGGTTGGGGGGCTGGCTGGGTGGAAAGGGTATGGAGGGTTGAATAGGCGAGTCATGTGAAAAAGGGGGGTGGGGTGGTCCGTTTGTCTTGTTATTGTAACGCTGCATAGGACATCACTAATGGGCGTGTTGTAGATTCCTTCGGTAGAGTTTGATAAGCCCGTACAGAAGGGGGTCAAAGGACTTATGAGGGGAGAGAGCACGGCGCTACTTTGACCGAGGTCTACGAGAGGTTTATTCTTGTTTCGGGCTTCGATTAGAATGCGAGATTAAAGAACGAGTTCCATTCGTATAGAAGAGATATTATACCATGTTCGGTCATTTGCAATTTTTCCCTAATGCGTCTTGCCCCTGCTTGTTTTCTGCGAGCGGCGGGCTAACCACCAGTTCCCGACTATTGTTAATCTACTATGATCGAGTTTCCTTTTTTCTCTTTTCCCTTTACTCTCTCGTTTTATCGTTATCGTTTGGAATCACTATATCAAGGGGCGCGATAAATTCCTTTGAGGATTTTTTTCGTTGTTACAAATCTTATAGTATATCATCTAGCGCCTTGGGTATCGTGAGTCTTGAAAGAAAGCTAGCGTTACAGCTTTGCACAATTGTCTCGTCGTCGTAAAACTTCTTTTCTCAACTTTGGACCCCTCTTTATCATCATCTCTTCCACGATAACTCCTACTGGTCGATCTTCTACTGCAGATGACAACTACATTAAACCCCGGCCCCTACACATCAAGAAGGTTGAAAATTCGCCCTCAATGCCCTTTCGTAAAAGAGGCAGAGGCCGATAAGAAGGGAAGGAAGAGGATAGAGAATCCAACAGGGGATTTCTTGGAAAGAACATGTCACCGAAGCCAAGGGTTCGTGGTTCCTCTGCGGGTGCATTGGGCCAGGATAGAGATAATGGTAAAACTGATGGGGAGGGAGATTTCAATGATACTCGGAACCTTCGCGGCAGAAAGGGTGCAGTATTGAGCTCTAGTGGAGCGAGGATGGCCTGGCTACCACGGCCCGCTGCAGGACAGACGGAGAGTCTCTCCAACCACTGCAACCGAGCTGATCCCTATCTTTGCGCCAAAATTCTGTCCCAATGGAGCCCAATAATTCAGAGGGGCACGAGCCGCGGGATTCCTCAAGCCACACCGGAGGGATGCTTGTTTACTACCTTACTCCGACGACATCCCTTCCGGGGATAAGCATAGGAGGAATACATTCTTGTGACGGGCGGCGAGTACTAGTGCGAAAGGTGTGGCAAGTCGGCGAGGACGAGGCTTGAGCAGAGGAATCGGGAGCGATGAATTGAGTTCTGGAGGGGAGGGCTCCGTAAAAGTCCCCGCAGAGAGGGTAAAGACAGGTAGCCATGGATTTCTTCCATGGCAATCACTGCAATCCCGGCAAGACGGCACGTCAGGCCCGGGAACTCTAGAAAGGGGGAGAGGAGCGATATCATATCTTCCGCAGAATCTAATCACGGGCGATGCGGGAAAGAAACTCTGCGCGAGCCTCCCGGAGGTTTCACAGCAGCCGATATGTAGCAACTGGATGGCCAGCATGGATCAGGACACGCTTCACGCGACGTGGGGAGCATCCTACCCCCGGCCATGTCCGCAGCGCCAATGTTCCTAGGGTGATTTATCCCAATATTAGTGAGAAGAATAGAACTAGGCCCCAAAGGTTCTGACAGTGGAAGCCACCACTTTTGGTCTCTGGCCTGCCGATTACTCACTAACGGGATACTCTTCCTATACATAGGGGTCAGTCTGGGAAACAGAACGGTTTTGGATGTAGGCTGAGATTGAGGGGAAAGTTGGCAGTAAGGCTGGATACGCCGGGGTGTCACCGGGTGTTGGCCTGGAAATTGGTGTCTTGATAGATCCATCGTGAGTCCCCTTTCTATCTGCTTCGCAATTTCTGACAAAGGTAGTCCGTATACCTCCCGTACATCCTTTTCGAGCATGAAGTCGGGGGGCGAAACCAATCCTAGAGTCGATATAAACTGCGAGGGATAGGGTCGGGGTAATGACCTTTCCATACGCTATGCAGAATAACGGGCACACTCTCAATGCCTCAGGAAGCTTAGCAAGACAATAGTTGCTAGAAGATATATATATCTCTCCCGTTGACGGGTATCCCGTCGTCGTCTCATAACGTCAAGGAAGCAGTAACGGCCGCGATTGGAAAATTGCAGGCAATGCCTTCAGAACAGACAAGATATGCGCAGGAAGATAGAAGTGTCTATTTCTTCTTGCTAACTACTCAACTAGGCGATGGGGCGATAGATTTACTCTCGGAAGCGTTCTTGGGGCAGATACAGATTCATATCCTTGGTATCGAACCTGTGTTCTAGGCCATGAACGAGATGAGGTCTTCGGGGGGGGGGGGGTGTTCAATTCAGTGCTTCCGGCCCAAGGCCTAATATCAAAGACAGTCGCAGCGAGCAAATACCTATCACGGTGGAAGAGATTGTATCAACATTAGGAACGGGGGTGTATCTTGGTGAAGCCCGAAACTCCGTCGTCGGTCTATGCCATGCAGGAGATTGGCCAATCCTCGAGGTAACAAGCGACACCAAATACACTCGCTTCGTCCAAGCTGAAACACGAAGCCTCCTTACCAAAGTCAATCCAGGAAGCCCCACTGTTCTTACTGCCACCCGCATCAAGGCTAGAGATCCAACTCGACTGGTACCCCGTCGAGTAATAAATCAACTCAATCCAAGCCGACCTCTCGGTATATAGAACCTCTCTACTAACCGTAACACTCACGTGCCAGCACAGCAGCCACCCCCCCGACACCACCCTCTCTATTTCCAGAACCGCGGGAGTGCACCGCAACAACGAACATTCACGCTGGCACTCCTCCCCCGCTCTACAAACCAAACATTTTGCCTCCAGCGAGAATTCACCGAAGCCGGCAGTCACACATGGGGAATACGTACTTGTACAGAATCCGCAGCCGGAGGGTAGCGAGCATGTACTCCAATTGGGGCCGTGCGCTTTCTTTAATCCAGGTTATTCGTCCCAGTGTGGAGAGGGCCGAGGGGAAGGTCGATTTACACGCCATTTCCCGGGAATTGGAGTATAGTCTAGGATCGTGAGGCGGTTTTCGCAAACTACGGGGGTATCTGCTAGTGATGGGTTGGTGTACAGTGCGCAGGGGAAATTGAGCTTTGCAAGTGACGCCATACGCGAGGATTTCGCAGACTTCCGTGGCGAGAGCTTGGGCTCTTCTCCATTCGTGTCACCCCCCGATGAAGTGCCCCTTTACAGACTTGGTTTGAAAGAATCGGAGGCAGACAGTGAGGATGAAGCGGAAGACAGTATGGACGGGGCGCAGAAAATTTGGAGAGATATCAAGGTTAAGACGTATGGTTCTGGAGATGGGGGAAGCATTGGGCGGGTGAAGTTTTCAACCGATGTGAACAGGAATAGTGGGGCTGAGGGCGGAGGGACCGGGAGTGGTGCTGAAAGCAAGAGTCAGGTGATGGTTAGGGAAGTTAGAGAGACTGATTTTGCTTTGGAGGTTTTGGAGTTTTGTTCTTCTTCCCACCTCCGGTTGTGTCTGATAAGGAGGCCGGGGTATCTGGCCAGATACTAGATATAATTATTGGGTTCCATGGGTTGGTAAAGAGGTGCCGGTCGTCCCCGTCATGAGGTGGGTTGGCGATGCGGGGACTAGCCGGGTAGCTTAGCTGTGTGTTTTGGACTGTTGTATAATTCTCCTAGCCTGATCAATCATGAATTAGTTGGGCCCCTTTTTTCTTTTCCGAGATTTAAGGTTGGGTTTGCTTGTGAGAGGGATAGCGACATCTCCAGGTGTGGTATGAGGTTAGGTAAGCGAATTGTAGAGGAATGATGATTGGTGGAGTCCTTATTGACAAGACCTGCCTAGTCTCTGTAAATCATATGTTTGCTAAGAATGTAGAATTGCGCAGAGGCATCGTCCATTAAGCGGCGACTCTAATTAATCATTAAAGACAGAATCAAGAGGTATCCCCTCCCGGGAATCCCGAGTCCCCAAGCGGGATACACCAACCAACACACAGACCCCAATAATATCCAAGAGTAGAGATTCCAATAATAAAATGAGAGGGGTAAAAGGGCGCACTATGACAGAAAACCAGAAATCCCACAAGGAAAAACACTACTGGTGGAAGAGGGATGACTAATATTATTATAGAGGTGAGAGCGACTGCCGAAGCGGATTGGCATATAAGATATCATAACTAATAGGCACAACAACACTGCAAGAACAAATATCACCAGCCCCAACCGCCCTGCGCTCCTTCCAGCCCATGGCGGTTTCATGAGCTTACTTCGCGGAACCTTTGGTGCCTCAGGGTCGTCTTCTTCCCTCCTCTCTGTGGTGGGTTGCTCGATTGTAGGGATCATAAGGGTTAGGGACGGATAGTTGTTAAGCACAATTTGATATCTTAATTACTGGTTCCGAATGATAGCTGTTACAAGCTCAGCGCGCACAGCAAGTAGTTCTGTTTGGATAAACGGGTCTTGAATGGGTGTCTTGAAAATTCATACAACCGGTCTTGTACTATTACGAGCAACGTTGCCCGAGGTTGCTGAGAGGGCCCTCGAAAAAAGTGGCATGCTTCCCCAAGAAATCTATGATAGGGAATAAGAGCAAGTTGGTAAACAGAATACTTCTATTCTTAGCAATCAGGTGAATCAACTTAGGAATTGAAAAGGGAAAGCAAAAGAAGACACTTCTAGAATAGAAGATGCGTTTGGTTGTTGGTGGTGGAAAAAATTCAAATTTGGAGAATAATTGTTTGAGAATCTGATAGAAACAAGATGGATGGAAAATAGGGGGATAAGGGGGGAGGTTTGAGGATGAAAGTAGGGATACAGAAGTTATAAGGGAAAAAGTCGTCAAGGCTAGAGTTACAAAAAATTACATGTAATTGATCCAGGTTCGTCAGCCGCTGGTTTTCGTTATGGACTCGTTGGAGCCTGTAATCAAGTAGAAGGCCGCCCAATAACAGGTTACTGTGCTGGGCTTGATGGGGTATGGCTCCTGTAGTTAATCTAGCCCAAGAGTCTTCACTCAAATCGCCAGCCCATTTCTGCACAGAGTGCCGGTACTGGCTTATGGTATCTGAGTTCCTCTATTCCGCTCAATGTTTAAGTACAAGTTATGAACTTTCTTTGAGCAGTTGTTTTAAATCATAATGCTCAGGGCCAGGTATCCCCATATGAGATAGTGTGAATTGAAAACAGAGAGTCCAGTGTCTATCCAGTGTGAAGCAAAGAAAAAAAAAGGAGAAGGGATATTTGGGGCCAGTAATGGGGCCGAGCTGCAAAAGATCAAACGGGGCGGGCAAACCTGCACGACCGATCAAGAAAATCCCCCGGCAACATCACTTGCATCCTGGCAACATTCTTATTCTAACCTATTGAAGAAAAGCTTTGAGAAAAAAAAGCTCCCACATTCTACTTACAGGATAAGAACATATGCAAAGCAGGCCTTTGGCATCAGAGTCCCAAAAGCCCCTGCCCCCTCACCAGGCACAGCCGGAAGTGGCAAAGAAAAAGGCAATAAACTCTGAACCCTCGAAGGCCCAAAGTCAGCCAGTCAAACATCCCTCAGCCTGACCAGAGTCTTGCTTCTAAACCTGCCACCGGCCCTTCCACCCCCAGCCTCACCACCCCCGTTCACATCGGTAGAAAGCTTCACCCGCTCAATGCCCCCCCCCCCACCCCCAGAACCATACTCCCCAAGCTTCATATCCTTCCTGATTTTCTGCGCCTCGTCCACGCCGTCTTCCACATCACCCTCACCGTCTGCATCCGATTCTTCCAATCAAGCCTCTCAAGGGACGCTTCTGAAGGGGGCAGTGAAACTGATCGGGGGGGGTGACACGAATGGAGAAGAGCCGGATTCCTCGTCATTCTAGTATGCAAGAACATCGTCTCTAGCATCACTTGCAAAGCTCCATTTTTTCAGTGCACCGTCTACCAACCGATGGGTAGCAGATCCCTCAGTAGCTTGCGAAAACCGGTTCACCATACAAGCCTTATACCCCAATTTTCGTGAAATATCGTGTAAATCGACCTTCACCTCTGCCCTCTACACACCGGGACGAATAGCCTTGATTTCGGAAAGCGCGCAGCCCGAATTGGAGTACATGCTCGCCACCTTCTGGCTGCGGATTCTGTACGAGTATTCCCCATGGGTGACTGCCGGCTCCGGCAAATTCTCGCGGGGGAGCAGTGCCAACATGAATGTTCCTTGTAGCGGTGCACTCCTGCGGTTCTGGGAATAGAGAGTGGTGCCGGGGGGGTGGCTGCTGTGCTGGCACATATGTCTTACGGTTAGCAGAGGGGTTCCATATACCCGGAGCTCGGCTTGGATGGAGTTGGTTGTTGCTCGACGGCTGATCTGTCGTTGGTTTGATCGCTAGCCTTGATGTGGGTGGCAGTAAGGGCCGTCGGGTCTCCAGGATCGACTTCGGCGAGGAGGTTTCGTTTTTCACCCGGGACGAAGAGAGTGTATTCGGTGTCGCTAATCACCTCGAGGATTAGCTAATCTCCTGCATGGCATAGGCCGACGACAACGTTCCGGGCTTCACCAAGATACACCACCGTTCTTAATGTTGATACAATATCTTCCACCTTGATAGGAATTTACTCGCTGAGACTGTCTTTGCTATTAGGCATTGGGTCGGAAGCTCTTAATTGAACACACAACCTTGAAGACCTCATCTCGTTCATTGGCGGGAACACAGGTGAAATACCAAGGATATGAATCTGCATCTGCCACATGAACACCTCCGGGACTAAATTTTATTGTAATTCACCGGCACTCCCTCCAGCACTATTACAGTAGGGCCTCACAGTCGATAAATTGCGCGAAAGGCGGAGTAGCAGTGAGGAAAAGAGGGGCAAATCGGTGAGGAGTTGAGCGGGGAAGTGAGGGGTAAGACGATAGCGTCAGTGGAACTGGATATGATGTGATCATAGTAGGAATGGTGTTAGGGTGAGTAGTTCTGGGCTTTTGTACTTAAAGGTTCGGTTCACGCACAATTGCAGAGGATAAGTGGGTGAATAGTTTGTTCCTCTCCTAGGTCTCTTGATTTTCTCTCGCGTATATACGATCGGTAGTTATTCGGAAAAAGATAAGAAATCTATAACCCCATCATCTAGTTGAAAAGTCAGCAAGAATAAGTGCACACTTCTATCTTCCTGCGCATATCTTGTTGGCTCTGAAGGCATTGCCTTCAATTTTCTAATCGCGGCCATTACTGCTTCCTTGACGTTACGAGACGACGGGGGGATGCTCGTCTGCTGGAGAGAGAGACATAATATCTCCGAGAAAATCCCGTCTCGCTACGCTTCCTGAAGCATTGAGAGTGTGCACGTTAATTGGCTTAGCGCATAAAAGGTTGTTACGGCGACTCTGTCCCTCGCGCTTTCTACTGACTCAAAGATCTGTTCCACCCCCGACTTCATGCTCGCAAAGGATGGACGGGAGGTATAGGACTACCTTTGTCAGAAATTGCGAAGCAGATAGAAAGGGGACTCCCAATGGATCTATCAAGAAACCAATTTCCAGGCCAACACCCCGTGACTGCCTGTCGTATCCAGCACTACTGCCAACTTTTCCCTCAATCTCAACCTACATCCAAAACCTATAGGAAGAGTATCTAGTTCTGGAGTAATCGCTAGGTCAAGGATCAACATTGGTGGCTTCCATTGTCAGCACCTTTGTAGCCTAGCTCTATTCTTCCAACTAATATTGCTATAAATCATCCCCAGAACATTGGCACTGCGAACAAGGCCGGGGGTGGGCTGCTCCCCACGTCGTACGAACCGTGTCCTGATCCATGCTGGCAATTCAGTCGCTACATATCGGCTGTTGTAAAATTCTCCGAGAGGATCGCGCAGACTTGCTTTCCCGCATCGCCTATAGAATCTGGTTCGGTGGGGGACATTTCCGGCTGTGTATCGTATGCGTGATTAGACCCTGCGGAAGACACGACACCGCTCCCACCCCTCCCCCTGGAGTTCGCGGGCCTGACGTGCCGTCCTGCCGGGATTGCAGTGATTGCCATGGAAGAAATCCATGGCTACCTGTCGTTACCCTCTCTGCGGGGACTTTGACGGAGCCTTCTCTTCTAGAACCCAATTCATTGTTCCCGATTTTCTCTGCTCAAGCATCCTCCCCGATTTGTCATATTTCGCACTAATGCTTGCTGCCTGTCTCATGAATGCATTCTTCCTATGCTTATCTCCCGAAGATTGGTGGTCGGAGTAAGGTAGTAAACAAGCATCCTCTCCGGTGTGACTAGGAGAATCTTGCGGCTCGTGTCCTTCCGAATTATCGGACTCCATTGGGGCAGAATTTTCGCAAAGATGGGATCAGCTCGGTTGCCCTGATTGGAGACACTCGCCGTCTGACTTGTAGCAGGCCGTGGTAGCCAGGCCATCCTCGCTCCATTAGGGCGCGATCCTGCGCCTTTTCCGCCGGGGGAGTTCCGAGCGTCTTGAAACCCCCGCCCCCATAAGGCTTACCATTATATCTATCCTGGCCCAATACAGGCGGAGAGGAACCACGAACCCTTGGCTTCGGTGGCATGTTCTTTCCAAGAAATCCCCTGTTCGATTCTCTATTCTCTTCCTTCCCTTCTTGTCGGCCTCTGCCTCTTTTACGGAAGGGCGTTGAGGGCGAATTTTCAACCTTCTTGATGTGTAGGGGCCGGGGTTTAATATCGTTGTCATCTGTAGTAGGTCGTCCACTAGTAGGGGCGTATCGGATCTAGGCACGGACGGTATCAAAATTACACAATGTTTCTCAAGTCTCTGGGTAATTGTCAGCATGTCCATTCACGTGCCCGACAGTACGGCCGGGTAAGTGTCGTATGTGGAGTATAAGAACTCGGTTTCACCGACAGCCACCTCTCCTCCCCTCCTTTACTCCAACACCAACAATTATTCACAACACAAACATCAACGATCATCAACCACACAAACACCAGCAATCATCTACTACGATCCGATGCCCTTGATTAAGGAAAGTAGCCATGCAGAGAATAGGGTGAAGGGGAGAAAGAGTTGGGCCGGCCGGGTTCCGGCTTCGCAATCCACTGATATTGCCGGGCACCTGGACCAGCTTGGCCAGATAATCGATAAGGGCTTTGATCGTCTCTTGGAACAAATGACCCAAGCGAGGGAGGATATGGCCCAGAAGACCGATGCTATCATTGCCCAGCACGCCCAGGCTATTGCGCAGTACACTCACACCATGAGTCCGATGAACAACATGCAGATGCCATTGCTTCAATTGCCAGAATGGGGGCACACTCACTCTTTCTACTTGTGAGATTCCTTTCCTTTTATCAAAGAGAATGTTTTGCTAGTCGGTATTACTAACTTGGCATTTGAGCTATAGTGGCGCGAACGGTATCGTCAGTTTGATCAATCCGCATGCGCAGCCTTCGGCCAACCCCCCGCACCCCCAGGTTGACACAGACACTATTGGGTTTGAAACCCTTCCGGTGACCCTCGGTCAGGTAAATGAACTTGATGGTGAGTTTAACTTCTTTTCAAATTAATATTTTATGAGAATGAAGACTAATAGCTTGTAGATCAGGATGTTTCCGGGCTAGTCCACCAGTTCGAGTTGATGGGGGTTGGTCATGTTGGTGCCTGACCCAATTCGCAGGGACAGTACATTGGGTATCCGGCCAGACACTAGATACAACCGTTGGGTTCCACGGATTGGTAAAGTGGTATCGTCCTTTTGCATTGTAAGGTGGGCTGGTGATGCGGGGTAGAATACTCGGGTAGCTTAGCTGTGTGTTCTGCTGCATAATTTTCCTAGCCCGACAAATCATGAATTAGTAAGGTCGATTTTTTCTTTTCGGTGATCAAGGATGGGTTTATTTGTTAGCGGGATAGCGACATCTCTGGGCGTGGTATGAGGTTAGCCAAGGGAATTGTGGAGGAATGACCGTTGGTGGGGATCCTTATCCATCTTATAATTTTCCTGAATGTGGACGCTTCAATTGGAAACAATAATGTATATAAAACAACTCTTTTCCAACTTGTCTTCTCACACTATGCACGAACAAGACCCTTAAGTACAAAAAACTAGAACAACTCGGCCGAGAGTACTTCCCATATCCTCACGCCATTTCCACCACTTATCGTATGATCCTTTTACCCCTCATTTCCCCGCTTCTTCTCACCGCAACTGCTCCTCTTTTCTTCACCACATTTACCCCGAATCCTGCACACTTCACCGAGTCCAAAAGCTCCGCGGTGATGCTTCCGGTTTTCTTCTAGCACATTCTAACAGGTATATAGGTTCCCAAAGGGTGGAGAACATGTACGGAGATGTGGGCGTAGAAAGTTCTCGTGAGGAGTAGGCACCGGTGACTAACAACAACCCACAAGACCTGGTCTCTGTAAAGTTTAATGATGGCTTTGCTGAGGATGTGGAATTCCGCCGAGGGATCGTCCGTTAAGCGGCTCTAACTCATCTTTAAAGACAAAATCAAGAGACATCCTCTCCCGAGAATCCTGCGTCACCGACCTCAATATACAAACCAACGCAGAGACCCTTCCAATATCCAAGATTCTAAGAATGAAACCCAAGGGGTAAAAGATGGGGCTATGACACGCTCGAAGGAAACCGGAATTCCCCGGAGGAAAAAACATAATACTAGTTGTGGAAAAGGGGTGATATTCTTCTAGGAGGTGAGAGGGATTGCAAAATCGGGGATCAGCATATACAATAACTAATAGTCAAAAAAAACGCATCAACAGCAAATCTCACCAACCCCAACCCCCCCGCCCACCTCCCCCCGTCACCCT